>Ga0307431_1000323_pt1 | contig 34327 bp, 30 predicted proteins | sample SalMarWE160170MG_FD_202155 | JGI IMG/M metagenome (GOLD analysis project Ga0307431, IMG submission 202155) | Salt marsh sediment microbial communities from the Plum Island Ecosystem LTER, Massachusetts, United States - WE1603-170 | ecosystem: Environmental > Aquatic > Marine > Intertidal zone >...
GCAGTAAAGGCATATTGAGCCTTAAGCCCTCTTTTTCTGCCGCCGGTATCAGCTCCCCAAAGGTTACCCCCGGCTCCACCATGGCAACCCGGTGAAATCGGTCAACCCGGATGATTTTCTTCATCTTACTCAAATCTACGATGACGGCGCCTCCAGCGCCGGGAACGGTATCCCCCCGGAAATGGGGCGGGCCGGAACTCACTGGCACCAGGGGCGTTTGAGTCTTATTAGCCAGATTTACTATCTTCTGTATGTCGCCGGCATTTTTCGGCTTTATTACACACGCCGGCCTGAGCGTGTTAACGAAGCTCATATCGGCGGCGTATTCCTCAAGCACCGCCGGCTTCTGGCTTACATTAGCCGCACCGACTATTTTAGCCAGCTTCTCTTCTTTAATCATTTATGCCTCCTCTTGCCTTATCGCCAGATTCTAATCTTTATACGGTTCCGGTGGCGGCGGCGGGAATATGTTGATGCGGTAGCGGCTGTAGGGCAGGTAGTTGGCGGCTGGTTTGTCCGGCGTGTTGTCCGTCAGCCCGGCGATGCTGCCCGTAATCGGCTCTTCCACCCAGTTCGAATCAAGAGGGTACATGTAGGCGATACGGTAGGCGAGCCTGAAGAACTTCCACTCGCCGTCCTCTTTCACATAATCCATGTCGTACTTGCCCAGGCACGACATGCAGTCCATCTTGCCGTTGCGCATCCCGCTGACGCTGCCGTGGGAGAACCACACTCCTTTGGCTTTGGTCCCGTTCTTATTTATCTCGATGATGGGATTGCAGGTCATGTGTATCGCCAGCCAGCCCGGCGAGTGGTAGCGCTCTTCGCTCAGGACGGTGTTCCAGAACCGCTTGACTCCTTTCATACCCTCGTAGATGCCGGCATCCTCAATATCCATTGAGATACCGGGCGTCTTCTGGGCAAACAGTGATGGTATCTCCGAGTTCCGGAGCATGAAGTAGAGGTGGGCGTAGCGTGACTGCAGCTTCCATATATCGATGTAATCCTGGGCCTTGGATAGCTCGGCCACCTGCTTTTTCAACTGGGCTAGTTCGGCTTTCAAATCGTCAGTCATTTGTACCTCCTCTTTAATGACAGCAAAATCGGCGCGGTTAAAATTGGGGCTTTCAACTGCCTATTATGTATCCCCGCCGCAGGTATGTCAATAACTCTTTTGAAGGTTTAAGCTGTGTAAATTACCGCCAGAAAGCGTTATAATAGGCAATCAGAAAATCAGAATAGCCAGGGAGATAAGATGAATATAAGTGAGATGCTGGCCCGGAACGCCCGGATGTACCCCGATGATACCGCCCTTATCGAGCTCAAGCCCAGCGCCGGAATAAGAAAAGAGATTAGCTGGCGGCAGTTCGATGACAGGGTAAACCGGCTGGCTAACGCCCTTACCGGTCGGGGAGTCAAAAAGGGTGACCGGGTGCTCCACTGGATGTTCAACTCCATCAACTGGCTGGAGGCTTACTTCGGCATCATCAGGACGGGGGCGTGGGCGGTGCCGCTCAACTTCCGCTTCTCCGCACGGGACTTCAAGTACTGCGCTGATATTGCTGAGGCTGAGGTGATGTTTCTGGGCGAGCAGTTTGCCGAAAGAGTAGACTCGGTACGCGCTGAGCTGCCCGGGATTAAGCACTATATCCTCGACGGCCAGCCCCGCCCCGATTATATGGAAGATTTCGAAAAGGTAGCAGGGGAGGCTTCCCCCCACCCCGTTGAGGTGGAACTAACAGAAGACGACGAGTGCGGCCTCTACTTCACCTCGGGCACTACCGGAGCGCCCAAGCCGATACTGCTCACCCACCGGAATATGGAATGCGCCGCCATAACCGAAAACCGCCACCACTACCAGACCCATGAGGATAATTTCATCCTTATCCCCCCCCTCTACCACACCGGGGCCAAGATGCACTGGTTCGGCAGCCTGATTGTCGGCGGCAGGGCAACCCTGCTCACCGAAAACAGCCCCCGCTATCTCTTCGAAGCCGTCCATAGGGAGAGGGGAACGGTAGTCTGGTTGCTGGTGCCCTGGGCGCAGGATATCCTGATGGCGCTGGACAGCGGAGAGCTTAAATCAAAAGACTACGACTTAACTTGCTGGCGGCTGATGCATATGGGGGCACAGCCCATACCGGTCAGCCTGATTAGAAATTGGAAACAATACTTCCCCGATATGCAGTACGATACCAGCTACGGTTTGAGCGAATCCACTGGCCCCGGTTGTATCAACCTGGGCATTGAAAACCAGCACAGGCTGGAGGCTACCGGCAGGCCCGGCTTTAACTGGGAGACCCGAATCGTCAATGATAAAGACGAGGATATTAAGCGAGCTGCTGTCGGCGAGCTGCTGGTCAGGGGCAACGGCGTCATGAAGGAGTACTATAAAAACCCGGGAAAAACGGCCGAAACCCTAAAAGGCGGCTGGCTCCACACCGGCGATATGGCTAAACAGGACGACGAGGGCTTTATCTACATTGTTGATAGAAAAAAAGACGTGGTCATTACCGGCGGCGAAAACATCTTCCCGGTGGAGGTGGAAGAGGTACTGCGGCGCTATCCCGCCGTCTATGATGCCGCCGTCATCGGCATCCCCGATGAAAGGCTGGGCGAGATAGTCGGCGCCGTCATTGACCCCAAGCCTGGCAGGAATCTGACCGAAGAGGAGATAAACCGCTTCTGCGAAGAGAACCTGCCCCGCTACAAGAGACCGAAGCGTATCATCTTTGATAAGGTGCCCCGCAACCCCACCGGCAAGATAGAAAAACCCAAATTAAGAGATAAATACGCCGGCCGCAAATAGAGCTTTAAACTATAAGCTCTGGCAAGCGGCGCCGGGAGCCCTTTCAGTTTTGACATGCCGGGTAAATCACCCTATACTTTTTAATGTCCCTATAATTAAATTACCAGTGTAGAAAGGAGAAAAAAATGATTGGCAAAATCGAAATTGACCAGGCAAAGAGGGACAGGATAATAGACAAGGCGGGTCACCTCGCCGATGAAATCGGGGCAAGATATCAGTCATGCGCTCCGGCTACTTTTGCGGCAATATGTGATGCCTTCCGCTCAGAGGATATAGAGCTGTTTGCCCCGGAAACTCAGGAAGTGCTTACCCAGGCAATGATAGGCCTCCACGGCGGGGTAGCCATGACCGGGGTCGGCACATGCGGGGCGGTTATCGCTTCCACCTTTCTTATCAGTTACGTGGTCGGCGTTACTACCAAGGAACTGGCTGAAAACGGCAATCTCAATTATGCCGCGTCTATCCCGGCCGTGGAATATGTAATCGACAGGTTTGAGGAAGATTACGGCGCCATAGACTGCCTCAGGATTCGCTATAACCGGGTTCAGCGGGCTTTAGACCTCACTGACCCCGATGCCCGCATACTGGAGATGACCTTTGCTCTGTTTGAAAGGGATAAATGCGGCATGACCGCGGAAAAGTTCGAAGGAGGACGTGACCAGACGGCGCCGGTGAGAGGGGCGCGCTGGGCGTCGGAGGCAATCTGTGATTTACTGGCTATGGAACCCCAGCAGCGCAAGGAGCTTCCGCCGCACCTGAAGGGCCTTGGCATGCAGGAGATGGCGCCCAAGCTCCAGAAGGTCGTCGATGCATTGAAGGAGCTGGGTTGGGGACGCCCCAACGAAAAGCTCTCCTACCGGGACTACCGGACGTTTAAGCTTAAGGGGAAAAAGGGAGTAGAAGAAAAGAGGCTGGGTTCGGTAAGTGCTCCGGAGAAGTAGGCGGTTATAAAAAAGTCGGGTCAAGTTCCTTTCAAATCAAGGCATTCACGTAGACCCTGATGCGCCCCCAATCTCACTGGCTAGAGCTGTGAGTAAGGACGTTCAGTTCCTATCCGCCGTGAACAATCATTGACACTAAAGAAAATATCTGCTAACATAATGTCGGAGTTCAGTTGCAACTAGTTGCAACTAATTATATTTATAGGTCTCCTGCTATTAAGCAGGTTTTTATTGGCAAGCTTGCTGCAACTAATTGCAATTGCTAGCTCCTGCAATAATAGGGGGAGTTTGATGGATAAAAAAGTGCTGAAACTGCTGCCAAAATTACTTATCCCCGCCGTGATATTCGCCCTGCTTATTTTCCCATCATGCCCCGCCGGGACGCCAGAAATTAGTTCGTACACCATTGCTGATAGCACCGGGGACTGGGGCTATCCCTCTCCCTATGCCCACTATTCCCGGGGCCCCGGATATATCCGGATGAGTTTTATCTTTGAAACCCTAGTCTGGAAGGACGCCTCAGGTTTTATCCCGCAGCTGGCTGAGGAGTGGGAATACGTTGCCGAGGAAAACGCCTATATATTCAAGCTGCGTGATGATGTTACCTGGCATGATGGCGAGAAATTCAGCGCCGAGGATGTCGTTTTTACCATTGAGTATGTGAAGAACCACCCTAACCCCTTCGTCACATTGATAGGCCCCAGCGGGGTAAGGGAGACGATAGCAATTGATGGCTACACCGTAAAACTTTACCTGGAGCAGCCTTACGCTCCTTTCCTGAATGGTGTAGCCGGAACCCTGCCTATCATTCCCAAGCATATCTGGGAAGGCGTGGATGACCCCAAGAGCCTGACAGGACCGGAGGCTGTCATTGGAACCGGACCTTACACATTAGCGGACTACAGTAAGGAGCATGGCACCTATCTTTACAAGGCCTACGGTGACTATTATCTGGGAAAACCTTTTGTGGACGAAATTAAGTTCGTCAAGATAAGTGAAGAGATGATTCCAGCGGCACTAAAGGGAGGCTCAGTAAGCGCTGGTGATATACCCCCCGAAGTCGTCTCTGAAATGGAGCAGGCCGGGCTTACTGTAATCACGGCACCGGTTGCCTGGAATGCCAAGCTGACCATAAACCATCGGAAAGAGCCTATGTCCTCCAAGCAGTTCCGCCAGGCCCTGGCATATGCTATAGACCGGGAAGCCCTGGTCCAGATTACCCAGCGAGGCTACGGCATAGCCGGTAGCCCGGGCATGGTTCCGCCCACAAGTGATTGGTACAATCCGGATACACCCCAATACGAGTACGACCGAGCCAAGACAAGAGGGCTTTTGGAAGGGCTTGGCTACGAGCTGGAAGATAGCTATTTCACCAAAGATGGCGAAGAACTCGAGCTTGAGCTTATAGCTGAGGCTAGCTTTAAGGAGGTCGGGCAATTTATCAAGCAGCGGCTGGAAGAAGCCGGTATAAAGGTAGACTTCAGAACCATGGAAGCGAAGACGGTTGACGCCAAGGTAGAGGCATGGGACTTCGACCTGTCTATTTACGGGCACGGCAGTCTCTATGAGCCGTCTATTCTGAAAAGGGTGATTATGGACGAGGGCTTTAACAGTACCCGCTACACATCGAATGAAAAACTGAGCCAGCTTCTCCAGGCGCAGCTAAGCGAGATGGATGCCGAAAAAAGAAAGGAGCTGGTATTCCAGATTCAGGAAATTTACGCTGATGATTTGCCGGCGTTGACCCTCTACTATCCCAAATGGTACTGGGCTCACGATGGCAATGTGAATCTGTTCTATACTAAGGACGGCCTGGCTAGCGGCATCCCCATCCCTTTGAACAGGCTATCTTTCGTCAAAGAACAAAAATAAAGAGGCTGCTCAGGGAAAGTGTTCAGCAAGGGAAATATAGTTACCTACGTCATAGCCTTCTTATTCATTCTGGCACTCAATTTCTTCCTGCCCAGAATGATGCCGGGAGACCCGCTGATGGCAATCTACGGGGATGAGGCACTGATTGCCATGACGCCGGAGCTTAAGGCTGAGCTTGTGGAGCGCTTCGCCCTGGACCAGCCGCTATGGCAGCAGCTCGGCGCTTATTTTGGGGCACTTTTTCAGGGCGAACTGGGCCATTCTTACTACTATAATGCCCCTGTCTTGCCGGTAATTCTGGGACGCTTGCCATGGACCCTGCTTCTGGTAGGTAGTTCACTCGTACTTTCAACCGTACTCGGAATAACATTGGGAATAGAATCGGGGTGGCGGCGAGGTTCCAAAACTGACCGCTCTATGCTGGCCGGTCTGATGGGTCTGAATGGCTTCCCTGACTTCTTCCTGGGGATGCTACTGCTTATCGCTTTTGGGGTGACATGGGGAATCTTTCCGCTGGCCGGGGCACTCACTCCCTACTCCGGTTTATCAGGGTTGGCCTTGCTGCTGGATATCTTGAGACATCTATTCCTACCAGTAGCTGCCCTGACCCTGGCTCATCTGGCTGGTGGCTATCTCCTCACCCGGAATACCATGATTACGGTACTCAAGGAGCCGTACATGCTTACCGCCAAGGCCAAGGGCTTATCGCAGCGGGTACTCAAATACCGGCATGCCGGCAGAAACTCTATGCTGCCTGTGGTTACCCAGACCGGTATTTGGATGGGCAGGGTGGTTACCGGGGCTCTCTTTGTTGAACTGGTTTTCGCCTACCCGGGCGTTGGTTACCTCACCTACGAAGCCCTGTTGGCCCGTGATTACCCTATCATTCAGGGAGTGTTTCTGATGGTAGCTGTATCGGTACTGGTTATTAACTTTCTTATTGACCTTTCTTACCCAAAGCTAGACCCGCGAGTGAGTTATGCATATTGATTTGAAAAAAGAGATAAAAGAGAGCGGTCCTGGTAAGATTGGGATTATTATTCTGCTACTGATGATAGCAGTAGCTCTCCTGGCACCGGTTCTGGCCCGCTATGACCCTTATCAGCAATCAACCGCATCCCTGCTTTCGCCGTCCTGGAACCATTGGCTGGGCACGAACCATGTTGGTCAGGATGTCTGGAGCCGTCTGGTTTTTGGTGCCAGAACTTCCCTGCTGGTTGGATTCGGGGTGGGCATTCTCTCCACGCTACTGGGTACTATATTCGGGGTCTCGGCAGCTTTAGTCGGCGGTCTTTACGAAAAGGTCGTAATGAGGATAGTCGATGCCTTCATCGTAATTCCAATGGTAATTATCGTTATCCTGATATCAGCCTACATTAGGCCGAGTATCCTAACTCTTATACTTCTCTTATCACTACTGAGCTGGCAGGGTGGAGCCAGAATTATGCGGGCACAAGCCCTTTCCTTGAAAGAGAGGGGACATGTCGCCGCAGCTAGATCATTCGGGGCTCATCATTTTTACATTGCCTGGCGACACATAGTGCCTGACCTCGGACCCATCCTGCTGGTCGATTTCATCTACAGTGTGCGCAGAGCCGTTTTCATGGAGGCCGGGCTGGCTTTTCTGGGGATAACTGACCCGACTGTAGTCAGCTGGGGCATGATGATGCGTGATGCTCTCAGCTTCAGCTACCTGAATGTCTGGCAGTGGTGGCTGGTTCCTACTGGAGTAGCCTTATCCCTAACTATAATTGGCCTGACCTTCGTCGGTCATGCTGCCGAACCGGTTATTGAGCCCAGATTGAGAGGTGCCGAAGTTGCTTGAAATTAAAGACCTCAGGGTCAGTTATGGACAGGATGTGGTCCTTAATGGGATAGACCTGGAACTAAAGTCAGGAGAGACGCTGGCTATTGTTGGTGAGTCGGGCACAGGAAAGACCACCCTTGGCTTGAGCATCATGCGCCTGGTAGAGGGCACCGTTCGAGGAACCATCCGCTTTAACGGGAAAGACCTGCTAACACTATCTGACAACGAGATGCAGCAGATAAGGTGGAGCCAGATTGCCATGGTCTTCCAGAATGCCAATAATGTGCTCAACCCTATCTATACCGTCCTGAATCAAATCATGGAGCCCATGATAGAGCATGGGCTGAAGAGCAAGAAAGAAGCTCAAGACAGAGCCGCCGAATTACTAGGATATTTTGGCCTTCCGCAAAATCGCTTTACTGCCTATCCCCACCAGCTTAGCGGTGGTGAGCAACAGAAAGTCCTCTTAGCTATGGCAATGGCTAATGACCCGGAGCTATTGATATTAGACGAACCGCTGTCGTCACTTGACGCTGCCGCCAGGGCTGAGGTGGGGAACTTAATTAGAGAAACAGACAAGCACTGTGCTAAATTGCTGGCAACCCACGATTTGGATACCGTGAGCAAGTTAGCCGACCGGATGGCTGTGCTTTATGGCGGCAAAATTATTGAGGCGGGGCCAAGCCAAGACGTGCTCTCCCGGCCAAGGCACCCGTATACCAGGGCTTTAATCCGGGCCTACCCTAACATGACCACGGTGAAAGACCTCCAGGGTATTAAGGGCCAGATGGCTCGCCCTGTCAGTGGTTGCCCATTTCATCCCCGCTGTACGCAGGCAATAGATATTTGCCGAACCGAGGTGCCGAAGCTTGTGTGGAATCAGGGGCGCCACATCGCCTGCCACAGGGGGGGTATTATCACTTTATTGTCAACCAAGAACTTGACTAAATGCTTCGGTTCACTCAAAGCCATTGAATCAGTAAGCCTGCATATTGAGGCAGGAGAGACCTTATCGCTGGTGGGGCAAACCGGCTCGGGAAAGACGACACTGGCCAAAACGATTATGGGCCTTCACCAGCCTACCGAGGGTGATGTGTACCTTGAGGGTGCTAAGGTTGATAGTCGGGGGAGGGACTTCTATAAGAGAGTACAGATGGTATTCCAGAATCCCGGAGAATCTCTGAGCCACCGCCTATCGGTGCTGGAGGCAGTGGTGGAGCCGCTTGATATTCAAGAAATAGGGACTGATGAAGAGAGGAAGGAAAAAGCGAGGCAGGTCTTGGGCGAAGTGGAGCTACCACGAACCAATGATTTCCTGAGCAAGTATCCTCACCAGTTGAGTGGCGGTGAGATGCAACGTGTAGCTATAGCTCGGGCATTAGTCCTAGACCCGGCTTTACTTATTGCTGACGAACCCACTGCTTTCTTAGACGCAAGTATACAGGCTAAGATTCTAAAGCTATTACTCAACCTACAGGAGCAGCGAGGGTTGAGTATGCTCTACATTACCCATGATATAGCTGCTGCCAGAAAGGTAAGCGACAGAATAGCGATAATGCTTAACGGCAAGATTATCGAAGAGGGTTCCTCAAATGAAATCGTAGCAGCACCAAAGCAAGGCTATACCAGGAGCCTGTTGAGGGCAGCCTCGACTCTCCGCTCAACCAAATCCACAATAGATGAGGGGGACTGATGAAAGCAGCGCCAGATTTTAGCTTCGAAGTCGGGGTGGTCGGATTCGAACCGACGACCACCTGAACCCCATTCAGGTGCGCTACCAGGCTGCGCTACACCCCGCCCCAACATACTAGCATAATCGGGATTTCTTTAGCAATAAAATTTTATTCTATCAACCTCACCCCCTGTATCCCCCTCTCCAAGAAAACCCCATCATTGAAAAGATTGCGCTTTTAGGTTATAAATATATAGCGCTTAAAATAAAGAACTAAGATTTTAGAGGTATAGATTTGGCTAAGAAAAAGAAGAAGGCAGAGCAACCCAAGCGGGCGTTAACCAAGCGCCAGCGTTCCCACTTCAAACAGCACCAGAGAAGGCAGCGCTTTATATTCGGCTCCGGGATTCTCATTATCGTGGCGGTGCTGGTCGTCATCGGCGCCGGGATTTACTTCGGCTGGTATGTCCCTGAGGTTAAACCGCTGCATGAAACGGTAATCAGGGTGAACGATGCCGAGTTTAGCATGGATTACTACACAAAGATGCTCAAATACCAGGTACTCCAAATGGAAAGTTACGGCATGGAAGTGGATATATCGCAGATGTCCTATCTGGCTAGCTCGGCGGTTACGGCTATTCAGACTAACGAGATGGTAATTAGGGAAGCTCAGGCGCTGGGCTTCACTTTCAGCGACGATGAGGTTGAGGCAAGAATGGACGAGGAGATGGCCGACTCTGACCCCTCTCTGGTCAAGGAATATCGCGATGTAATTGAGGATGCCTTCAGGGTGCAGATGCTGAGGGAGGAACTGCTCGCCGAATATTTTGACCAGCAGGTGCCGCATTCTGCCGAACAGAGGTATATAATGGCTATGTTCCTGGAGAGCCAGAGCCAGGCTAGCCAGGTTAGAGAGCGGCTGGTAGGCGGCGAGTCCTTTGCCGACCTTTCAGCTGAGTTCTGCCTGGATAGCTACTGCAAGTCACAGAAAGGCGACCTCGACTGGAACTCACGGGAAATGCTGTTCCGGCTGATAAACAGCGATGTGCTGGTGGATAGCGCCTTCGGCGCCGAGGCGGGGTATTTGAGCCAGCCAATATATGATGAGAGCAAGACTAAGGCTCTGGGCTACTGGCTGATTGAGGCGGACTTCGTTGATGCCGAGGTAGACTACGCCCAGCTCAAGGTGATACTGCTGGGCAGTGAGGAAGAGGCTAACCAGGTTAGACAGCGGCTAGTAGATGGCGAGGACTTTGCCACCCTGGCTGAGGAGTTCTCCCAGCATGAGGCATCCCGGGAAAACGGTGGGGAGCTTGAGGTGGACGGCCGGGAGTTATTTGGCGAAGCCTTTGACGAGTTTGTGTTTGACCCTGAGCTGGAGCTGGGAAGCTTAAGCCAGCCGATAATGGATGATACCGTTTATACCGAGGGTGGCTACTGGTTGTTTAAAGTTGTCGGCGCTGCTGATGACCGGCAGATTGATGAGGAGGACAGGGAAAGCCTGAAGTGGGATGCCATGAGCCAGTGGTTGGAGGGGTTGCCGGACGACCCGGATTATACGGTGGAGAATCTTATGGATGAGGATGAGACAAACTGGGCTATTTTACACGTTTGGGAGGGCAGAGGCGGTGAATAAAGAAAGCATTGGGGTTGGTTTACTGGGGCTGGGGGTGGTCGCTGGCGGCGTGGCCGGGGTGCTGACCGGCCGTGCCAAGGTTTTGTCGGAGCAGGTTGGCTGCCCGCTTATCTTGAGGAAGGTCAAAATACTGGAATCAGACCTGGCTCGCCCGCAGGTGGAGGAACTGGGCTCCCAGCTTTTCACCACCGACGATGAGGAGTTCTTTACCCAGCCTGATATGGATATCGTCGTCGAGGCTATCGGCGGCGAGGAGCCGGCTCTGGACTATCTCAAGCGGGCGCTGGCCGGCGGCAGGCACGTGGTTACCTCCAACAAGGAGGTCATCGCCAAGCACGGGGCGGAGCTTTTCGCCCTGGCGCAGGAGCACGGCGTGGGCCTGCACTATGAAGCCAGCGTCGGCGGCGGTATCCCCCTCATTTCCCCCTTCCAGCAGGATTTAGTTGCCAATAAGATAAGCGGTATCTACGGCATCATCAACGGCACAACTAATTACATCCTCACCCGCATGGCCAGCGAGGGCATTGATTTCCCCACGGCGTTAAAATCGGCACAGGACTTGGGCTATGCCGAAGCCGACCCCAAAAACGATATAGAAGGAATAGACTCTACCTATAAGCTGGCTATTCTGGCTTCACTGGCTTTTCATATCCAGGTGCGCCCCCAGGACATCCACTGCGAGGGCATTTCCCGCTTGAGCAGCCGCGACTTTAAATATGCCCGCGAGCTGGGCTACTCCATCAAGCTGCTGTCAATTGCCAAGGAGAAGGATAGCCTGATTGAGGTGCGCGTACACCCCGTCTTTATCCCCGAAGATTCTCTGCTGGCAGAGGTTGACGGCGTCTACAACGCCATTTTGGTTGAAGGGGATTTGGTGGGCAAGGTGCTCTTTTACGGCGAGGGGGCCGGTGCGTCGGCTACCAGCAGCGCCGTGGTCGCCGATGTCGTCTCGGCTGCCCGCGATATCGTTATCGGCAGCGGCACCCGGGCTAACTGGAGGCTGGAGCCGGGCAAGGGCATCCGGCCGATGGCGGAGCTGGAGACGGGCTATTATTTAAGGCTCAATGCCGCTGACCAGCCCGGCGTGCTGGCTAAAGTCTCCAAGGTTCTGGGCGACCACCGCATCAGCATTGCTTCGGTCATCCAGAAGGCGGTTGACCCGGCGGCGCAGACGGCGGAAATTGTCATTATGACCCACCCCGCCAAAGAGGCCGAAATGCAGCGGGCATTAAAGGAACTGGATAAGATGGATGTGGTTAAGGAGATAGAGAACTTTATAAGGGTTGAGGAGTAATTAAAAACTATGAAACCCGGCGTGTTATTTAAATACAAAGACTACCTCCCCATCACCGATAAGACCCCTCTCTTCACCCTGGGAGAAGGGGAAACCCCCCTGGTCAGGTGCCAGGCTCTGGAAAAAGAGCTAAATGTCGGCCAGCTTTACTTCAAGCTGGAAGGGTGCAACCCCACCGGCTCGTTTAAAGACCGGGGGATGGTGGTGGCGGTAGCCAAGGCTTTAGAGGAGGGCAGCAAGGCGCTGATGTGCGCCTCGACGGGCAATACCAGCGCTTCCGCCGCCGCCTATGCCGCCGCCAGAGGCGTTGACTGCATTATCGTTGTCCCCAGGGGCAAGATTGCCCTGGGCAAGATGGCTCAGGCGATTATCTACAGGGCTAAAATCGTGACCATAGACGGCAACTTCGACCAGGCGCTGACCATAGTGCGCGCCCTGACCGGTAAGCACCCCATCGCCCTGGTCAACTCGCTCAACCCCAACCGCATCGAGGGGCAAAAAACAGCCGCCTTCGAGATTATCGATGTTCTGGGCGAAGCCCCGGACTATCTCTTTATACCGGTGGGCAATGCCGGCAATATTACCGCCTACTGGAAGGGCTTTAAAGAGTACCAGAAGGCGGGCAAGGCAAAGATTAAGCCCAGGATGATGGGCTTTCAGGCGGAGGGTGCCGCCCCCATCGTGCGGGGGCATATCGTCAAAAAGCCGGAAACGGTGGCTTCGGCGATAAGAATCGGCAACCCGGCCAGCTGGAAGAAGGCGGAGGCGGCGAGGGACGAGTCCGGAGGCATCATCAGCATGGTCAGCGACGCCGAGATTCTGTCGGCGCAAAAGCTGATGGCAACTAAAGCCGGCGTCTTCGGCGAGCCGGCGTCGGCGGCGTCACTGGCCGGCCTGCTCAAGCGCCGCCAGCAGGGGATGAATTTCTCCCGGAGCCGGGTGGTCTGCATCGTAACCGGCACCGGTCTCAAGGATACCGAGACGGCACTAAAGGGCGCCGAGCCGTTTTTAGAGCTGTCGGCAGACCTGGATGCGGTGGAGAAGGCTCTGGGTCTGGCTTAGTACTTGACATAACAAAGGAGGGCAAGCGTGATTAACCAGGCAGAGATTAAATCGGCAGTAACCTCAATCATCAAGGCTGTCGGCGAAGACCCGGAAAGGGAGGGCTTAAAGGATACCCCCAGGCGGGTAGCCGAGATGTACTCCGAGCTTTTCATGGGGCAGGACATGAACCCCAGAGAAGCGCTGACCGTTGGCTTTGAAGAAGGCCACCGCGAGATGGTAATCTTAAGGGATATTCCCTTCCACTCCATGTGCGAGCATCATATTTTGCCCTTCTACGGGGTGGTGCATGTCGGCTATCTGCCCAATGCCAGCGGGCGGGTGGTCGGCGCCAGCAAGCTGGCGCGGGTGGTGGAAATCTTTGCCAAGCGACTCCAGATTCAGGAGAGGATGACTACCCAGATTGCCGACGCCATCGTTGACGGCCTCCAGCCCGACGGGGTGGGGGTGATTGTCCAGGCCGAACACCTGTGCATGATTATGCGGGGCATCAAAAAACCGGGAAGCACCATTGTTACCTCAGCCCTCAGGGGCGTGCTCCGCCACCGCAAAGAACCAAGGGCGGAGTTTTTTGCCCTGCTGCAGGGCAAGTAGTTTAGTCCGAAGAGGGGATGGGGCGGGGCTCCTGGACTTGCATTTCCTGGCCGCAGCAGGTCATCGTGCCTTCACCGGCTTTGGTACAGAGAATTTCGGTGCCGCACTTTAGGCAGCGATACCTTTTACCCAGCTGGCTGGCCATCTATTTTTTCAGCTCCATGGGTTTGCCGCAGCAGTGGACGGTGCCGTCGCCCCCTCTGGTCACAATGAACTCGGCGCCGCACTTGGTGCAGACATATTTCTTGCCTATCTGATTCGCCATCTAACGAACTGCCTTTCTCTCGTATCTTATTATAATCTCTGGCTCAAACCCCTGTCAAAGTCGTCTATTCCCCAATAACCTGCACCACGATTTGCCTTGAGCGGGCTCTGTTGTCAAAATCGACCACCACTATCTGCTGCCAGGTGCCCAGAGCCAGCTTCTTATCATTAAATGGCACCACCAGCGATGCCCCCAGCACCGAAGCCCGCACATGGGAGTGCCCGTTGCCGTCGCCCCAGGCGCGGTTGTGCTCGTAGGTGATGTCCTGGGGGGCGTTCCGCTCCCACATCTCTTTGAAATCGGCAATCAGCCCCGGCTCAAACTCGATGGTGGTCAGCCCTGCGGTGGAGCCGGAGATAAACAGGGTGACCGTGCCGTCTTTTAGATTCGTCTCGGATAGTTGCTGCTGCACATCGGGCGTAATATCAATGATGTCGCAGTTTCCCTGGCTCTGCAGGCTTATATTCTTGGTGACTACCATAAAGCACCTCCCCCAAATCAAATATCGGCCAGCTTGTCCCAGAGCACCTCGTTTAAGCTAAATATAGGCCCGTCTTTGCAGACCTGCCTCAGACCGTTTATGGTCTTTACCGTGCAGCCGTAGCAGATGCCCAGCCCGCAGCCCATCCTCACCTCCAGGGAAACCTGTACCGGCTTATCTTTCAACTCCGCCATCGGCGCCACTGTCTTATACATCGGCAGCGGCCCGCATGCAAAGAGCTGGTCGATGCCGTCGGTAAAATCGGGCAGCATGTCGGTTATCATTCCCTTTTCACCCCCGCTGCCGTCCTCGGTGGCGGTAACCAGCCTGGCTCCGGCGGGCAATAGCCTTTTCGGGTAAAGCTGCCCTGCGGTAGCCGCCCCCAGCAGCAGCGTTACCTCCCTCCCCCGCTTGATAGCTTCCTCGGCAAGGAAAACCAGCGGGGCAATGCCGATGCCCCCCGCCGCCAGCAGCAGCTTTTTAGAGTCGGGGTAGATTTCATAGCCGTTGCCTAAGGGCCCCAGCAAATCTATTTTCTCACTACACTTGCATTCGGACAGCCACCTGGTGCCCTTTCCCACCACATTAAACAAGAGGGACAGTTTATTCTCGTCGGTTCGGTGGATGCTTAAAGGCCGGCGCAGCTGGTATTCCGGCCCCTCCCCGCAGCGCACCATAACGAACTGCCCCGGGCGGGCCCGGGAAGTTATATCAGGGCATTCCAGCCGGATAAGGTAAACTCCGGGCCTTATCTCCTCGTTGGCGATAACGGCGGCTTCGGCTGACTTCAAGCAGGTTCCTTTCCCCGGTAGTCCGGCAGCGGCTGGGCGCTGTAAATCTGGCTCCCCATGAGCCGCACTTTTAAGGCGGCCTGGGCGGTATCCAGCGAGGTAAAGCAGGGGATGCGCCGCTCGGTGGCTGACCGGCGTATCTGGAAGCCGTCCCTTAAGGGGATGCGCCCGCCGGTGATGGTGTTGACGATGCCGCCCACCGTCTGGTCGTTGATAATATCAAGAACATTGGGGTGTCCCTCCCCCAGCTTCTTGGTTATCATGGTCACCGGCAGCCCGGTCTGCTCAATCATGGCGGCGGTGCCCTCGGTGGCGTATAGCTTATAGCCTGTTTCCGAGAATTTCTTTATCATGGGTAGCGCCTCCGTCTTATCCCGGTCGGCGATGCTGAATAATATTCCTCCGTCGGGCGGCAGCAACAGCCCGGCGGCCTGGAGTGCCTTGGCTAAGGCGGCGTCGAAGCTGTAGTCGATGCCCATCACCTCGCCGGTGGACTTCATCTCCGGCCCCAGGTAGGTATCGACGCCCACCAGCTTGGACATGGAAAAGACCGGGGCTTTAACGGCGACCAGCTTCTGCCTTGTCCACAGCCCGGTTTTATACCCCTGTGTTTTAAGGCTCTGGCCCAGCATAACTTTAGTGGCTACCTTGACCATGGGCACGCCGGTTACCTTGGAGAGGAAGGGGACGGTGCGGCTGGCTCTGGGGTTCAGCTCTAATATATATACGGAAGACCCCTGGTTGTCACTGTCGGGCATGATGACGAACTGGATGTTCATCAGCCCCTTGATGCTTAAGCCCCGCCCTACCTTGACGGTGTAGTTAACGATGGTGGCTACCTCGGCTTCGGTCAGGTTCACCCCGGGGTAGACGGCCATGGAATCGCCGCTGTGGACGCCAGCCCTCTCGATATGCTCCATGATGCCCGGGATAAGCACATCCTCCCCGTCGCCGATGGCATCGGCTTCGACCTCCTTGCCTTCCATGTACTTGTCGATGAGGACGGGGTGCTTGGTGTCCAGCTCCAGGGCAAGCCGGATGTAGCGGTCGAGCTCGTTGGTGTCGTGGACTATCTCCATAGCCCGCCCGCCCAGCACGTAGCTGGGGCGCACCAGCACCGGGTAGCCGATGTGCTCGGCAACGCTGAGGGCTTCCTCCCGCGAGGTCACCCCGACTCCCGGCGGCTGGGGGATATCCAGCTCGCTCAAGAACTCCTCAAAGCGGCGCCGGTCCTCGGCAAGGTCGATGGCTTCGGCGCTGGAGCCGAGCAGGGGCATGCCGTTGTGGGACAACGGCTCGGCTAAATTGATGGCGGTCTGCCCGCCGAACTGGACTATTGATGGTGGCGCCCCGCCGTTGCTGCTTTCGTTTTCCAGTATGTCGCGCAGGCTCTCCTCGTCCAGGGCTTCGAAGTAGAGGCGGTCGCTGGTGTCGAAGTCAGTGGATACCGTCTCCGGGTTGGAGTTGACCATGATGGCTTTGTAGCCCGATTCCTGTAGCGCCCAGGCGGAGTGGACGCTGCAGTAGTCAAATTCAATCCCCTGGCCGATGCGGATAGGCCCGCTGCCGATGACTATCGCCTTATTTTCGGTAAGCGCTTGAGCCTCGTTCTCCTGCTCGTAGGTGCTGTAGAAATAGGGGGTGCTGGCGTCGAACTCGGCGGCGCAGGTATCCACTATCTTGTAGACTGGGCGGATGTTCCACTGGTGGCGCTGTTCCCTTACCTGGTCGGGCAGGCGGTCGGCTAATGTGCCTATCTGCCCGTCGGCAAAGCCCAGCCGCTTGGCTTGCAGCATAAGCTCCGGGGTCAGCGGTTGAGACAGCAGCGTCTTTTCCATGTCGATGATATTCCGGAGCTTGGCGGTAAACCAGAGGTCAATTTTGGTGCGCTCGGACAGCGCCTCCGGGGTTATCCCCCGCCTCAGGGCGGCCATCAGCGCCCACAGCCTCAGGTCGTTGGGTTTTAAGGGGTAGGCATTGATATCTTTGTCCAGCTCCCAGCCCGGGTCCTCCCAGAGCAATGACCTGTTGCCGAACTCCAGGGAGCGCACCGCCTTCTGCAGGGCGGCTTCAAAGCTGCGGTCGATAGCCATCACCTCGCCGGTGGCTTTCATCTGGGTGCCGATGATGCGGTCGCCGGAGGCGAACTTGTCAAAGGGCCAGCGGGGTATCTTGACCACCAGGTAGTCCAGCGCCGGCTCAAAGGCGGCAAGGGTCTTGCCGGTCACCTGGTTGCGGATTTCGTCCAGCCGCTTGCCCACGGCTATCTTGGCGGCGACACGGGCGATGGGGTAGCCGGTGGCTTTGCTGGCAAGGGCGGAGCTGCGGCTGACCCGGGGGTTGACCTCGATGACATAATAATTTTGGCTGTTGGGGTCGAGGGCGAACTGTATGTTGCAGCCCCCCTCAATCCCCAGTGCCCGGATAATCTTCAGGCTGGCCGTCCGCAGCATCTGGTATTCTTTATTGGTCAGGGTCTGGCTGGGGGCAACGACGATGCTGTCGCCGGTATGCACCCCCATCGGGTCGAAGTTCTCCATGTTACAGACGGTGATGCAGTTGTCGGCGGCGTCCCGCATCACCTCGTACTCTATCTCCTTCCACCCCACCACCGATTTCTCCACCAGCACCTGATGAATGGGGCTGGCGGCTAATCCGCTGGCAGCGATGGTGTCGAGCTCCTCTTTAGTAAAGGCCATGCCGCCCCCCGTCCCCCCCAGGGTGTAGGCGGGGCGGATGACCACCGGCAGCCCGATTTCCTTGGCCGCTTTCCGGGCGTCTTCCAGGCTTTTGGCGGTGGCGCTTTGGGGCACCGGCTCCCCGATTTTAGCCAGCAGCCGCTTAAACAGCTCGCGGTCCTCGGCGTCCCGTATCGTCTGGATGGGCGTGCCCAGGCTCTTGACCTTGTATTTGTCCAGGATGCCGGCGTCGGCAAGGTCTACGGCTAAATTAAGCCCGGTCTGCCCGCCCAGCGTCGGTAGAAGCCCGTCAGGGCGCTCACGTTCAATAATGCGCCCCACCATCTCCACGGTGAGGGGTTCTATATAGATAGTGTCGGCGATGCCCTCATCGGTCATTATGGTGGCTGGGTTGGAGTTGACCAGCACCGAGGTCACCCCCTCCTCCCGCATGGCTTTGCAGGCCTGGGTGCCGGCGTAGTCGAACTCGGCGGCTTGCCCGATAACTATGGGCCCCGAGCCGATGATTAAGACTTTAGACGGTTTATCTGACATATAATTCTCGCTTTAATCTACCTTCCAGAAACTAATCTTTTTAAGTAATAGACTTGCGAATGCTAGGTATTCAAGAGTTTTATGAGGGTCTTTCATTTCGATAAAATCGTGTGCTTTTGGGTTTCTTATTCCAACTGTAGCTCCCATGAATAAGAATTTGAAACCTTCTTGCTCACTTATATCAGAGTCGCTCAGAAGTTGATTTACTTTGATAATAGGATTTTTTACATCAAATATCTTTGCCATTAGTTTACTATCCTTCATTCCTCTTATCTCATTTTGCTGTAGCCCAGACTTTTCCTTGGCAAAGTTATTCACGGCTTTAAATGCCTCAAAGATAGCTTGGGCATAATGCTCATCCTCAAATAAAGCTCTACTAGCTTGGATAACTTTTTTATGGAACTGCATTGCATCGAATAGCTGAATAGGCAATTTAACTGTATCTTTTTGCTCTGTTTTTTTTGCAGGCTTCGTCTCAATCCCTAATATTTGATATTTCTGGATGATTGAATTAATTTCTAACTGAATTCTATGGACTAAGTCTTTATAGGCTCGTTGCCACTGTGCAGAAGTTCCTTTAGTCAATGAGGGTTGACGGTTAGCAATTCTCTTATATTCTGTAGAATTAACTCCAAAAGCTGCCTCTAATATATCTTCGATGTTTCTCCGCCATGGTATATATTCATTGTTATTATAATTAAGTGATGCCACATATATCGCTTCTTGACTTTTCTGCTTCAGCAATTCGATAGCTCTTTGTATATCCAATCTACCTCACCCCCTCAATTCCCCCTCTCCTTCAAAGGAAAGGGGGAATTGAGTGTGGAAGAGGGACTTCGTCCCTCTTGGACTCCCTGTGCGTCTATTTTATATTTCACTACTCCCTTATAAACTCCACGTTGGCTTTTCGCTTATACTGGCTCTCGATGAGCCGCTCGTAGTAACACATGAAGGACATGCCGGCGGTGTACAGCTTGTAGACGGCCGGTATCGACCAGGCGTCCATCCAGTTAATCAGCTCGTCGAACTTGACGATGGCGTTAAGGCGGGGCAGCTGTCCCTCCTCGATGACCATGATGACCTTGCGGTAGTTAAATTTCCGCGCCTGGGCGAGCTTATCCTTAGCCTCGATGATGCTGCCCCCTATTTGGATTTCTACAGCGACCTCGGGGTTTTTGCCGCGCAGCCAGGCAACGTCCAGCTCGACAGCATGCTCCGGCGTCACCCGGTGGCCCGTGTAGGCGTTGTAGCCCATACGGCTGCCGATTGTCTCCAGCATCTCCCCGATGCGGTCGTGCAGGCTGTTCTTCTCCAGGGGCAGTTTCATGATGGCGTGCTTGGCTTCCTCCTCGGTGAGGTAAACATTGGGCGGCCGGGGCGCTTTCAACAGCTTCCTCATCTCCGATTCAACCAGCCCGAAGTCCTCCTCGGGTATCTCGATAAGCCCCTGCTGGAAAGCCAGCCCCCACTTGGTCGCTTTCTGCCGGGGGGTGATAAAGGTCAACTGCGGCACCAGCTTTTTGACGTCCAGCATCTCGCTGTCGGCCAGGACGAGCAGGGGGCGCGTTTTAAAGCGGCAGGGCCAGGTGTCGCTGTCTTCCGGCCATACTTTGTTCTTGTCGTCGTAGTAGTATTTGGAGGTGGCTTCGCAGATGGCGGCAAAGCGGTAAAGCCCCTCGACATAAGCCAGCACCTTATCCCCGGGCTGTACCTGCCTGACCCGCTTGCGCAGGTGGTTGCTGAAGCCGGCAACGGGGAAGTTTATCTTGCGGTTGGCCTCGAGGTTTTTCTGGCTGGTTATGCCTATCCAGTATTTACCCATTCTTCACCATCCCCACGAACTGCTCGAGCAGGTAGGTGCTGTCCCAGGGGCCGGGGGAGGCTTCGGAATGATATTGTATGGAAAAGATGGGCAGCTCTTTATGGCGCAGCCCCTCCACGGTGCCGTCGTTTAAATTTATATGGGTGACCTCCAGCCCGTCCTTGAGGGTGTCCGGGTCGACGGCGTAGCCGTGGTTCTGGGCGGTGATGTAGACCTTGCCGGTGGCCAGGTCGCGCACCGGGTGGTTGCCGCCGCGGTGGCCGAACTTCAGCTTGAAGTTGCTGCCGCCGAAGGCGCGGGCGATTAGCTGGTTGCCCAGGCAGATGCCCATCATCGGCTTCTTGCCCACCAGCTCTTTGACGTTAGCCACGATGTAGTCGAGCAGGTCGGGGTCGCCCGGTCCCGGTGATAGCAGTATGCCGTCGGGCTTTAATTTTAATATATCCTCGGCTGATGTAGTGCAGGGGACGGCGGTGACGGCGCAGCCGTGCTGGCGTAAAATTCGCAGGATGTTGTATTTCAGCCCGCAGTCCAGGACGACGATATGGTGCGTGGTAGGCGGTCCTTCCGGCTGCCACTTATAGGGGGCGTCGGTGGTTACCTGCCGGACGAAGTCGGTTGCTCCGTAGTCGGGCAGGCTTTTGAGCTTTTCCAGCACCTGCTGGGGGGTCTTTTCAGTGGTTATCATGCCCATCATAACGCCGAATGAGCGCAGCTTGCGGGTGATGGCGCGGGTGTCAACGCCGCAGATGCCGGTTATATTGCTTTCGGCAAGGTACTGGTGGAGGGTCTTATTGCTCAAATAGTGGCTGGGCTGGTGGCACTCCTCCCGCACCACAAAGCCCCTCACCTGGATTTTCTTCGACTCGAAGTCTATCTTGTTGATGCCGTAGTTGCCGATTAGAGGGTAGGTGGTCACGACAATCTGCCCGGCGTAGGAGGGGTCGGTGAGCATTTCCTGGTAGCCGACCATGCTGGTGTTGAAGACTACCTCGCCGTAGGTGTCAACCTCGGCGCCGAAGCAGTTGCCTTCGTAGGTCGAACCGTCGGCTAATACCAGTATTGCGCGTTTACTCATTTAATAGACTCATCTTTATATACAATATTTCCCCCGTATATAGTTACCATCACCCTGCCCTTGAGCTTCTCTCCGTCGAGGGGGGTATTTTTGCCCTTTGAAGCAAAATCTTTCGTATCCACCGTCCACTCCCGGTTAGGGTCGAAGATAGTGATATCGGCGGTGGAACCAGTAGCCAGGGTGCCCAGGCCCCCGCAGCTTTTATCGATAATTTTTGCCGGCGCGGCGGTGAGCTTGGCGATAAGTGTAACCATGTCCAGTTCTTTCCGGTGCACCAGCCCCATCAGGCTGGCAAAAGCGGTCTCGAAGCCGCTGATGCCGAAGGGGGCAAGTTCAAACGGCTGGTGCTTCTCGGCTTCGGTATGGGGGGCGTGGTCGGTGGCGATGATATCTATGGTGTTATCGTTAAGCCCCTGAATCAGGGCTTTGACATCCCGTTCCGTTCTAAGCGGCGGATTGACCTTGGCGCTGGTGCCGTGGCTCTTGACCATCTTTTCGGTGAGGGTCAGGTGGTGGGGGGTAGCCTCGGCGGTGACCCGCACGCCCTTTTCTTTAGCCCGGCGGATGAGGTCGACCGCCCCCCCGGTGGTGGTGTGGGCGATGTGCACCCAGCCCCCAGTCAGCTCGGACAGGAGCAGGTCGCGGGCGACGATAATATCCTCGGCGGCGTTGGGGGTGCCCCGCAGCCCCAGCCCGGCTGATGTCTCGCCTTCGTTTATCTGCCCGCCCTGGCTTAAATCGGTATCCTCGCAGTGGTCGATTATGGGCAGTTTGCAGAAGCGGCTGTATTCCAGCGCCCGTCGCATCAGCGGGGAGTTCTTCACCGGCTCGCCGTCGTCGCTGAAGCCGATGACCCCAGCGGCGGCCAGCGCGCCCACTTCGGCAAGCTCTTCCCCCATCCTCCCCCGGGATACACAGCCAATAGGCAGCACCCTGATTATACCCTCGGCTGCCGCCGTGTCTTTAACAAATTCAACGGTGGCTTTGTTATCGAGGGGCGGCTCGGTGTTGGGCATGCAGCAGACGGTGGTAAAGCCCCCTCTGGCGGCGGCTCTGGTGCCGGTGGCGATGGTCTCTCTCCCCTCAAAACCGGGCTGCCTCAGGTGGCAGTGCAGGTCGATAAATCCGGGGCAAACGACTAACCCTTCGGCGTCAATAACATCATAATCAGTTTGGGGCGGGCTTTCTTTGCCCCGCCCCACCCAGGCTATCTTGCCCCCGGCAATGAGCAGACTGCCGGGCTCGTCCCGCTTCCGGTCCGGGTCGATTATCCGGCCGTTTTGAATAAGCAAAGGCTTCATATTATTCCTTGCCGCCCGCCCCGGCGTAGTGGCTGGGCTTAAAGCCCTGGGCTCTGGCGTCGCCGGCAGAGTTAAAGATAAGCAGGTTCTCTGTTCTAATTTTAGTTGACCAGTGGCTGTCAGCGCTATGGTACTTTTTACTATCCAATTTACCCTCATGCCAGTCGGAGCTGGCAACATACTGGGGGTAGACCTCGTGCTCGCAGTAGGCGCACCGCAACACCAGCGGCCGGCGGCCTACTATCTTAAATTCAGGCTTGATATAGTTGGCTTCGGTCTTCTGCACCGAAACACACCTCGGGTTGGCGCACTTCACCCCGAACCGCCGCTGGTAGAGCGGATACTCTTTAGGCTGTAGAAAAGGCTCTTTCTCCTCGGCGATGGTAGCTTCTTTGCTCCCCAGCAGCAGGGCCAGCAGCGCCATCCTCACCGGTACCCCCCACCCCGCCTGCTTGAAATAGGTGCTCCTGGGGTCGCTGTCTATCTCGCGGGCAAGCTCGTTGACCCGGGGTAGGGGATGCAGGACCATGGTCTTCTTAAACTCCCGTTCTTTAAGCAGCTTCTTGTCCACCACCGGGTATTCCTTCTTTAATTCCTCACCCTCCTCGTCGGCGGCAAGCCTCTCCAGCTGCAGCCGGGTAACATAGAGGGCATCAACCCCCTCCTCCAGCTCAACCTGGGCGCTGACGCTGGGGATGTTGGCCAGTTGGTGGGGCTTGCTCGGTGTTATGTAGATGGCGTCCAGCGGGAAAAGCCGCTGTTTCACTTTGTTATTCAAATTGGCGTACCTTTCCAGCCGTCCGGTATACTCGCTGCCCAGCTTGTTCATGACATGCTCGGGTAGCTCCAGCCCCGGCCCGGGGCGGAAGAGAATGGTGGCACCGAACCGTGCCAATGCGTAGACCAGCGAGGGCACGGTGCGCCCGTGCTTCAGGTCCCCCCACAGGGCTATCCTCAGTCCCCGGATGGTCTGCCTTTCCTTCTTGATGGTGTACAGGTCGCAGAGGGTCTGGGTGGGGTGTTCATGCCCCCCGTCCCCGGCATTGATTACCGGCACCCCGGCGTAGTCGGCGACCACCCTGGCGGCGCCCTCCCAGGGGTGCCTTATGACGATGATATCGGCGTAGTCCCCGATAACCCGGGCCATGTCGGCGATGCTCTCCCCCTTGGAAAGGGAGGTGGCTCCCACATCGGAGGCGGTAATGACGCTGCCCCCCAGCCGGTGCATGGCTGATTCAAACGACAGCCGCGTCCGGGTGCTGGGTTCAAAAAAGAGGCTGGCCATAATCTTGCCCTGGCACAGCCCGTGCTGCTTTTCCCTGGAGCTGGCCATCTTGTCGGCAAGGGAGAATACGGCCTCTATCTCGCCCTTGGATAAATCGTCTATGGTTACCAGATTTCTATTGGCTAGAGTCATGGCGCACCCTCTTTTGTGATATTGCTGTCGGCGGTGATGGCTACCTTGTCCACGCCGTCGGTCTCTTTCAGCCTGACCTGTATGTCCTCGTGCCGGGAGCTGGGTATGTTCTTGCCCACATAGTCGGCACGAATTGGCATCTCGCGGTGGCCCCGGTCTATAAGCACCGCCAGCTGGATTAGTCTGGGACGGCCCCGGTCTATGAGAGCATCCATAGCTGCCCTGGCGCTGCGCCCGGTAAAGAGGACATCGTCAACCAGTACCACGGCTTTGCTGTCAATATCTTTAGGGATATCGGTCTTCTTGACCACCGGCTGCGGGTTGAGTGAAGACAGGTCGTCACGGTAGGGGCTGATGTCCAGGGCGCCTACCAGTACCTTTACCCCGGCAAAGCTCTCGATGCTGGCGGCTAATCTTTTGGCCAGGGGCACCCCCCGGGTGTGCATCCCGATGAGCATTACCTGCTCGATGACCTTGTTGCGCTCGATAATCTCGTGGGCGATGCGGGCAAGGGTACGGCGGATATCCTCCTGGGTCATTATGGTTTTTTCGGGCATAAAATTAACCCCTTGCTCTGACTGGCAAGGGGTCTTGCTACTCTGGTTCTGTTGTTTCCTTGCCAGCCTCTCCGGACCGGCTTAAAGGCTATTATTTTTTAAGCTCCTAACTAAACATTATAGCAGGTTTTTTGGGTGGGTGCAAGTTTTCGAATTTAGGGGGTTTTCAAACCCTGTTTTTCCTCACCCCCCATTTTTATCTATTCCCGCCCGCCGCCCTTATGGTAGGGCTAAAGCCCTTTTTACCCCACCCCCCAGAGGAGGAAGATTGTCTTTCCCTGCCTGGTTTCCCCCTTTCATAAAGGGGGATTAAGGGGGATTTTCCCGTTAAGAAGTGTAACTTTTGTAGGGTGGGAGGGTGGGAAACAAAACAACCTCTAAAAGTCGGTTCATCCTCACCCCCCGGACCTATCCTCGCCACTTACCGAAGGATATGTGGTACAGTAAGCAGTCCCAGGAGTTGCCCATCAGGTTGCCCATCTGAATCATCCGGAGCATCAGGTGAATGGCTTCTGACTTTTCAACGCCGTATGTCTGCTGCAACTTTCGGATGGCTTCGGGGTCGGGATGGGCACCGGATTCGGCCCAGTGCTGCGCATAGATTGCGGCTACAGCCTCCTCTTCCGGGCAGTTATCAACATCTCCTGATAGTAGCTGGCTAATCTCTTCTGGAGTAAGCCCGCTTTTTAAAGCCTGCTTGGTATGGAAGTAGGAACAGTAGCGGCAGCCGTCTACTGCAGTAACAGCCAGCATGAGCCTTTCCTGGAAGGCGGGTGATATCAATCTCTTATTGGTTACTTCCTTCAGTCGCTTCCTGTTGCTGATGGGAAACCACAGGTCGCTGAATAGTTCCTTCGGGTTCTTATAGGTTCTTTTTTTGAATTTCATAAGGAGAGCTATTAGCCCCTTTTTCTCCCCCGGAGCCTGGCTTCCCGGCGGGCTTTGGCGTCATCGTTGCGGCGTTTCTCGTCGTCGGTCTCCAGTATTAAGGGCGGCACCCCGGTGGGCTTTCCGCTTTTGTCCAGGGCAACATAGGTAAGATAGGCGGAAGCCGTGTGTCTGATTTCCCCGGTCAGCGGGTTCTCTGCCTCCACCCGCACGCCGACCTCCATTGAAGTCCTGCCGACCAGGTTCAGGCTGGCTTTAAGGGAGAGAACATCACCAACATAGACGGGGTGGAGAAAATCTATACGGTCGACGGAAGCCGTCACTCCGTTCGTTCGAGTGTGGCGCTGGGCAACTATGGTGCCGGCCATGTCTATCAGCTTCATTATGACGCCGCCCTGTACATTTCCGGAGTGATTTGCATCCTGGGGTGACATTGGCTGTACCATGATGACACTGCTGTCTTTAATTCTCTTTCCCTGCATTTCTCTCCTCCTCGGGCAGTTCCCTACTCCATTTTAGCACTTTTATTTATCCTGCCATACCCGCCCTCATTGGAGATTGACAATAACATATCACCTATATACTATTACTTATAAGGGCCAAAGGAGGTGAGGGAGTTGAGCAACGATACTGAAGATTCCAAGAATCGGTGGGCAGTCGGTGGAGTGCTTATTCCGGCGGGTTTGTTTATTGGTATGGGGCTTGGTTGGGCGCTGGGCTACCTTGTGCAGGGTCTTCTCATTGGGTTGGGCGCCGGTTTTCTGGGTATGGCAATAGTGCGGCTTACAACCGGCAAATAGCGGAATTTCTTTACAGGAGGTGCATGCCATGGAAAGCAGTTTCGTGCAGCGTATTGAGCGTATTGATTACTACTACACTGTGGTTCCCAATAAGGTTGGAGCGGGTGCCGGGGTTTTCAAGGCGCTTAAGGCAAAGGGTGTCAATCTGCTGGCTTTCAACGGTTTTCCATTGAGCGCGAAGAGTAGCCAGCTCGACCTCTTGCCGTCCAGCGGGGATGCCCTCGTTGCGGCGGCGCAAAAAGCGGGTATCAAGCTGGTGGGGCCAAAGGTTGCTTTCCTGGTCTCGGAGTGGGAGCACCTGGGTGGTGTCGCCGACATACTCAGCAAGCTGGAAGAGGCAGGGGTCAATGTCACAGCCATGCAGGCTATAGACACCGGCGACTGGCGTTATGGAGCCGTTATATGGGTTAAGCAGCACAATATCGGCAAGGCTGCCAAAGCGTTGGGGATTTCTTAGAGTATGTTTTTCTTCCCATACCCGCCCGCCCTCATAAGCTGCGCTTCTAGCACTTGCTGAGAATACGGGGGGTTTTGTTCTGTTTTGCTCAAGACTAACAAGCTTTGGAATATTATCTTTGTCTGCTCGCAAATAACCATACAAAGAATGATGCGACAGCTACGACACCAAAAAACCAGCCAGCTGAAGAAAGGCCAAGAAGGAAGCAAGCAAAGCTGATAACGGCACAAATAGCAGGAAAGCTCTGAGCTATGACCTTGAAATTAAAATTCATTATTCTTCTTGAGTACTTTCTTCATTAGTCTCAGGTAGAGAGAGAATAGGTTCCCCCTCAAGTTTGATAAATTCAAGGTTTTTTAGGGTAGCATTGATAGTATTAATATGCTCATCTTTTGCAGTATCTTCGCCAATATCATCACTTGAAATTCGGATTTCCACATTGTAACCCTTATCAATTCTTTTGGCGATTTCAATAAGAGCTTTTTCTAAATCGGTAGATAGTTCGTTGCTACGGTGTTTATCTTCTTTCCCGTAATATTTTTCCAAAAGTTCAGGAGCGAGTTTCTTAACTTCTTTAGTAATAGCTGAGTCAGCCTTGTTCTTAATAACCTGTAATTCTTTGTTTGTAAATCCTTGTTTCTTTAATTTGCCATGTAGTATTCTGATTTCAAGAATACTTTTATAAACTCTGAGTATTCTATCGACAGCAAATGCAATACTGGCAGCTGTGACGGGTATCATCGCAAGCATTACGGTAAAGTCGCTAGAGGACAAAGAGCGAATCTTAAAACCTGGACGCTTATGTGTAGTTAGTTCGGAGAAAGCACCAAACAACATATCAAGTTTAACCAAGTCCTTAGAAAGCTCTTGAAGATTGTCTGATACAGCAGGCCTAGGAATAAGTATTCCTACCTCGCACTGCCCCTTTTCTATTTGTTCTGAGCTAATATTCAGTTTTTTAAATGAAGAAATTACTTCTTCAAAGGAAGTCTTACATATGGACAGTTGCTTATGAAGTTCCTGAAGCTCCTGCAAAGCGACAGCCGGTGTTATTTGGTTGCGTGCGAATATTTCTTGAATATGGTTTAGAAGATTATTACCCAATAAATCATTAACGCCTAACTCCTTAAGAGCCTGTTTCCATGCTGGGCTGTAATCGTTGCTTTTGGCCGTAACTAAAACACTCTGGATTTTTTGTAGGTTATTGCTAACTTCGTTCTGAAATTGTGGCTCTTGTGGCCGATTTATCTGATTTTGAAGGGCTCCTACTAACTGTTGTAGAGTTTCTGGTGTTTTTGTAGTATTGATATCATCAGTAACGGCAATGGCGATTGCGTGCAGTCGTTCAGTGTTCATATATACCTCCTAACTTGCTTAAGCCTATTGTACACCCGCCTGTCAAATACCCCCCCCCATCTCTTTACCATCTCCTCCCCACCAGTTATAATAGGGCGGTACCCCTTTTAAGCCCCTGTATATAATAAGGTAGCCGGAGGTGCAACTTGGCGGCTTTATATGTGACCTCGTTAAAGGCGGGTGTGGGCAAGACGGCGGTGTGCGCCGGGCTGGCTAAGCATCTGGACGGAGACGGCAGGAAGGTGGGCTATTTCAAGCCGATGGTGGCTGATATCAGGGAGAAGGCGGTGGTGGATAGCGACGCCGCGTTCATCAGGAAGGTGCTGAGGCTGAAAGATGCGGTGGCTGACCTGTGCCCGGTCATCGACAGGGGCGGCGACCTGACCCGTAATATTAAGAAGGCATACGATAAGGTCGCCAAAGGCAAGGATGTGGTCATTGTCGAGGGCGTCTGGCGCCTGAGGCCCGGGGCGAAGCCGGTTGAGGCGGCTCAGGAGGTGGTAAAGGCGCTCAATGCCAGGGTTATTGTCGTCGAACCGTATACCGCAGAGCTGGCTGATACCGATTTGTCGGCAAAGTATCGGGGCTTCGGTGAAAGCCTGCTGGGCGTGGTGGTCAACAGGGTGCCGGTAAGAAGGCTGGAGGCTCTCTCGGAACGGTTCTCCTCCGGGGCGGGTGGGGCGGCGGTGCTGGGTCTGCTCCCCGAAGACAGGGTGCTGTTCGGGCTGACGGTAGGGGAGATTGCCGAAAGGATTGACGGCGAAATACTTAACGATGCCGCTAAATCGGGAGAGGTGGTGGAGAACTTCATGCTGGGGGCGATGGTCGTCGATGAAGGCCCCCTCTATTACGAACGCCGGGCTAACAAGGCGGCGGTATTGCGGAGCAACCGCCCCGATATGCAGCTGGCGGCTCTGGAGACCTCTACACGCTGTCTGGTTCTTAGCGGCGGCGTGGAGCCGACATACCCGGTCATTACCAGCGCTAAAGACAAGGGCATCCCCATAATCCTCACCCAGGGCGATACCGGTTCCGTGGTCAACACCCTGGAGATAGCTCTGGGCAAGCCCCGCTTCAACCAGCCCAAGAAGCTGCCCCACCTCCTGAAAATAATGGAACACCACTTCGACTATAGAGCGGTAGAGCAGGGGCTAAATCTCAAATAGCTTGACATAACACCAAAAACAATCCCCAAACTACCCCCCGATTTGTTCTCCGTAAAATTTTTCAGCCTTTTTTTGAAGCTAATCAGCTTTGTTAAGCCTCGGCGCCAATGTTATAATGAGTTAGATGGATATTCTGGCTGAGCTTAACCCGGCGCAGAGGGAAGCGGTAGAAGCAATTGAAGGCCCGGTGCTGATTCTGGCCGGGCCCGGCAGCGGCAAGACCAGGGTTATCGCCCACCGGGTAGCCTACCTTATCAAGGTCTGTGGAGTCAGCCCCCACCGCATTATGGCGGTTACCTTCACCAATAAAGCCGCTCGGGAGATGGTGGAAAGGCTTAAACGCCTTATCGGGGAGAGGATAGTCGGCGACCTGACCATCGGAACTTTTCACGCCATCTGCGCCCGCATCCTGCGCCAGGCGGGCAAGGCTATAGATGTTGACCCCCGCTTCGTCATCTACGACGATGAAGACCAAATCAGCCTGCTTAAAAGGGCTATCCAGGAAATAGGCCTCGACCCCAAGCAATATGCCCCCAGGGCGATATCCTCGGCTATCTCCGCAGCCAAGAGCGGCACCATAACCCCCCAGGAATATATAAAGAGCACCAGGAGCTATTTCGAGGAGGTGGTGGGGCGGGTCTATGAGCTTTATCAGGCAACGCTGACCGAGAGCAATGCTCTGGACTTTGACGACCTGCTGATGAAAGCAGTCCAGCTGTTTAGAAACAGTCCGGAGACGCTGGCTAAATACCAGTCCCGCTATTTACATATACTGGTGGACGAGTTTCAGGATACCAATCTGGTTCAGTACGAGCTGATAAAGCAGCTGGGCGGCCAGAGGCACAATATCTGCGTGGTTGGCGACCCCGACCAGTCCATCTACTCCTGGAGGTTCGCCGACCTGCGCAATATCCTCAGCTTTGAAAAGGACTACCCCGAGGCGAAAGTGGTCTTGCTGGAGCAGAACTACCGCTCCACCCGGCTCATCCTGGAAACGGCTTCTCACGTAATCTCAGCCAATCAGCAGCGCAAGCCCAAGAAGCTGTGGACGGATAACGAAGCCGGCGAGATGACCAACATTGTCGAGACCTACACCGAGCAGGAAGAGGCCCAGTTTGTGGTCAGCGAGATAGAGCGTCTGGTGGAGGGGGGCAAGGCTAAGCTGGGCGACTGCGCTGTAATGTACCGCACCAACGCCCAGTCAAGGGCTTTAGAGGAGGCTTTTATCCGCTACGGGACCCCCTATAAGCTGGTGGCTGGCACCCGCTTCTACGAGCGTCGGGAGGTCAAGGATATCATCGCCTATTTGAGGTTCATCCAGAACCCCAAGGACAGTGTCAGCCTGCTCAGAATAATCAATGTGCCGGGGCGTGGTATCGGCCAGAAGAGCCAGAGCCAGCTTTCCAGCTGGGCAAAGTCCCTGGGCGTCTCCCAGTATGAGGCGTTAAAGCTTATCGCCAAGCCGGATAAAGATGAGCAGCAACCTCACTTTAACTCCCGCATAGTTAAGGCGCTGGCTGGCTTTCAGGAGCTTATGCAGGAGCTTATTGACCGCAGCCAGGAGCTCGGCCTGGTTGATTTATTCGACCTGGTTATAAAAAAGACCGGCTATGAGGAGTACCTGCTGGGCGAAAAGGACGGCGAGGAGCGCTGGGAAAACATACTGGAGCTGCGTACTGTTGCTCAGGAGTACCGTCACCTTGAATCAGGCGAGGGCTTGACCGTCTTTCTGGAAGGCGTGACCCTGGTATCCGATGTTGACGGTCTTGACGAGACGGTTGATACTGTTACTCTGGTCACCCTGCATCAGGCTAAGGGGCTGGAGTTCCCGGTGGTCTTTATCGTCGGCGTGGAGGATGGTATCCTGCCCCACTTCAAGTCGTTAGCCGACCCGCAGCAGATGGAGGAGGAAAGGCGGCTCTGCTATGTGGGCATAACCCGAGCCAAGCAGCGGGTCTATCTGGTCTATGCTTTCCGCCGCAGCCTGATGGGCTCTCAGATGGTGACCACGCCGTCGCGTTTCTTAAAAGACATCCCACAGCACCTGATAAACAAGGGTGACCTGTGGCAGAGAGAGGAAAGCCAGGTGATGCCATCTTCGTCTTCCTGGAAAAAGGCTCCGGCTCCCCCCGCTGATACCCCTGAACTTAAGCCCGGCGACCACGTCCGCCATGCCCAGTTTGGTGATGGGGTGGTGGTCAACTGCAAGCCAGTGAGGGATGATAAAGAGGTGTTAGTGGCTTTCACCAGTGGGGTGGGGGTCAAAAAGCTGCTCTTGAGCTTTGCCAATCTGGAGAAGACGGAGAAGACAAGGTAACTATGCCGATCAGAGCTCTAGACCCCAAAGTCATCGCCCAGATTGCCGCCGGTGAGGTGGTGGAAAGACCGGCCTCGGTGGTCAAAGAACTGGTGGAGAATTCGCTGGATGCCGGCTCGTCCCAGGTTTCGGTTGAGGTCAGGGGTGGTGGGGTGAGCCTTATCCAGGTGACCGATAACGGTACCGGCATTCCCTCCGATGAGATAGGACTTGCCTTTGACCGCTACGCTACTAGCAAGGTAGCCAATCTGGAAGACCTGGAATCTATCCAGAGCCTTGGTTTCCGCGGGGAAGCATTGCCCAGCATCGCCGCCGTGGCTCAGGTAGATGTGGTTACCTGCGCTGCCGGTGAGAAAGCGGGCGCTTACCTCAGCCTGCAGGACGGTGTAATCTCAACTCAGGGCAGCCGGGGACGCTCTCAGGGAACCACGGTCACGGTGAGCAATCTATTCCGCAAGATACCGGCCAGGCTAAAGTTTCTCAAGTCGGTGGCAACGGAAAACAGCCATATCGCCAACGTAGTCAGCCAGTATGCCCTCGCCTTCCCCGAGGTCAAATTTTCTCTTTTAATCGATGGCAGGGTGGCGCTGAGGACACCGGGTAGTGGACGGCTCATAGACAGCCTGGCTGAAGTCTACGGCGCTGTTATAGCCGGAAACATGATTGAGCTTGAGACTGATACCACGGCTCCATCGCCCCGGATAGCGGGCATGGTCGGCTCACCCAAGATAAGCCGTTCCGGTCGGGGTAACTTAAGCTTCTTCGTCAACCGCCGCTGGGTGAACAGCCGGATGCTGGCACGGGCGGTGGAGGACGCCTATCACGGGCTTTTAATGGTTGGCAAGCACCCGGTGGCCATTATTAATATCTCTCTGCCACCGCAGGAGGTGGACGTTAATATTCACCCAACAAAGAGCGAGGTAAAATTCCATAACGATTCGGCAATCTTTAGCGCCGTTCGCCGGACGGTTCGCCGGGCTTTAACGGAACAAATCACGGTGCCCAGGGTTGAGATAGCGGCTACCCAGCCCGTATTCCCTTCGGTAGTAAAGGAGACGGCATCGCAACCGTATGTCGGGGCTTCTCCCGATTCAATTACCCCTGCGCCTACCCCGGCAATGTCCCTGCCGGTGCTGCGGGTACTGGGACAGCTTGATAACAGCTATATCATCGCCGAGGGCCCCGACGGGCTGTACCTTATTGACCAGCACGCCGCCCATGAGCGCATACTCTTCGAAAAGATTAGCCAGCAGAGAGCACAGCGGGATATAGAGGTTCAGGGACTGCTTGAGCCGATGACATTCGAGGTCAGCCCCCGGCAGGAGGCGATACTGAAATCACGCTATCAGGACCTGGCTGAATTTGGTTTCACCATTGAGCCTTTCGGTGATAGAACCTTCCTTATCAGGGCTCTGCCCGCCCTGATTCACGACAAGGACTGGGCAGGCACGCTTCGGGAACTGCTGGACTCGTTGTCCCGGGGGGATAAAGGTGACTGGGCGGAAGACGTGACTATTACTATGGCCTGCCACGGCGCAGTCAGGGCTAAGCAGTCACTCTCCGAGCCCGAGATGCGGGAACTGGTGCGGCAGCTGGAGCAGTGCGCCACCCCTCATACCTGCCCCCACGGCCGGCCGACCATGATTTATCTCGGCCTAAGTCAGTTGAAAAAGGAGTTTGGTCGTACCTGAAGCCCAAGCTCAAACTTGCTTAAACTCGTTAAAGAGCTCGGGACAGAGGCTATCGGGCAATTCCGACAGGGGTTTATTGGCGTGGCTGGTGAGCAGCGGTGAGATGGAGATATTACCCCGCTCCATTGCCCAGGTATCGGTGTTATCATCAACCGCCTTGTTTACCCTCTTGCGAACAAACCAGTAGTACTGGCGCCCGTTATTATATCTCTCTTCAATAATATCGGTATGGCTGTAGCGGGCGGGGCAGGTAATTTTCACCCCGGTGATTTCCTCCCGGGGCAGGTTGGGCAGGTTTACATTAAGGCATATATCAGCCGGTATAACACCGGACTCAACCCTTCTGGCTAACAGGGCGGCGAATCTGGCGGCATCATCAAAGTAGAAATTATCTCCCCAGCCTGCCGATATGGCCAGGGCGGGAAGCCCGTGCAGGCTGCCTTCCAGGGCCGCCCCCACCGTCCCCGATATCAGGACATCATCACCAAGGTTGGCTCCCCGGTTTATTCCGGAAATGATTAGGTCTATCTTGTCCTTGACCAGCTTGCCCAGAGCCAGGATAACGCAGTCAGCCGGGGTACCCTCTACAGCGTAGCTTTCTACCCCATCTGCCACCGGCGTTGCTTTCCTGGCTCTTACCGGCTGGTGCAGGCTGACGGTGGTGCCCATAGCGCTCAGCTCCCGGTCCGGGGCGACCACCACCACCTCGGCTATTTTCTTCAGCTCCTTGGTCAGGGCTATCAACCCATCGGCGAATATGCCGTCGTCATTGGTTACCAGTATTTTCATGCGTGGCTTCCTTTCTAACCCTGAATTTTATCACGATGGAGGCAGTGAGGACAAATAACCCCACCCCCATTTATATCTATTCCCGCCCGCCGCCCTTTAGGGTAGGGCTAAAAAAGAGCGAAGAGAGGCAAGACCTCTTAGGGAGGGTGGGCGGGAAAGAAAAACACCTGTTAAAAGGGTGGGGTGGGGAGCAAAACGCACTCTAAAAGTAATTAAATTTGTTTGATTAGG
>Ga0307431_1000325_pt1 | contig 34272 bp, 27 predicted proteins | sample SalMarWE160170MG_FD_202155 | JGI IMG/M metagenome (GOLD analysis project Ga0307431, IMG submission 202155) | Salt marsh sediment microbial communities from the Plum Island Ecosystem LTER, Massachusetts, United States - WE1603-170 | ecosystem: Environmental > Aquatic > Marine > Intertidal zone >...
GATAAAAATACTATTGACAGATAAAAATGCTATTGATGGATACATTGCAACTGCTTTATAGGTTTTGGGGGGCGGAGAGGACGATGAGAAAAAGCCGATGGTTCTGTTACGGTGGATTAAGTTGGGGGCGTTCCGCCGTGGCGAGCCAAAGGCGGTTTTGTAGTGCTGCCTCGCCGAGGATTGTTTTAAAACAAATGACATAACAACCAGAAACAACACGGATGTTTCTTTGCGATTGCTTTGTTCCCCCGATTTTTTAAGCACTTATCGTATGATACGGTAGTACGCAGTCTCTATGCACTTCCATCGCTTGAGCTGCTTATATTTAACTCCATTTTCTTATATTCAAGCCAAAGCTTGCTTATGAGTGACGCTGTTCTAAATGGGTAGAAAATTAGAAAAAATATCGTAGACCACAAAATACCTACTGATGTTTGAGCTACCTTCAGGGGATCGGTAAGAAAGAAAGAACGACATAAGAGAAAGCTGCTAAAGACGAACGCCATAATTGCCACAGTGGTAATGAATAAGTTCTGATTTTTGTTTCGACGCTTTTCATCATTATCTAGCATTTTTTCTATTAGTTCCTCAATATTCATGCAATTTCCTCGCTGAATGTACACGAAAGACCATAGCAAAATGTGTAATGAGGCTGTTCCCCAGCAAATAGAGTGAACCACATTATCGGTATAGTTCTGCAGCATAAATGCCCCAAAGGCAACAAAATACAGCACCATATAAATTACTATAATAACTGCTTTTACCAGCAGCATACGGCGTTTATTTTTTTTCAATAGGGCTTCATTATGTCGCAATTGCTTATCAGCAGGTGGCGGGTCCTGGGCAATCAAGTTTTTGATGAACTCTATCTTATTTTCTTGTTCAGACATCCTTCGCTCCTTTTAACGCTTCATGGAGTTTATGTTTTGCGTAATACAGGCGAGATTTTACCGTGCCTTCTGATACCCCGATAATCTGGGCCATTTCGTTAATCGAGAAACCTTCGAGAAAATATAGTGTTAGCACTTCCCGATGATCTAATTTAAGTTTTCCTAATAGCTTGTGAACGAGCTCTGCCTGTTCCTTAACAGCGGAAATGGTGGTATTATTTTCACAATAGTTGACCCTCTGTTCATTTGTCATTTGAACATATTTATTTTCTTTTCGAAGCCAATTTACAGCTTTATTGTGACTTATCTGATATAACCACGCCGGAAACCTGCGGGGATGTTGTAGCCTACGGATGTTTTGAAACACAGCCAACCAGGTTTCCTGGAGGATATCCCAGACCGCATTTTCGTTCTCTACAACACGCCGCAGATAGTAGTAAAGACGCGGCTGCCAGCGATTTACCAGTTCTCGAAAAGCCGACTCATCGCGTCTCTGACATTTGAGAACCAAGATTGCATCGGGTACGTTATCTTGTTCCATATAGTGTTCCGCGTCATTGATGTCTATAGATACGACAATACGTCTTGAGCTGCTTTGGTATATACTATAAGTGGTTCGTATTATAGTCGTTTCTTGCTTGAGAAAGGTTCGAAAAAAGTTGGGTTTTTGCTCGTCTTGGCCCCCCTTCTTGCTTTCGCAAGAAAGCAGGGGGAGCCGTAGCCAGAAAGGATGTAAAAAATATATGTTAAAATCAAGTTGACAGTACAGAAGCCTATTACTTCAAGATTTTGTTTTCGGTTCCTGCGATTAACCTTTTGATATTTTCGCGATGTCGGATGATTACCATCAACGGTATCGCGCTTGCCGTAATGAGTAATGGCCATAGACTAACAAAATCCCAATCCGGACTTAGAATTATTGCCAAAAGCAATATGATTGGAAAAGCAATAGAAGCAACGATTGAGGCCAAAGAAACGTATCGCCATATCAAAACGACTACCGCCCATATTGCAAGGGCAAACGAGGCACAAATTGTATAGTACGGCCAAAGGCCCAGCGCCACGCCGAGACTGGTCGCTACACCTTTGCCGCCCTTGAACTTCAAATATATCGGAAAGATATGACCTACAACAGCAGCACAGCCTACTAAAAGCCATAACCAGAGCACAACAACACGTTCGGGATATGAATCGGTGGATAGAGGTATAGCAAATGGCCTTGTTGCGAGCATTGGAACCAGGCCCTTCATCACATCGAGCAGAAAGCACAGGTAGGCCCATCTTCTGCCGAGAGCACGTGCCACGTTTGTCGCGCCAATATTACCTGAGCCTATAGAGCGCAAATCTTTTCCCTTTGCCTTTGCAATGAGCAGGCCGAATGGTATCGAGCCAAACAAATAAGAGCCACTGATTAAAATAATGAATATCATCCTTCTGCTCGCCGAAAGATCGTAAATATTCTTTACTCCTGTCTGATTATACTTAAAATCTGCTGAAAAATCGATTAGTTTGATTGAAAAAGCAAATGAATCTTCTTATCCTGACCAACAATCCAAATCGAGCAAGCTTCAGGCAGCGGATAGTAATTTATCTTGATGCTTTGCAAGCAAACGGTATAAATTGTGAAGTTGCCAAGCTTCCATCCGGCTCTTTAGCACGTCGGCGACTTTTCAAACAAACAGCAGAGTTTAACGGCGTTTTCCTCCACAGAAAAGGCTTGAATTTATTCGATGCTTTTTCCCTGCGTAAATACAGCAGAAAAGTCATCTATGATTTTGATGACGCTATAATGTACAGCGATAAAACTCCTGAGCGTAATAGTTGGTCACACTTTATGCCGTTTCGCAGAAGTGCCGGTTTAGCGGATATGATTATCGCAGGTAATTCTTATCTTGCCGAACACGCGAGGAAATTCAATCCCAATGTTGAGGTTTTACCTACCGGCTTAGATGTCAATGCCTACAAGGTGCAGACAAATCCCCAAAACGACGGAAAAATCCGTCTGGTTTGGATCGGCAGCAGGAGCACGCTTAAGTATCTTGCTGAAATTAAACCTGCTCTTGAGCAAATTGGCTTGCGCTATAACAATGTCATTTTGAGGATAATATGTGACGCTTTCTTCGATCTGAAGAATATTGAGGTGGAAAAATTTCAATGGTCTTTGGAAAAACAGGCAGTTGATTTAGTTACGAGCCATGTTGGTTTAGCACCGCTGCCGGACAACAGATTTACACGCGGAAAATGCGGCTTCAAAATTCTACAGTATGAAGCCGCCGGCCTGCCGGTAGTTGCCTCGCCCGTAGGTGTAAACTCTGAATATGTACGTGATAATGTCACAGGCTTTCTTGCAATAAGCATACATGAATGGTTTGAAAAAATTACTCAACTGATTAACGATCCCCAATTGCGAAAACAAATGGGGAAAGAAGGATTAGCTCGGATACAAAACTTTGATACCGTGATAATCGGCAAGAAACTAGTCGAATTGATTACAAAATGTCTTGCAAGCTGACTACGGTATCTTGTGGCCAATTCTTAAGGATGCGAGCATGGTCTTTTGCCCTATGCCGATGATAAGTCCAGTTTAGTTTATGCGTTTTCATTCCGTCGAGGTCTGTCAGAACAGGCCCGCTCTCTGTAATTAAAATATTTGTATGTTTCAAATCGCCGTGACTAATGCGATGTTTGCCGAGCTTGTCAAGCAGCTCCTTGATTTGCAGAGTTACTTCTGAACGTTGCTCCTGAGTCCGCCTCGGCGGATTGCGAAGAAAATCATAAAGCTTTTGTCCCTGGACATACTCGGTTACTAAATAAGATTTCCATACGAGTAATCCTTTGCGTTTCTCGATATAGGCAAGTCCCTTCGGCGTAGCTATGTTCAACATACTAAGCCGGTGTGCGTGTAACCAACTTCTATATGCGCGTGACTTCTTTATCGTATGCCGCAGTGAATGGATAAATCCCTTATGGTTATACCTTTTGACCACAACATCCCTACCATTCCACACCAAACGGGACACATAACAGGTGTTACCATCTTTAAGAATACGTCCCTTATCCAGCAGAGAGTCTATATTTTCTATAAAACCAAGCGGATCGGCACACCGGCAAAAATCTTTGTCAAAAACAGCAATATTTGCACCGGCTTTAATTCGCAAGTATCTCTTGCTTGTCCGCAGACACTTTTTCAAACCTTTTCTGATAGCTCTTTTTTGATGTATAAGTAGCTGTTTTTGGAGCAATATCTCGTCTGATTTGTTAAAGTTCCAGCCGCGTGCTTTCAAATACTCTCGACAGAGCTTTGGAATAAATTCGGTATTACCGTCCACCAAACAAGATGCCAGCGCAGCTAATTGAGAAATGCCTTTGCTTCTTGTCACCTGATGTGACGAAAACCTCATCTGTCCGGGGTCGATCGCAAAGATTTTACTACCATCCAGAAGGAAATTCCCTAAATTAAGGTCTTTTTGCAAAACGCCCTTGCTGTGCTCTTTAGCCAGCTCTCTGCAAATCAGGACCATTATCTCAAATCTTTTGGACTTTTCTGCTGTTTTATTAAAAACTTCCAGAGCGGTTAACGAATTGACGATTTTTTCCATAACCAGTGCCCATCGGGCGTCTTCAGTTTTCCCAAAAAATAAAGCCTCAAGCAAACTTAACCCTTGCTGCTGGAGTAATTTTAATGCTCGCCATTCTCTATTAAGATGACGCTTTGCAAAAAATTTATGTGAAAACACCTTAACAATCACAGCCCGCTGGTTCCATAAGGCATCATAAACCTCACGCCTTCCTGGAATAGCCCGTAAAAGAGCGGTACATGTTAAAGTTTCTGTCTTTCCTGATGCGCTTTTTATTAAAATTTGAAAGGGTAATTCAGCCATCCAGTGTTAATACATCAATAGTTAAAAATCATAAATTTCGTAACTATTTCCGCCTTTCGAGTATTGATTTATAAATTGATATTAGCTGTTCTGCAACCCTTCTAATGGAGATTTTTTCTTTGAGATTGTCCGCAGCGATCGCCTCGGATGCTTTTCGGATATTGTCCATATTTGTGAAATAGCCAACCGCCTCTGCCAGTGCAGGAACATCTTCAGGAGAATCGATGACTCTGCCGTGCCGATTATTAACAAAGAGGTCGGTTGCACCATTAAATCTGGTGGTTATTACCGGTTTGCCTGCCACTAATGCTTCAAGAATGAATCGTGAACATGGGTCATAAAAAGTAGATAAAACAGCTACATCGCTTATCGATAGGATGTCTTGAATGTGGCTGACGGGTCCTAAGAAAATGATTTTCCTATTTGCCGCAGATGAATTGACCTCTTTGGCAAGCTTGAGATATTGGCTTATTTTGTCATTGCCAACAACGATTAAAAATCCGGGTCGTGTTGTTTTGCGACCTGTTGCCAACTGCATCGCCTTTATTAAAACAGCGAGTCCTTTTAACCGGAAATTATTAGCCACGAACAGGAAAAAGACAGGCTTATCTGATTCCTTAATGCCTAACTGAGCCAGTATTTGTGAACGGAGTTTGTAAGCCTTGTTTGTGTCGATTTTTGTGCGTATTTTTACTCCGTTGGGTACAATCATTATACGCTCATCGCTGACGGAATAGTGCCGTTTGAACTGTTCGGCAACGTATCGCGATATGGCTATAATTATTGGCCTGTTGGGCTGTCTGCATAGTCTGCGCTCGGCCTGCAAAAGCATACGCCGGCGGAAATTGGCAAAGGCCGTTAGCTTCTTGTAAGAAACTTTGAATTTATTCTGGAAGCTTTCTGCATTACGCAAAGTCGATTCAGCGTAGGTACCGCCGCGCGGCTGGTAAATATCTACAAAGGTAAACGGTAAAACGCTATGAATGATATCATAGAAATTGTCTGATAAGTGTTTTTTTAGTGCCGTAGCAAATGCAAAGTAACCAGTGCGTTTGCCAGGTTTGTCGCGACACAGTATATGAACATGCTTAGTGTTCCTATAGCCTTTAGCCGCGAGTATGTCCACCGCAATGCCAAATTTTGAGATGGCAGTTGCCGTTTCAAAGACTGAACGCTCCGCCCCGCCAAGGTTTATATCCGCCCGCTCTACTATAATCGCGATTTTCATTTCTTTGTAAAATATAAGACCTAATCCCGCTGGGACATGAAAGGAGCAAACCTGTCGTGCTTCATGTCATGTTGAGCCATGCGATTGGCTTTATTTAAGACTTTACGAATAAAAACTTTGTCCTCATTGATAAGCCTGTCTCGCCCCGTTAGAAATCTTTTTCTTTTCTTGTCATTTTGCTGCCTTTTTGAATTTCTAACGGCGTCTCGGCCAATGTAGCTGAGGTAAAAGCGCAACCTATCCGTGTTTGAAAAATACTTGGCAGGCGCAGAATAATACAACTGTGCAATATCTTTTATTTGAAACCGCCGATGCAGGATGATCGGCTTAAAAGTCCGTGCCAGGTCTATCAGACAAAAATCACCGTTGTCACTGTAGAAAATATGCGAAAAGTATAAATCCCGATGACGATAACCTGTCTCGTGAAGTTTTTTTACAAAGCCTGCCAATCCTTTAATAAAATTTCTTCGCGATTTCAAATTTTCCCTCTGTGCTGAGCCGTTGAAGAAACTTGGCAATCTTCGCTCTAAGGACTCGGCATTCGGAACCTTTTCGGTGATGATAAAGCTTCTTTTCTCGAAAAAGATACCCCACTCTTGGCCGAAAGACACTATTTTGGGAGTATTTATACCTGCCTCTGCGAGGTAGCTTGTCTGCTCAAACTCAATAAAGCTACAGCTTTTCAAACTGTGATGTGTCAACCAGTTTTTAACCTGAACCAAAATTGGAGGCCTTTCATAGCGTTTTAAGAAAAGTGTCGTTGACCCCGTTAGAAGCAAGTCCTCTCGTGGGATTGATGAACCTTCGGTACAGATTTCTAACGGGGTTAAAGATGAATTTATCTCGAATTGCAGCCGAGCCCGGTAATTGGCGAGATTATTCTTAACCAGTTTTCTTGCTGCGTTGAATGAAAAGACCGCATCGACAGAAGCTAAGCCTAATTTGCTAAATGATGTTTCATAATCAGGGTCGATAAAGAAAGAGTCCGATGTTTCTACGAATTTCTGTCGTGCATAGATAAAGCTCTGTTTGCGATTATCATCAAATAATTGTTTTGCCGCGTCGCAAACCATTTCCACTGTGATTGCCTGCATACACAAATGTCGGTTTTTTTTGCATCGCGGTTTTGTACAGGGAGCACAAGGGACATTGCCAACTATCTGTATCTCATTTCCGTAATTGGTCTGGGTCCAGGCTGGGTCATTTGGCCCAAAAAGAGTGATGACTTTACGCTGCAAGGCTATAGCTATATGCCGAGGACCTGTGTCGTTTGTTATCACTAAGGAAGCTCTTGAAAAAAGCGCTTTTAATTCACCAAGATTTATTTTTATTTCAGACAGGTTTATAAGCTTATTTCTGCTTGCGTCACAGATTTCGCTGCCAATTTTTTTCTCAGCAGGGTGAGGTGAGACAGAGACCACAACAGTTGCATTGTAATTAGCAATCAACCAATCCGCTGTTTGCGCGAATCTTACGCTCTGCCAGCATTTACTGGGCCCGAATGCTCCACCAGGGACAAGGATAACAATTGGTCCGCCAGCGTTTTCCAGCTCCGGCAGCTTGGCCCTAAGATTATCATTGCACTGTGGATCAACAAGTAATTCAAGGCTTCTGCTGACTGGTTGTGCACCTAGACGGGACACAATGTCAAGATAGTAATCAACCATAGAAAATGGTTTGTATTTGCCTGTGGATAACTTTAGAGGGTAAAGTTTTTCTGTTAAAAGAAATCCTCGGCCTTCGCGGGCATAGCCGATTCGCGATGGTATTCCCGCTAAAAAAACCGTCAATGCCGAGGCAAAAGAATTCTTAAAAAGGATCGCATGAGTGAATTTATGCTTCTTGAGCATTTTGGCAATCGTGAATGGATTTTTCTGGCGTTGGACCAGCCAGCCGTTATTAAAGTTGTTCGGCGATAAAACCTCATGAACCACAGGCTCAGCCAAAAACCAGATTCGAGACGATTTGAAATGTCGGCTGATAGCCAGCAAGGCCGGCGTGCACAGGATAGCATCACCCATAGGAGAGGCAAGCCAGACCAAAATCCTGTTTCTTGTACTGCGCATTGTATATCTCGACTGCGTAAAACACAAACCCCACGTAAAACGTGGGGCTAAATATTTAACCTGCGGTAAAACCGCTGGTCTATTTTCTGCCTTGCATTATATAAAAGGTCAGTGACATAAGCTGTAGAACCATAGCGAAGCCAAGCGCAATCAAAACAGAGCTATCCTGCCTATTTGGACTCATAAGAAGCCATACGGTTATCAGCAGACAAAATAAAACGACAATCTGCACGATCCCAGCTATGAGTCTCATCATGGAAAATTCACCAAACATGTCGTTGCGTTGCGTGCTTTTGAGTTGTTCCAGGATGGCCTTTAGTAGCTGCTCGCTTCTGTCACTACGTACCGGTTGCTCTTGAAGATCGACCTGCGATTCTATTTGTGGCTCTACATTTGGCTCTGGAGAAATAACCTGTGGCTTTGGAGGCTCTGATGAGTTTCGGTGTTCTTCGACTTGGTCGGCAGATTTAGTTTGATCAACAAGAGCTGATTGAGCTTGGACCTCTATTTCAACAGGCGAACGGTGATATTTCTTTATGATATTTGCCGCCTCTTTTATGTTTACAGCCTTGTAGTCCAGCTTTGGCTCGCCTGGTTCTAACTGTTTATAATCTGTAGAGCGGTTTATTAAAATAGTTCTGCAGCCGACCCGTAAACCTGCCTTTATATCCCTGCTATTATTGCCAATCATCCAGGATTGTGTAAGGTCGATATCCACTTCTTCAGCGGCAGCCAGCAACATTCCAGGATTTGGTTTTCGCCAGTCGCTTTCCTTACGATATTTACGGACAACTCCCTCGGGATGATAAGGACAGTAATAAATTCCATCTAAATATGCGCCTTTTTCAGCCAGAAGCTGCTTCAAGCGCTCGTGAATTTCTCCAACAACTTTCTCCGTAACAATCCCACGTGCAACAGCCGATTGGTTGGAGACGACGATCAGTTTATATCCCATAGCCTTTAGCTCAACGAGTGCCTCGGCTGCACCATCCAGCAGCTTCACCTGTTCGGGATTATTGATATAGCCCGGATCTTCAATCAGAGTATCATCACGATCTAAGAATATTGCTTTATTAGACATATCTCTTTGAATTCACTTTTGCTCAGCTATTTACAAAATTTTGTTCGACAAGGTCGCAAATTATATGGTAGGCAAGCTGATGAGTTTCCTGGCTGCGAGCTGTTGATTCGTCGTTGGCGCAAAAACAGATATCGGCAATTTGCTCAAGCTTGCTATTAGCTCGGCCGGTAAAAGCCAGCACACAAGCCCCTTTGCTTCTGGCCGATTCAGCCGCTGCGATTACATTTGCCGAAGAGCCGCTGGTGGAAAACGCCCACAAAATGTCACCTTTTTTCACCAAAGCTTCTACCTGCCGGGCAAAGACATTTTCATAAGCGTAATCGTTTGCGATAGAGGTAATTATGGAGGTGTCGGTCGAAAGTGCCACAGCGGGCAAAGCCTTTCGTTCTCTTCTGAATCTACCCACCAGCTCGCTGGCTATATGCTGGGCATCGGCAGCCGAGCCACCATTGCCGCAAAGATAAACTGTGCCGTTTTTTTTCAGGGCTTTTACAATCGCTTCAGCCGCGACAGCTATTGTTTCAATACAATTTTGCTGAAGCTCGGCAACCATCTTCTTATGGATTTCTATCGTTTCTACGATTTGCTTTCTGGCATCTTCGTCCATGGATATTCTCTTTGCTTTGACTTCATTATGTCGATTATTGCCGTTGAGCTTTTGCCTTCAACCAGTGGAGCAAGAACAACTTTACCGCCGTAAGATTCAACAAACTCACGACCGACAACGCCTTTTTCCGCCCAATCCTGTCCTTTAACCAATACGTCCGGCCTTACTTTTTTGATTAAGTCAAGCGGGTCCGGCTCATCGAAAAATGTAATGTAATCCACCGTTTCCAGTGAGGCCAGCACGGCAGCTCGGTCGTCCTGACTATTTATAGGTCGCTGGGGTCCTTTAACAGCCTTCACTGAACGGTCGCTGTTTAAGCCGAGAACAACTTTGTCACCCTGAGACTTACAGAATTTCAGAAATTCGATATGTCCTCTATGGATCACATCAAAACATCCGTTTGTGAAAACGATAGTCTGTTTTTGCTTGCGGTGCCAATCGAGCTCTTCCAGCATAGATTCAACAGAGCGAACCTTGCCGATTTGGTCGCGATTTTGAGCGACGAGCTCATTGATGATTTCGTCGATGGTTACCGTTGCGGTGCCAAATTTTTCCACTTCGATTCCGCCGGTGATATTGGACAACTGGACTGCTGTTTCATAATCGCAGTCGGCGGCCAGAGCTGTTGCCAGCGTTGCCAGGACCATGTCACCTGCTCCGCTGACGTCATAGACGCTGCGTGGCCTGGTTGGTACGATTTGACTTTGATTTTCTGTTTCAAGATACGCACCTTCCTTATCTAATGTGATTACTACGGCCTCAAGCCTTAAATTCCGGCGGAGATACTTAGCCGCTCTGGCTGCCGTTTCGGAAGTTTCTATCTCAAAACCAACTGCTGTGGAAGTCTCTTTACGGTTAGGTGTAATGAGAGTGGCACCGGTGTATTTTGAATAGTCACTCGTAAGAGACGGATCAACAATTATCTTTTTATTGGCTTGTGTTGCTAACTGTATCATTTGCCGGCAAAGCGAAGGATTAAGCAAACTTTTATTGTAATCCTGCAGGCAAACAATGTCAGCTTGTTTCAATATGTTTTTGTAGGCCTGTAGAGCTGCATCACTTAGTTCATTGGTTAGTATTTCTGTGCTTTCTTCATCCACTCTTATCAATTGCTGGGGATGGCGATGCTGCGCCAGACCTATGAGTCTTTGCTTGCTGATGGTGGGACGGCCCGTTGCCGTGAGCAGTCCGGAGATGTCAGCTTTGCTTTCTATTAGTTTATCTTTAAGGATTTTTCCATTCAGGTCATCTCCGACAATCCCCACGCAAAAGGCAGAAGCTCCGAGAGCGACCAGATCGGCGGCCACGGAGCCTGCTCCGCCGCAGCGGTATTCGGTTCGGCAAACCTTCAATACCGGTACCGGTGCCTCCGGACTTATCCTCAAGGCATCGCCGTAAACATAAGCATCGAGCATAAAGTCGCCTACGACCAGAATTCTCGGCGAGCCGAGGTTCGTTACCACCTTTAGTAATTGCCTATACATTTTTGATTTTTCCGTCAATAAAACCCCACGTAAAACGTGGGGCTAAATATTTAGCCTGCGGTTTTACCGCAGGTTGTCTCACTTTGTGGTAATTTTAACCGCCAATGTCGTTTTTATCAAGGCCCTTAATTTGTCCTCCCCGGAAAGGAATTTTATCTCAATTGCCAGATAGGCAAAAGGTATCTCGTATTGCGTATCACGTATCGCGTATTGTGTTGAGGACCGGTCTTTCTGCGTTGTAAGTATTAAATCCGCCCCAAAATTTCCAGCCTGTTTGTGAATATCAGCAATATCATTTTCCGTATAGTGATAATGGTCGTTATAAACTTTCGAGCCGACCATCTCACAGCCCAACCGTTTGATTGTTGTTAAAAAGGCGTCCGGATTGCCTATGCCACAAAAGGCGAATATCTTTTTACTCTTTAGTTTATCAAGACTGATTTCCTGGTCCTCTGCGGATTTTGCGCAGACAGGAGCATGTATCGAGCGTGCAATTGTCATATTGGGATTTATCTGCTGTAGTTTATTTTCTATCTCAGCTAATTTAGCTTTTGTAACCTGATCGCACCTGGTGATGACAACGGCATTTGCCCGTTTAAGTTCGGTAACGGGTTCTCTAAGCAGCCCCGCTGGAAGGAGCTTATCGTAGCCGAAAGGTAGTGTCGCATCGATTGTTACGATGTCGAGGTCTCTGGCCAGTCGGCGGTGTTGAAATCCGTCGTCCATAATAAGGACCTTTGCACCGAATTTATTCACTGCTTCGTCTGCACTTGCCAAGCGATCCGGATTTACCATCACTCTGGCTTGTGGACAATTCTCTACAATAGTTGCCGGCTCATCTATGTCGTAGTGCGATGCTTTGTAGCCTCGCGTGAGCACAGCGCAAGGTAGCTGTTTTTGCTGTAATAGATTATGCAGCCAGATCACAAGTGGAGTCTTGCCTGTCCCGCCGGTCGTTATATTGCCGATGCTAAAGACTACAGCATTTACACGATGTGTTTTCAGCCAACCTTCGGAGTATAGAAAATTGCGCAGCCCAATAACTCTTGAATAACCTATTGCAGCGACAGCCAGGAAGAAACGCAACAGTGCCGCACTCAAGCCGCCGGCCTGCCCTGAAATCAATTTGCGATAAACTTCCTGGTTCAATTACCGATCCTCTTTGCGAATGTCATTTTTCAGCCACATAGAATACATTGAATTACATCTATTTGCCACAAAAAAGGGATTAGTTAAGGCTAAGAGATTGACGATTGCAGGTAGAATTTGCAACACCCTATTGGCATTGCGAGCAGGCCAAAGGCCGATGAAGCAATCTAATCCGATATGGAGAGAGATTGCCACGCCCCTGTATCTGCCCCCAGGGGGCACAGGGGTTCGCAATGAGCAAGACAAGCAGTATAAATTCTAAACTGCTTAGTTCACAGAGGCAAAGAATCTTCTGAACCGTGGCTGAAATTTATCTGTAATGTCAAACGATATGATAATTCCTTTTGCTTTTCCGATTATTGCTTTTCTTTCCACAAATCCGAAATATCTTGAATCTCTGCTGTTGTCCCTATTGTCACCCATAACAAAGTATTTTCCTCTAGGTACTGTAAAAGGTCCAAAATCTCGTATTGCCGGGACTGAAGGAATGCTCATTACCGCATGGTTGGTTCCATCGAGCTCTTCTGTTGCTAATATGGAACGGTCCTTCAATTGGCAAGCCAGTTGTTCCGTATATCTCGAATCAATTTCGCTATAGGTGAGCGGCTGGCCATTTAGAAAAATCACATTGTTCCTCATTTCAATTCTATCGCCTGGTACTGCTACTATTCTCTTGACTAATCGACTTTCATCATCAGGAGAAAAACAGATAACAATATCTCCTCGCTCGGGGTCAGACCATTCTGCAAGCCGATAGGAAGTAAGAGGAACTCTCAAGCCGTATGCCAATTTGTTTACATAGATCAGATCACCTTCCAATATAGTGGGATTCATAGAGCCGGTAGGGACCCAATTCCAATCCGCCAGACTTGATTTTACAGGTATTACTACAAAGACTATGAAAAAGATGGTCATTCGCCATTCTTTCCATAACTTTGAAATGAATTTTGCTATCTTTCGTTTTTTCATTTTTCCTCCGTTGACTAATATCGGCCACAAAGTTGTCATTCTATACGTGAAATGATGTCTCAATGTTCATTTATTTGCCTTTTTCACTCTTCTGTTCTCTATTTTCAGTCAAAATCCCACGTAAAAACATTGGGCTAAATATTTACTTGTGTTAATCTGTGAAATCTGCGGTTTATCTTTTGATTTTTTCGATGATGGCGTCGGCCATTTGACTTGTGCCAACAGCCGTGGGGTCGTCACGGTCCGGCTTCATATCGTACGTCACGCTCTTTCCCTCAGCGATTACCGCAGCCACCGCTGCTTCGAGTTTGTCGGCCTCGGCTTTCTTGTCTATATGCCTTAGCATCAGCACGCCACTTAGTATCAAGGCTGTCGGATTGACCTTATTTTGACCTTTATACTTCGGAGCGCTGCCGTGGGTTGCCTCGAAGATGGCTGCTTTGTCACCGATGTTTGCGCCGGGCGCCACACCCAGTCCGCCAACAAGACCTGCACAAAGATCACTTATAATGTCACCATACAGATTCGGCAGAACCAAACAATCATAAAGCTCCGGCTTTTGTATCAACTGCATACACATATTGTCAACGATACGGTCTTCAAACTCGATGTCCGGATATCGCCTGGCGACCTCTCTACTTACCTCAAGCCATAATCCGTCTGAGAACTTCATAATATTGGCTTTATGAACGGATGTGACCTTTTTTCGTCCCATTTTGCGGGCGTAATCGAACGCAAATCTGACGATGCGTTCGGTAGCCTTAACCGAAATCGGCTTTATGCTTAAGCCGGTATCTACAGTTATTCTCCGGCTGGAATGTTTATTTATCCAGTTGATGATTTCAATTGTGTCGTCGTCGCCTTTTTGAAATTCGATACCTGCATATAGGTCTTCGGTATTTTCACGCACGACTACAAGGTCGATATTCTCATATTTGCTCCGTACGCCTTTATAGCTCTTGCAAGGCCGAAGACAGGCGTATAGGTCCAGCGTTTGGCGAAGATGTACATTTATGCTTCGATAGCCTTTTCCAACGGGCGTGGTGATTGGAGCTTTTAGTGCAACGCCTGTTTTCTTAATTGATTCGACGGTTGCATCCGGCAGGGGCGTTCCCAGCCGATTCATTACCTCCACGCCTGCCTCAGCCGGTTCCCAGTTGATTTGTGCATCTGTAGCATCGACGCATCTGCGGGCAGCTTCTGCAATCTCCGGCCCAATCCCATCGCCGGTTATCAAAGTTACATTAGTCATTTTTTAATACTCCAATTATTTGACGAGGCGATATGCTAACTTTTAACGGTGAAGGTGTCAAGGAAGAATACCCCCCACCGTTGGGGTGGATATATAAACCCCCAGGACAGGCCTGGGGGCTAAATAAAAATTTTGTAGGTGCGCATTATTCGTGATATGCTTGTAACTATGTCGAATATGATTGGCTATATGGTGACATGGACCACCTACGGCAGTTGGCTGCAAGGCGACAAACGTGGCTATGTCAAACACGGCAGAACCTTGCCCGGCAGCCAACAAATCCTGCTTGCCAACCGCAGGTTACAAACAACAAGAACTGTAAAACTAAATCCAGATCAAAGATTCGTAGTACGTAAAGCAATTTTAGATGAAGCTAAAAGAATCGGCCAAACAATTGAGGCGATATCTGTTTGCGAACATCACGTTCACATTGTGGCCCTTCCTTGCCAGGAATCTATACAGCAAATTGTAAGCAGGTACAAAAATGCTTCAATGTTCGCACTTTGTAAAGATGCTCGGGTTGGCCGAATATGGACTCGCGGTTTTGATAAGCGCTTTTGTTTTACCGAGGAGGACTTAAAACGCAGAATTGATTATGTGCGCAAGCACCCGCCTTTTTAGCCCCCACCCCTGCGGTGGGGGTTTGTCTTTTCAACACCTGCGGTCGGGGATTTATTTTCCGACCCCTGTGGTCGAGGTCTATGTTATCAACCACCACCACAGAGGTAAGGATTAAATAAAAAACATTTGCAGTGAGGCCTTTTTCTTGGTAATTTTTCAGCGTTAAAACAGACAGTAAATACCGATAGATGATATTTGGTTACGGAGCTTGCAGCTTTATGCGCTACGGACATTTTGACGACCGGCAGAAAGAATATGTAATAACCGAACCTAAAACGCCATATCCCTGGATTAATTATCTGGGTACGGAGGAGTTCTTTTCGCTTATCTCAAATACCGCAGGCGGATACAGCTTTTACAAGGACGCAAGGCTTCGAAGGATCACAAGATACAGATACAATAATGTCCCCATCGACGAAGGCGGAAAATATTTTTATATCAATGAAGGCGTGACTGTTTGGTCGCCGGGCTGGAAGCCCGTAAAGACCGCATTGGATCATTATGAATGCAGACACGGATTGGGTTATACAATCATAACAGGCGAGAAAAACAAACTGGAGGCACAGGTTACATATTTTGTGCCACTTGGTGACAATTGTGAGATTCAGAAGGTCAAGCTCACTAATAAAAGCGACACCCAAAAGAAGCTCAAGCTGTTTTCCTTTGTAGAATTCTGTCTCTGGAACGCGCTGGACGATATGACCAATTTTCAGCGGAATTTGTCAACCGGCGAGGTGGAAGTCAAAAGCTCGGTCATCTACCACAAAACGGAATACAAAGAGAGGCGAAACCATTATGCTTTTTACTCCGTCAATCAGCCCATACAGGGCTTCGATACGGATAGGGAATCATTCATCGGGCTGTATAATGGATTTGCAAATCCTGATGCCGTAATGGAAGGGGTAAGCCGCAATTCGGTTGCTCATGGATGGTCGCCGGTCGGCTCACACATGCTGGAAATAAATCTGGCTGCCGGACAAGAAAAGGAGCTGATTTTCATTCTTGGCTATGTTGAAAACGATGAGGACAATAAATGGGAAAGTCCTGGAGTTATTAACAAACAAAAAGCGGAAAATCTAATTGCACGCTATAAGGATACCAACTCCGTAAATGAAGCGTTTGAAAAATTAAAAAATTACTGGTCGCAGCTTTTTTCAGTCTATCAGTTGAAGAGCCATGATGAAAAGCTTAGCCGAATGGTGAATATCTGGAACCAGTATCAATGTATGGTCACCTTCAATATGTCACGCAGTGCATCATACTTTGAGTCCGGCATAGGCCGGGGGCTTGGTTTCAGAGATTCCAATCAGGACCTCATCGGATTTGTTCATCAAATTCCGCAAAAAGCAAAGCAAAGAATTTTGGATATTGCCGCGACGCAGTTCGAAGACGGCGGCGCCTATCATCAATATCAGCCGCTGACTAAAAAAGGCAATAACGAGATAGGTGGCAACTTTAATGACGACCCCCTCTGGCTGATTCTATCGACGGCCAGCTATATTAAAGAAACCGGCGATTGGTCGATACTTGACGAGCAAGTCCCGTTTGATAACGACCAGACAAAAGCTAAATCTCTATTTGAGCATCTAAAAAGGTCTTTCTACCACGTGGTTAATAATCTTGGGCCTCATAATCTTCCGCTAATCGGCAGGGCTGATTGGAATGATTGCTTAAATTTAAACTGCTTTTCAAAAAATCCGGACGAATCATTCCAGACCACAGAAAACAAACAAGGCGGTGTCGCTGAATCTATGGTGATTGCAGGAATGTTTGTTCTTTACGGCAGCGAGTTTGCGGAATTGTGCGGAAGACACGGCGAAAAAAAGGAAGCAAAAGCAGCGGATGCCCACGTTAAGAAAATGGTAGAGAGCATCAACAAACACGGCTGGGACGGCCAGCCCGAAGGGCTGGACAGGATCAAACCCGCCTCCGGCGGGTGGTTCCTGCGGGCATACGATTATTTTGGTAAAAAAGTTGGAAGTCAAGAGAACGAAGAAGGCAAGGTCTTTATTGAATCCCAGGGTTTTTGTGTAATGGCAGGCATAGGACTGGAAGACGGTAAAGCTCGCTTAGCGCTAGAATCTGTTAGGAAATATCTTGATTGTGAATATGGGATTGTATTGAACAATCCTGCTTTTACAAAATATCACATCAATTTAGGCGAGATATCCACTTATCCGGCAGGCTATAAAGAAAATGCAGGTGTTTTCTGTCACAATAATCCCTGGATTATGATTGCCGAGACAATGCTTGGAAATGGTGACAGGGCATTTGAGTATTATAAAAAAATCGCACCGTCTTACCTTGAAGATATCAGCGAGCTGCACAAAATGGAGCCGTATGTCTATTCGCAAATGATCGCCGGCAAAGACGCATTTAAGCCCGGCGAAGCCAAGAACTCCTGGCTTACCGGAACCGCAGCCTGGAACTTCTATGCCATAGCGCAATATATATTGGGCATTAGGCCTGAATATGATGGTTTGTTAATCGACCCTTGTATTCCGAGGGGTTGGGATGGCTTTGTCATAGAAAGAAAATTCAGAAATACGGTTTACCAAATCACCGTACAAAATCCAAAGCACGTATCAAAAAGCGTGAAGGAAATCCTCATCGACGATAAAAAAATAAAGGGCAACATCCTGCCGGCTTTTGGTGACGATAAAACTCATAGTGCTACAGTTATTATGGGTTAGTAGTACTTTGTCGCAGGTAATTTGAGCAGTTGTCATTGCGAGGCCTGAAAGGCCGACTTCGGCGAGCTCAGTCGAGTCATGGCAATCTCAATAACCTATAGAAATGAGATTGCTTCGTCCACCTTCGGCGGACTCGCAATGACAATCGTCGTTTTTTACATATCCATAATTTTAATGCCATGTGGTTCCAAGCTGACGTTTATGGATTTTCCGCTCGAATCGAATACTTTGGTTTTCTCGCTTTTGTCACTACTGTTTATGACAACGAGTTTTTTGCCCTTCGGATAGTATGCGCAATCTGTATAAATATTACTGCACGTCCATGGGCCGAAGTCTCTTTCTCGACCTGCCGCCCAAAATAGCGTTCTGTATAATAAACGCGTATTCTCCGGCGTGAATTTGTAGCCGGCTAAATAAATTGATCTGCCCTTCCTAAAATTATGCACCGCAACTCTCGGTGACCCCTCTTTCTCAGCGAGCACTTTCGTATCTTTATCTACAACAAAAACTTTATTGATGTCATTTCCGAAATCGATATCACCTTTTACATCTTGCACTATGAAATGTTTTTCATCAGCCACTGAGAATTTAATTTTACCATTATTGAGCGTAAGGCCTATTTCTCTATCGACTCCTAATAGATGCGACAATTGGAAGTATTGAGCATTATGCTGACAGGCGGAAGGCTCAGCTACGCCGATAAATCCTCCGCCATTGGCAACCCAATCGGTAATAACTTCGATGATCTTCTCGTTCTTCCAATGGTCACCGCCGGTCCAGGCGCTGTTAACCCGGCCTGTGTTGATAATGACCTGACAGTCTTTTGGGACGCCATTCTGGAGAATATCGTCAAAACTGAGGAACATGACGTTCACCGGCAGGCCCGCCAGGGACTCGGTCAGCTCGTATAACTCCATCCCGGCGATAAAGTGGCCGACATACACCCAACAGCGCAGCCTGCCCCAGGCCGTCAACACGGCCACCTTGATGGGGGCGGTGTAAGGTTTGTCGTTCTCGTGGAATCCTCGCAGGATTCTGAACTCTTCGGCGATTTGCGTCATCGTCTCGACAAAGTCGCCAAAGCCCTCAACTAAGTGCAGATAGCCGCCCAAGCCGATTCGGTCCACCGGCGCGCGAAGCAGTCCCCGGCGGATATTGGCCCAGAAACGCCTGGCGTCCCGGGCCGGATCGCCACCTTCCATGAAGGTGGGTTCACCTTTCAGTCCGGTCGGGAAAAGATAAGGATGCAGACGCAGCTCCTTGATTTTGACACCTTGAACACCCGCACACAATCTGGCTTCGAAGGCGTTGAACACGCATTTAATCAGGCCGTCGAAGTTGAAGTCTTTGAATCGATCACTGTAAGGCTCGGTGCCAACCCAGTGATCGTCGTAGAACATGTAGGCCTGCTTGCCGGCAGCGTGAACCAGGTCAATGCACTTTCTCCCGAAGCCTGTGATGAATTCATTCATGAAATCCATCCAGTCCAGCAGGCGCCGGGACGGCACATTGTGACTGGAGCAGTAAGAGCCATTGTTGACGAAGTCTTCACTGGTCAGCTCGTAGCCCCTGGCCTTGGCGAACAGATGCAGTGCGTATGGACTGACCGTCATCTCATAAGAGCCCCAGTCGGCATATGTGAAACGCAGCTCGGCGGAATCGCCCCAAAACCAGGCGAAGTTGTAGAACATCGATGTAAAGCGGACTATTTTCGTCCTCGGATGTTCTTTGAGCCATTTCTCCAGATAGGCCAAAATAAACTTCTGCGTTTCCGGATATATCGGGTCAATCGGCATCAGATGCTCTCTATCACCCCAGTTATTGGTGATGTGGTTATACATCGAAATGGCTTCCCAAATTCGATAGGCCAAGAAATTTACCGTATATTTATGCCATTTCTTCGTGTCTTGTACGGTTACAATTCCTTTTTCGGGATTAAAGCTCCACCGCTTGGCAGGAATTTCTTCTCCGGTAGTTCTGTCAAACACCTGCCACCATTTTTTAGGGTTATCATTTGCATTAATTTTGAATTGTTCTCTGAAGTAACCACTTAATAAATTTATCTCAACGCTGTCACTTTCTGCGATAACAGGATAGCTCATCAAGTAGTTTTGTTGAAGTTTATCCGGATGCGCCTTTGCCCATTGGTTATCAATACGAATAAGACAAAGGGTAGAGTAGATATTGTACGCAGAAGAGATTATTTTATCCGACAATACGGTTCCATCGCTGTCTCTTATGGCGTCGGCTCCCCATTTTTCCGCAAGCTCTAACGTTAAATCCTCGAAACCAGCTTCACCAGGCAAAGTGAAATTTCCCTTCTTATGTAAATCATTATTCATGCCAACATCCCTTTATATTATTGATGACCGACTTTTTTCTACGTTTGGTCGTCACCAGAAAAGCGACGCTGCGACTTGCATATTACTTGTCGCTCGGCTGAGCCGAGTGTACCTCAAATCAACGCCAAAAACAACAACAAAAGCGACCGCCGATAGAGACTCATTCTAAACTGTCTAAAAACGTTTTGACAAAACCGCATTAAGTATTAACATACAGATTTTTCAGGCAGTAGTGGCAGCATCCCGCGTGAGTGATTGCGTATTTGCTCACTCAAGAATTTTTTGTTCTTGTTATATTGTGAAATTTGACGATAGTTAGCGGGCAAAAGCCGGCCTCGCCCCCGCGCTTTCTGGCATTAGCCATCCCAGCGATTGCGAAAGCAAGAGCGGGGGTTCCTGATTAGTCTTGCTATAGAGGTAAGGCTCCTGTAGCATGGCGTAGCCTTTGATATTGAGCGGACTTTTCGACATTAAGTTTAGCTGAAAATATGAACCTTCTATTTTTCATAGCGATTGCTATACTTTTCGGTTTCCTTGTAGGTAAGATATCTCAACGTATTAAACTGCCGGGCGTGGTGGGCTATTTAGTTGCGGGTCTAATATTCGGGCCATCGCTTCTGAACGTTTTTCACGAAGAATTCGTCGAAGAAATGAATGTTTTCACCAGCTTTGCCCTTTCGTTAGTGGCTTTCATAATCGGCAGCGAAATGAAGCTGAGCACTCTGAAGGAAATGGGCTCGGGTATCGGCGTCATTACAATTCTGGAGTCATTTGGGGCCTTTTTGTTAGTGACAGCAGGGGTATATTTTCTGACGGGCAAATTGTATTTAGCACTTATCTTCGGGGCGATGGCACCGGCATCTGCACCGGCAGGGACAGTGGCGGTTTTGCAGGAGTGCAAGGCCAAGGGACGTTTGACTAATGCTTTATATACCGTCGTTGGTCTGGATGATGGACTGGCTATAGTGATATTTGCTATTGCTATGGCTCTGGCCCGGCTGTTGCTGGTAGGAGGCAAGCTGTCCGTCGAAAGTCTTTTAGAAGGCCCTGTATTCGAGATAATCGGCTCGATTGCTCTTGGATGTGCAATAGGTGCGGTTGCCGGGTATTTTATGCAGCGGCTATCCAGCGACGACGCCATATTAGCAGTCTGCCTGGGCAGTATTCTCTTATGCACAGGGATCAGCATCTATTTTGATTTGTCCCTTATTCTGGCGAATCTAAGCTTAGGTATGATCTACGTAAATCTATATCCGGCTGGAAACCGAAGGGCTTATCGAGCAATAGAGTTTCTTACTCTGCCGGTCTATATTATCTTTTTCTTTTTGGCCGGTGCGCATCTTCAAATAAGTCTGCTGCCGACTATGGGCCTTTTAGGGCTGGTGTATGTGCTATGCAGGATAAGTGGATTGATGGGCGGCGCTTTTTTGGGTGCAGTGTTATCCAAGCAAAGTCCGGTGATTCGAAAATATCTCGGCATGGGGATACTCTGTCAGGCCGGCGTGGCCATAGGACTCTCACTGCTGGCGGCAGGGCAATTGCGACCTCTGGGTGAAACGGGTATGAATTTAGCCGTTGTTGTGGTCAATACCATCGCTGCCACTACAATTGTCTTTGAAATAATTGGGCCTATAGGGACAAGAATTGCCATCAAAAAGGCAGGCGAGCTCGGTTTAAATATAACCGAGGAGGACCTCATTAAGACATATCAGGTCAAAGACGTGATGGATACAAAGCTACCCACACTCAACGCTGGAATGCCTCTAAGTGAAGTTGTCCGGATAGTAAGCGATACCGACTACTTCTACTATCCGGTCGTCGATAGCAACAACCAGCTCATTGGAACTGTAACGCTGGACGGTATCAGAAAAACTTTTGCCACGCAGGAATTAAATGACTGGCTGGTGACTCTTGACATTGCCGAGCCGATCATAGACAAGGTCACACCTCAGATGCCATTGTCGGAAGCCCTCGAGGAAACAAGACGGCTGGATGTGGAACATCTGCCGGTAGTGGCTTCAAATGAGGATGATAGGCTTATTGGAATTTTGAAATGTCGTGCAGTTAGACGGTCGCTTAGTGCGGAGGTGCTGTCACGGCAGCGCGAAGCTGATAAGCTGCATAGCAGCTAACAGGCCGAAGTGTAGATGAATATAGAATAGGTTACCATGGCTGATCCAGTTATAATAGCTGGCACACAGGATTATGGCCACTTGAATCTGGTTTTGCTTTTCGGCCTGATTATTCTAAGTGGCGCATTTGGCGCACGACTTTTTCAAAAGCTACATATTCCACAGGTAGTTGGTTACATCACCATAGGTATCGTATTAGGCCCTTTGCTAAACATCGTCTCTCAACAAACAGTTCAGGCTCTCGAACCATTCGGCCTGTTTGCACTTGGTGTTATTGGCTTTCTCATTGGCGGGGAGCTTAAGCGTGAGATTTTTGCAAGATTCGGCAAACAAGTTTTTGCGATTTTGTTGTTTGAAGGGGGGATGGCCTTTTTGCTGGTGCTGCTTTTAAGTTTTCTTGCGCTTTGTTTGTTTTATGATTGGCAAACAGCGTTGGCAATTGGCGTAGTTTTCGGCGCAATCTGCTCAGCGACTGATCCTGCCTCAACGGTAAATATCCTGTGGGAATACAAGGCCCGTGGGCCGCTTACGAGTATGCTGACAGCGATTGTTGCTCTGGATGACGCATTAGCTTTGGTGTTATACATTAGCAGTGTTAGTTTGGCAGGTTTTCTTACCGGCAGCAAGCAAGCCGGCCTCTGGCTGTTGATCTTTCATTCGTTCTATGAAGTGATAGGTTCATTGGTGCTGGGGGTGGCAGCAGGTTTGATATTAAGCTGGATAGCAAAAAAAAGTGAGGACGACGATAGGACTCTCGTCCTATCAATTAGTATGATACTGCTGACTATTGGCCTGGCAATATATCTTGGTTTAGACGTTATCCTGTCCTCAATGGCCTGCGGGACGATGCTTGTAAATATTCTACCAAGACGAAGCTCAAGAAGCTTTGAGCTGGTGACCAGATTTTCGCCGCCAATATATGTTATGTTTTTTGTAATTATCGGCGCCAGGCTCAATGTAAACTTTACAGGCTCGATTTTGCTCCTGGCAGGTACTTATGTAATCGGCAGTACCGTGGGAAAAACAGCAGGCTCATACTTGGGTGCTGTTTATAGCAAAGCTGTACCAACAGTAAGAAGATACCTGGGATTCTGCTTGTATCAGCAGGGTACCATTGCTGTTGCTTTGTTGTTAATGGCCAGCCAGCGATTTGAAGGCCGGGTCAGAGATATGATGTTGTCAGTAATAATTGCAGGAGTGTTAATACTTCAATTGATCGGCCCTATTCTCACAAAAATAGGCGTTAAAAAGGCCGGGGAAGCAGGGCTTAATATTACCGAAGAGGATCTCATCAAAACCTATAATGTTACTGATGTGATGGAAGTAAATATCCCCACCATTACTGCGGGTGCATCTCTGAATGAGGTGGTTAAGATTGTCAGCGGTACCGAAAATTTTTATTATCCCGTTGTGGATAACGCTAAGAAATTAATAGGTGCCATCACGTTAGCTGGTATTAGAAATACCTTTGCCACACAGGAGCTAAACGAGTGGCTGGTAGCGCTTGATATTATGGAGCCTGTTATTGCAAAGGTAACGCCGGATACACGGCTGTCGGAAGCATTTGAAGGGGCAAGTCAACTTGATACCGAGTACCTGCCGGTCGTCGTATCGCAACAGGATGACAGCTTTGTTGGGCTCTTGAATTGTCGGGCCGTGCGCCGGCAACTTTCTGCGGAAATATTGTCACGACAGCAAAAAGTTGATAATATAGCAGGCTGATATATATTGTGAAAGAAGGATATTAGGGGCCCCCGCTTCGCGGGAACCAAATCAGAGAATCAGGATGAAGTCCACAGGACACCTTGCGGTGGGTATCAGAAAACCAGTCCACAGGACATGGCGCCAGCTGCGCAGCATGGCTTGCGCCACATTCCAGCGACCTTACGGCGGAAAAATCTATGCGCAGCATGGCATGCGCCATCTGATAGCCTGATTACCCGACCTCGCTCAGGGCGGGCCTGATACCCAGATAACCTTATTTATGCTGAAACACAGATTATTTTTTGGAACTTTAATGACGGTAATTTTTACCGGCATTACCGTCTTAGATGGCTGGCTGGATGGCTCACTGAGCATTTCAGCAGCCCCCGATAAATTCGTCGGAGGTGACAAATCTCTGCGAGGAACAATCTTCGCTATCCTCATTGCCATCTTAATAATCTTAGCTTTATTGGAACTATCAAACCTTGCCGCGTCAAAAGATTTAAGGATTTTCACGCCCATCTCAGCCATCGCTTCAATTCTGTTGGCGAGTACATGGTATTGGCCACAGCTTATTGAAATGTCGCCTAAGCTGTATCTATTTTACGTATCAGCCTTTGCATTGTTGGGATTGCTTTTATACCAATACGCCTGCTATGGTACTACAGCGGTGTTGGCCAATTGCGGAGTCAATTGTTTTTCTATCATTTATCTGGGACTTTTCAGCGGATTTGTATTGGCTGTTCGGCTCGACTTCGGGCTCTGGCCTGTCTTGATGTTCATTTTTGTTGTAAAGTCTTCCGATATAGGAGCTTATGCAATAGGGACTTTGTTTGGAAAGCACAAATTCTCACCCAAAATCAGCCCTGGAAAAACCTGGGAAGGCATGGCAGCCGCTGCTGCAACTGCGATGGTAGTGGCTTTTGTATTTGCGGCGGGTTTTGATATAATGGAATGGTGGTTGGCATTAATCTTTGGTTTTTGTTTTGCCTGTATCGCTCAGGCCGGCGATTTGATCGAGTCGATGATGAAGCGGGATGCTGAACAAAAAGACTCCGGCAATAAGGTACCGGGATTCGGCGGTGTACTTGACATTGTTGACTCACCCTTAGTGGCGGCACCATTTGCTTATTTATTTTTTATGCTTTTCATTAAAGGGTAATTGGTTAAATCCGGCACCACCCTTTGGACGGTGGTGGACCAATTACCAATAACCAGTCGAGGTATATTTTGGAAGTTACGATACAATTGGATTCCGTCAGTAAACAGCTTGAATTATTCGGCCCTGCTGATAACCACCTCCGCCTTTTGCGTCAATCCCTTGGCGTTCAAATAACCGCCCGACAGTCTAATTTAATAATTAGTGGCACGGGAAAAAAAGTGAATGAGGCTGCAGAAGTTATTGAAAAAATGCAAAAGCATTTAATCAAACACCGTTCGCTCACCGCTGCGGATATACATGCTTTTATCATTCAAAAACATTTGATCCCTAACGCCAGGACCAGTGAGGCTATTACTGTTTATTCTCATTCGAAAGTAGTAGAGCCCTCCACTACCGGGCAGCTAAGGTACATCGAAACAATGTTGGCCAATGATGTTACTTTTTGTATAGGGCCTGCGGGAACAGGTAAAACGTATTTGGCGGTCGCCATTGGGGTCTCGATATTAAAGAAAAAACAAATCAGGCGGATCATCCTCGCACGCCCGGCTGTGGAAGCCGGCGAAAAATTAGGCTTTTTGCCGGGCGACATACAGGCGAAAGTAAATCCTTATCTTCGTCCGCTTTTTGATGCTCTTGAAGATATGATGGACTTCGCCCAGATGAAAAAATTCATGGAGCTGGATATTATTGAGATCATTCCGCTTGCCTTTATGCGTGGCCGAACGTTAAATGAATCTGTCATCATCTGTGACGAGGCTCAGAACACCTCATCTCTGCAGATGCTGATGGTCTTGACAAGATTAGGCCAAGGCTCCAAAATGATAGTAACCGGCGACATAACGCAAATTGATCTGGAAAGTCCACAAAAAAGCGGAATGGTCGAGGCAATCGATCTGCTCAGGAGGATTAAAGGAATAGGTGTTGTAGAATTAACCCAGAAAGATATTGTACGGCATCGATTGGTGCAAAATATTGTACGAGCTTATAAAAAAAAGAAACAAAAGCAACAAAAGCAAAAACAAGTGTAAAGTGTCTAACCCGTCAAGGCCGGATACAATTTAGCTCACTTTAGGCGTTTTAGATCACTTTAGTACTAACTGCCGGATAACAAAGTGAACAAATGCGATTGTTTAAAAAGACAAGTCCTCGGCGAAGCCGGGTGCGAAAAAGTATATCTGCCGGGCGCTCTTTGCAGATAAACCGACTCGCCGATACCGACGTTATTATTTCGTTGCTGCTATGGCTGCTTTTCGTCATCGTTTGTATCACTATTCTTTCCTTTGATTCAATTTATCAAGCTCGTTTTCTCGATCTGGTACTGCTATCTGTAATAGTCGTGCTTGTTTCTGTTGCCGCGGCTTTCTATATTCACCATTACCAACAGCGAATAATTAAAAACCACGCCAGAGCTATAGCATTAGTCGGCCTGTTTGTCTTCCTATTAGCCACGACCAAGATAGGCATATTATTCGCTAAGCATACTGCCTGGGCCACCGGTACTGCCGTCACTGCTGCGATCATTCTGACTATCGCTTATAACCAGCGATTTGCAATAGGTATGAGCATATTTTATTGCCTTTTTGCCTGTTTTGCCGTGGGACCGATGACGAGTACTGCCAGTGCCCCATTCTTGTCCCTTGGGGGCATGGGGGATGAATATCAACTGACAAACTTCAATCTTTTTTTGACTATGTCCGCTGGCATTATTACTTGCTGTTTCTCTTTACGAGAAGTCCGTACCAGAATGAAATTACTTGAGGTTGGTACATTAGCGAGTTTGATGGTGTTCATAATAGCGTTGGCTTTAGGTTTTTTGCCTCACCCATCAGGAGTTGATAAAATCTTTCTCAACGCGGGTATTCATGCAGGTGTTACCCTCGGTGTAAGTGTACTCATGCAGGGATTGCTGCCGATTATTGAGAAAGTATTTCGCATAGCAACAAGTATGACCCTTTTGGACTACAGCGACGCAAATCAGCCTTTATTGAAAAAGCTCGCTATGGAAGCACCCGGCACTTTTAGTCATAGTCTTTTAATAGGTTCTATCGCTGAGGCTGCTGCTGAGGCAATTGGGCGAAACGGACTTTTATGTCGGGTCGGGGCCTATTATCACGATATCGGAAAAATCAATAAGCCTACTTACTTCGTCGAAAATGAGATGGGCTCGATCAGTCGACACAAGGAGCTATCGCCTGCAATGAGCCAATTGATTATTGTAGGCCACGTCAAAGACGGAATAGAGATGGCCAAGGAATATGGCTTGCCCACCGTGCTTCGGCAGTTTATTGAAACGCACCACGGAACAACTCTCGTTGAACCTTTTTACAATCTTGCCCTGAGCAAAGCCGAAGGGGAGGCTAAAAAGAAACATGAAGCCGGCTTGCCGCAAAGCGGGCAGGCTCCACCTTCAGAGAGTGAGTTCAGATATACCGGCCCAAAGCCGAGAACAAAAGAAGCTGCAATTGTAATGTTGGCTGATACTGTAGAAGGCGCCGTCAGGTCTCTACCTGAAGTGACACCAACAAAAATAGAGGCGGTGGTGCACAATATGGCTATGAAGCGTCTGCAAGACGGCCAGTTTGATGAATGTGACCTATCACTGCGGGAATTAAGTCAGATAGAGGCAAGTATGTCAAAAACCCTTGCGGCACATTATCACGGCCGAATCGCATATCCCAAAGCACCGGACGAATCTGAAGGCATGCAATCTGGGCAAGCCGAGCGGAAAAAACAACTAACAAGCTAAATTTGGAAATCATGATAACCGTTCAAATAGACAAAAACTTTCGGAATATAGAATTATCTCTGCCTAAAATTAAAAAGCTTGTCAGAACAATCTGCGAGCGTTTTAAGCTTTCAAATGCGACTGTTAGTATCGTGATTGTTAACAATATGCAAATGTGCAAAATAAATTCTAAGTTCTTGAATCGTAAATCTACTACAGATTGTTTGAGCTTTGATTTATCCGATGATCTGGAATCCGGCAAGACATTTGAGCTGGTTGTCAACGGCGAATTAGCCGTCAAAGAAGCAGATTTGCGAGGTCATTCCGGCGAAGCTGAATTGGCCCTGTATATAACACATGGGCTGCTTCACAATCTCGGCTTGGACGACCGCAGCCAAAACCAAGCTAAAAGGATGCACAAAACCGAAGACGAAATCTTGCAACAGTTTGGTTACGGTGTGGTGTATAATACAAATAAAAGCACTAAGCACTAAATCCTAAATCCTAAACAAGACCAAAATTCAAATTACCAAATGACCAAAACATCTGTTTTGAAAATTTGAACATTTGGTCATTCGGATCTGTTTAGGATTTAGATATTAGAATTTAGGATTTAATAACATGTTTGGAAAGGGTATCAAAAAGTGAGCTACGTTGGCTGGGCGGTTTTATTGATTTGCATTTTCACCGGAGCAAGCCTGTTTTTCTCTGTCAATAGTATTGCTTTGCGCATATTTTCGCATGTGAAGCTACAGGAAGCCTTCAAAGCAACAAACAAAGAAAGCCTCACCAACAGTCTGATCAAAAACGCCGAGAAGCTGATTTTAACCTGCTCTTTATATCGGCTTATCTTCAATATGTGTATTTTGCTGCTGTTGGTCTCTATTTTTGTGAGGTTGAACGAATCCAAGCCGACAATTGGTGCTTATACCCTTGCGTTTGTTATAGCAATGGCGATATTTTCGTTATTCAGCTTGGCAATTCCTCACGCCTGGGCTAAATATGCAGGCGAGAAAATATTATCCCGAACATACAGGCTGCTAATGTTCTTGGCGTTGATTATCTCGCCAATTCTTTACGTCTTTCGGTTATACGATGGATTGGTTAGACGCCTGGCCGGTGTGGTCCAAATTTCGCCTGAAGAACAGCAAGAAGAAAAGCAGGAGGAATTCTTGAACGGCCTTGAACGGCGTAGAACCGAAGGTGTTCTCGATAAAGAAGAGCAAAAAATGATCGAGCACGTATTGGAGCTAAGTGAAACCACCGCTAACGAAATTATGACTCCACGAACAGACATAGTAGCAGTCGAGGCCAACTCAGATTTGCACACGATTCTGGAAACTATTAACACCGCCGGCCATACGCGTGTCCCCGTCTATGAGGACCATATTGACAACATAGTTGGACTCATCTATGCCAAGGACCTGTTGGCTGAGATCGGGAAAAACCCGGCAGAGTTTAAATTACGCGACCAAATGAGAGAAGCTTACTTCGTCCCGGAAACAAAACCTCTGCGGGTTCTACTGCATGAGTTTCAAACCCAGAAACAACACATCGCCATAGTGCTCGATGAATATGGCGGAACAGCCGGCATCATTACCTTGGAAGATATCCTCGAAGAGCTTGTCGGTGAAATAACCGATGAATATGAACAAACTCCACCTGAACCCATCAAGAAAATCGATCAAGACACTATTGAGGTGGATGCACGGATACACATCGATGACCTTAATGATCAGTTCGAGTTGAATCTGCCTGAAGACGAAGACTATGACACTATAGGCGGCTTTGTCTGCTCACATCTGGGCTATATCCCCAAAGCCGGCGAAGGCTTTGATTACGAAAAAATAAAATTTAGCATTATTTCAGCCGAGCCACGGAGAATCAAACATATCAGAATCCAAAAAACAAGCGAAGTGAATTAGCGAATTAGTGAATTAGTTACAAATTCACCAATCAACTTAATCCATGTTGACAAAGGACATAGCTATCTGCATACGGGCTGTCGATTATTCTGAAACGTCTCAGATAGTAACATTTTTCACTAAAGCAACCGGCAAGATCAGCGCTATCGCCAAAGGCTCAAAACGGCCCAAATCGGCATTTGATGGGCCGATAGAAATGTTCTCCTTCGGTGATATTGTTTTTTCGGATTCATCTAAAGAAAAACTTGCCACTCTAACTGAATTCCAGCAGCAAAGTTTCACTCGTCTAACTAATAATTTTTTTGCCTTGAATTGTTGCCTTTTCGCTGCTGAACTTTTACATAAGTTGACACATGATTACGACCCTCATCCGGAACTTTTCGATAGTTTTCTCCAGTTCTTACAGAACATCGACGAGCATCAAGCATCTGCCGCAAGGTCGCTGGGATGGCTGGCGCCACATCCTGCGGAGAATATCGAGCATCAACATGTACTATCATTGCTTATACTATTTCAGTTGACTTTGCTCAGGGAGATCGGCCTGATGCCCATACTAAATGCCTGCGCAAATTGCAAAACGCAATACGCAATACGCAATACGCAATACGAGTTTTATTTCAGCAGTTCCGCGAACGGCCTGATTTGTAGAGATTGTGAGGCAAGTTTTCCTGATAAGATTCGGCTGACCAGCAACGCCGCGGCTTGTTTAGCCAACTTGAAAGGCCTTTCTCAAGCACCGGAAGGAACGCAAAATGAAATTGAGAAGATTTTGATCTCCCACCTCACAGAACTGATCGGCCACCGACCCAAAATGGCTAAGCATATCCTGAAAAGCTGATTATTGGTCAAGATCAGAGCCGCGACTGTAAGGGAGCGTTGGATAAATGCTTATAGTGGATGCAGCAACTTTTATATTTCAAGATGGTTTTACAAGATTATTATTTGTTTTGGTCAAAAAGGTCCGGTTGGTCGGAATTTTGTTTCTTTTTGTGGAATTTTAGGCCAAGATGCTCGCAGGCCTGTTTGGTGACTTCTCTTCCCCTTTTGGTTCGGCGCACAAAGCCGATCTGCAAAAGATACGGCTCAACAACATCCTCAAGTGTGTCTCTCTCTTCGCCGAGCGTTGCTGCAATAGCTTCAATACCTGCCGGGCCACCCTCATAGACATTGACCAACGCACGCAGAAATGCTCTGTCTAGCTCATCCAGTCCCAAAGCGTCAATTTGCTCCATCAACAGAGCGTTTTCAACGATGTCGGTACTAAGAATACCAGAGCCTTTAACTTGCGCGTAGTCACGCACACGCTTTAGCAGCCGATTGGCCACGCGCGGCGTTCCACGGGAGCGACTTGCAATCAATTCCAAGGTTCCATCTTCGTGTTGCAGTTGTAAAATCTGCGCCGATCTGGTTAAAATTGCACTAAGCTCCTCGCTGTTATAAAAATCCAGGTGATATAACATGCCAAATCGGCTGCGAAGCGGTGCGCTCAATAGGCCCGCTCGTGTGGTTGCGCCTATTAGTGTAAAACGCTTCAGTGGAAAATTTATGGTCTTTGCGTGTAGGCCGCTATCGACGGTAAAGTCAACCCTGAAGTCTTCCATCGCCGGATAAATAAACTCTTCGACCGGCGTGCTCAGCCGATGAATCTCATCGATAAAAAGTACATCGGCGGTGTTTATATTACTCAAAAGTCCCATCACATCGCCGGCTTTTGCCAAAGCCGGACCCGATGAGCACCGTATTCTTGTCCCCATCTCGTTTGCCACAACATGAGCCAGCGTTGTTTTACCAAGTCCTGGCGGGCCGTAAAACAAAATGTGCTCCAGAGGCTCTGACCTTTGCTTAGCTGCTTCCATAGCTATAGTGAGTTTTTCTCTTGTATTGTACTGGCCTACGCATTCATCCAGCAGCTTCGGACGGAGCGAGATGTTAAAGTTCTCCTCCCCCTCATTTAATACCTGTCCGCTTATTGTTCTGCCTATAGCCATAGCTTCGTTCGTAGTTCATTGTTCGTAGTTCGTAGTCACCGAACTCATAACTACGAACCACCAACCATTTTAGACTTCTACTCCCTGTTTTAATCTATAGACCAAAGGTACAAGAGCCTCAGCAGAGTTTATACTGGGGTGCCTTTCGCAAGCTATCTGAATCAGTTCCATTGCCTCGCTTCTTTTTTCGCCCCAGGCGATAAGAACCTCCAGCGCCTCAATCTGGAACGGCTCAAATCTCTCTGCCGGCCCGGCTGGTTCGGCTCCAACCGCGAAAGTCTGCAATTTACCTTTTAATTCGGCAATAATTTGCTGAACCATCCTTTTGCCAACGCCTTCAAGCGTCAGTAATGTTTTGTCATCGGCATTTTCAATCGCGGCTGCTATGGTGGCTATCGGAATACTCAGTGACCGCAAGGCCTTTCTTATACCCATTCCTTTAACACTGATAAATTTAGTGAAAAAGTTCCTCTCCTCTAAGCTTAAAAAACCAACTATTCTTGGTATCATATTACCGCCGGCCGGTGTGCCTTCATAATATTCCATTGTGCAAAGGGCGATGTTTGAGCCGACCTTATCCGACAAGGCACTTACACAATAGCCCGGCAGCATCACCTCATAGCCGACCGAGCCGACCTGCACAAGAGCACTGCCGGTATCCAGCTGAATCAGTTTTCCCTCTATTCTGGCTATCATAATCTCATTTCTCTTTGCTTAGGTAACCCCCCAATAAACCTGTCCTGAGCATGGTCGAAGGATTGGGGGGCTAAACACCCATTTCTCATGCTCACTTTTGAGATTGTAGGGTGGGGCTTGCCCCACCAACCAAAATATTGCTCACCTCATTTGCACAGCACAGCGCCGCTGCTATGGCATCAGCCACATCGCTCGGCTCAGGAAGCTGCGGCAGGGACAAAATTGTTTGAATAGTCTTTTGTATCTGCTCCTTTGACGCCCTGCCGTTGCCCGTGATTGATTTTTTTATACGAGTTGCGCTAAAGCTCTTAACCTCGATGCCGGCCTGTGCGCATCGTTGTAATATAACACCTCTTGCATGTCCCATCAATATCGCTGTCCTCGGATGTGTATAGTGCGAGTATAACTGCTCTACTGCAACCATCCCAGGCCTGAGCTTCTCTAAAAGTAAATCTACATCCTCGGCTATTTGATTTAACTTAGCTTCTATTGACAAATCGCTGGATGTTTTGAAAACACCCGCCTCAATAAGCCTTTCCGTATCTCGATCTGCCTCCAGACAAGCATATCCGCATACTTGCAGACCCGGGTCGATGCCAAGGATTCTCATTTCCATCTCCACTCGGTTCCGTCAGGCTTATCTTCCAAGACAATGCCGATATCCTCTAAACGGTTGCGTATATTATCCGCTTTTGCATATTTTTTCTCTTTTCGAGCGTCTCTGCGCTGTTCAACCACGATGTCAACCAGCTTGCTAACGAGTTCGTCATTGGCCTGTCCGGTTTGAAGATATTCGTCTTTTACGATACCCAAGACATCTCCGCCTAATCGGCTAAACAAAACTTCCACCGCGTTAAAGGTTGCTTTTGTTGTTTTGTTATCTTCGAGCAGTTTGTTTGCCAGTCGAACCAGCTCAAATAGAACCGACAGTGCGATGGAGGTATTCAAATCGTCATTCATTGCCGCTTCGAATTTTTCCCTCAATTGGGTGAGCTGCTCTGCAATTTCGCCGTCAAGCTCTCCATGACGGGCCTGAGCCATTTTTTTCCGCACCTCTTTGACCGTTTCGGCAATTTTTTGGTTTCCACTCTGGGCCCCATACAGAGCCGCATCTGAAAAATCCAGCGGGCTTCGATAGTGGCTGTTAAGAACCAATTGCCTTATAGCAAGCGGTTCGTAAGCTCTGGTTAATCTTTCGTGGGCACCGGAAAAGGCTTGTTTTAAATTAATAAAGTTATTGAGACTTCGGCTCATTTTCTGGCTGTCCACGGTTACCATATTATTATGAATCCAATAGCGGACGAACGGCACACCGTTTGCAGCCTCCGATTGAGCTATCTCGCATTCATGGTGTGGAAACTGGTTATCGAGTCCACCGCCATGTATATCGATGGTCTTACCTAAATATTTCATAGCCATCACTGAGCATTCTACATGCCAGCCTGGAAAGCCCATCCCCCATGGGCTCGGCCACTGCATAATGTGGTTCGGCTCGGCTTTCTTCCAGAGTGCAAAATCAACCGGATTCTTTTTATCGGGTGAGACCTCCACACGGGCGCCGGCTAACATTTCTTCTGTATTTCTACCGGAAAGTTTCCCATAGTTTTTGAACTTCGCAGTCTCGAAATAGACCGAGCCGTTAGCTTCGTAGGCGTAACCTTTCTCCAGAAGCGTCTT
>Ga0307431_1000328_pt1 | contig 34085 bp, 34 predicted proteins | sample SalMarWE160170MG_FD_202155 | JGI IMG/M metagenome (GOLD analysis project Ga0307431, IMG submission 202155) | Salt marsh sediment microbial communities from the Plum Island Ecosystem LTER, Massachusetts, United States - WE1603-170 | ecosystem: Environmental > Aquatic > Marine > Intertidal zone >...
AGGGGCACGGTAGCATCAGCCCAGGCAAAAAGTAGCTTGGCACCATGGCGCAGGATTCCGCCCCAATCTTGCTGAGAACCTATCAGATACCCCGGGCAATCCTGCAGAGTGAGCAGGGGAATGTTAAAAAGGTCACAAAACCTGATAAATCTGGCTGCTTTGTCGGCAGCATCAATATCTATGCAACCGGCCATCCACTTTGGCTGGCTAGCTACTATTCCCACAGAACGCCCGTTGAAGCGGGCAAAACCTGTGATTATATTCCTGGCGTGGAGCCCCAATGTCTCAAGAAAATAACCTTGGTCAACTATTTTCCCGATAACTTCGTACATATCGAAAGGTTCAAATGGATGTTCTGGCATCAAGCTAAGCAAATCCTCTTTCCTTTCCGGGTCATCGTCTGTTTGGATACGAGGTGGTCTCTCTTTGTTGCTGGAAGGCAAAAAGGACAAAAGTTCCTTACACTTATTTAAGCACTCTGCATCATCTTCAGCTACGATGTGTGTTTGCCCTGATTTGATAGCATGGGCTTTGTAGCCGGAAAGGTCCTCCAGGCTGATTTCTTCCCCGGTTTGCGTTTTGACAAAAGCAGGGCCGGCAATACCCATAAATCCTGTGTGCCTGGTTTGAATTAGGAAATCCTGCATTATAGGATGATATGCCTGCCCTCCTAAACAAGGGCCCATAAGCATGGCTATCTGGGGTATTATCCCCGATGCAAGTATTTGAGACCTAAAAAGCCATCCGTAGGCTTCCAGGGTATCTATCCCTTCCTGCAGTCGAGCACCTCCGGAGTCATTCATGCCTACAAATGGCCATCCGTTATCCTTGGCGAACTCTATAGCACGAACAAATTTCTTACCATGATATTCGCCGAAGGTTCCCGCCATTGCAGTATAGTCCTCAACAGCAGCAACGATGTGCCTGCCATTTACTTTACCGAAGCCAGTAATTACTCCTTCAGCAGGCACCTCCCTTTGATCCATGCCGAAAGCAGTCGTCCTGTGCTTAACAAATAAGCCTATTTCCGTGAATGTGCCAGGGTCGAAGAAATAGTCTATCCTTTCACGGGCTGACATCTGCCCCTTCTTATGGCGCGCTTCAATCGCCTTTGGCCCTCCCATTTGCAAGATGTGTTCGCGTTTCCTCTTCAGTCCTTCCAGCTTATCCAGACCTTTATCAGACTCATCAGCCATAAATTAAGCCTCCTTATGGTTATAATTGACCACAGAGTTCTTTATAATTCTCTCCCTCCAAAGAGAGGTTGTTGAACGAAATTACGCGGAGGGCCATATAGAAGTGGTCACTCCTGTCCAGCCTGCTATTATATGTCATGAACGCTCGTTTTTCAACATTTTGCTGCTACAACTACTTCCGGTGCTAACTGCAAAGCTTGAATCAAAGCCTTGGCTTTGTCCAGTGTTTCCACGTATTCAGCTTCCGAATCAGAGTCGTAAATAATGCCACCACCTACCTGAAAATAAGCTTTGCCTTCTTTGATTAAAAAAGTACGAATAACGATGTTGATATCCATGTCCTCATTGAAGCTCAGGTAACCTATGGAGCCGGTATAGACGCTTCTCTTGGTCGGCTCCAGTTCATCAATAATCTCCATAGCTCGTACTTTGGGAGCACCGATAATAGAGCCGCCGGGGAAAGTAGCCTTAAGCAGGTCGATGTTGCTTTTGCCTCGGCGTAGCCTGCCCACTACGGTAGAAGTGAGGTGAAATACGGTGGGGAAAGTCTCCAGGATAGCTAGTTCGGTGACATTTACCGTGCCATAGCGGCAAACCCGACCTAAATCATTCCTTTCTAAATCAACGATCATCACGTTTTCCGCTCTGTCTTTGGTGCTTTGGGTCAACTCTTGAGCCAGTCGCTCATCTTCAGCCGGGTCTTTACCTCGTGGCCTTGTGCCTTTTATCGGTCGCGTCTCTACCAGGCCGCCTTGCACTTTAAGGAACCTTTCCGGAGAGGCACTGACGATGGTCACTCCCTGGAAATTGAGATAGCTGGCAAACGGAGCGGGATTAACCAATCTTAGCCGTTTATAAAGCTCGTAGGGTGGGATTTTCAAATCAGCCTCAAACCTCTGGGAAAGGTTGACCTGAAAGACATCGCCAGCGGCGATATACTCCCGCACTCTATCTACGGCTTTGATGTATTCTTCAGGGGTAAAATTGGACTTGAGCAAGATTTCTTTGTTTTTCCAGTCATTGCGAGGAGCAGCAGCGACGAAGCAATCTCTATCGCTAGATTGCTTCGCTTCGCTCGCAATGACTGAATGGCTAGGACAGAGCCGGCCCTTCATTTCCTCAAGTCTCATTCTGGCTCGCCTTAGCCGCTGCCCTTCCTCCGTCTCGGGAAAGCCTGTGGCAATAAGGTAAGCTCTCCCTTCCAGGTGATCGAAGGCCATGACAGCATCATAGAAGGCAAAATAACTCTCGGGGAGTTTAAGGTCGTCTATAGCTGTGGATGGCAGGCGTTCGATGAAGTGGCACAGGTCATAGCTAAAATAGCCAACTGCTCCACCCAGGAAGGGTATGGGTGCTGGGCAATGGTCTAACTTATATATCTCCAGCAGCTTGCCCATGGCATCAAAAGGGTTACCATGCTGCACTTCGTGCTCCTGTCCACGAACCAGGGTGATTTCAGAGCCTCGACTGCTCATTACGAGAAAGGGCTTACTGCCCAAAAAGGAATATTGCCCCAGCCTTTGAGGGTCCATGCCGCTGTCTAAAAAGAAGCTGTAAGGGTTGTCTTTTATTAGCTCAAAAAGCTCAGGGGCAGTTAAGGGGGTGAAGACTTCTTCAACTAGAGGATAGCGATTCATTAGCTAATTTGCTTTCACGAACTAAGATTCGAGTGCTCACCAGGAAAGTAATTATAACAATTTCGTTAGCATGTTTCTCATAGACTACCCCAACATATGCTCAAGGTCAAGCTCCCTCTGAGTCTTCTGTAATGCGGCATTTTATGTGCCGCCTCGCTTTTTGGCGGGGAATAAATCCCCGGCTTACGAAGCTCGATTCTTAGTTGCACGGTTTATCAGACATGAACAGCCTCTCGCCATCATCGGCGAGCCATCTCCCAAATGGCGGAGGGGGTGGGATTCGAACCCACGTTCGCCAAAAAGGCGAAAGCGGTTTTCAAGACCGCCACCATAAGCCACTCGGTCACCCCTCCGGAAGCTAAATTTCAGTTCTTACTTAAGATTATGTCTGCCCTTGACGTTAAATTGGCGTTATTTTTTACACCGTTCACTGCGGGAGGCAGAACCTCAGCGAGTAACGCCATAGCATCTGATTGCCCCCACTCAATTATATGGCTGTAAACGTCTATTGTAAAGACAATGCTAGAGCCACGCCACCAGAGTTTCAGAGACAAGCAAATTACATTGGTGTAGACAGGAATGATTCGCCTATTAATGTAGTAGGCTTGGGCTAATTAGTGGGTAAGAATACTACCGATGCTCCGCGTGGCACCTGATCTTGGCCTATGCATTTAGCCCTTAACTTAATACGTGGTAAGTCGGGCGCCAAAATACTGGGTAGCACCTAGTCTTCTTCTATGGCCGTTACGAGGACAGCTCCCCAAGGGTCTGTTGTCACGGCTGAGTCTACTTTCGTACTGCCTTTCCAAATTTCGACCTCAAGCGTGCCATTCACAGCCTGTTTCTGGAACATTCCCCCGACCGATATGACGTCCTCAACTGTGTACTGCTTGGAAACATTCCCTGAGACGTCGTAAGAAGTTGAATTGAAAACCACCCAGGTCTCTGGATCGTAAGCTGCGCTCGCCACCACGTACCTACCCGAAAAATTTAACCCGGCTGTGCCACCAATCTTGATCGTGTAGGTTGATGATAGCCCTTCGAGCGCTTCCGTAATCTGGTCCTCAAGCATGCTCTCAACATCCATGCAACCAATCGGTAGCAAGAATAGAGCAATGATTGGGATGAGCAATAAAAGTCTTTTCATGATGTCCTCCTTAAACTATGCTGCCTCATTATTATGGTAAGCCTTTGTGATTAGTGCTGTCAATACCCCGCTCCACGTTCCAATCAAAGACCGAAATTCCGCCATTTTGGACGAGAGTTTGGCGATAAATCCTATTTCAAAACGACCTCTTCAGGCAATCTTGCCGACCTTGCGCCGGCGCTTTACCGGACTTTGACCAACATGGGTGATATACGAGATTGCGGGTCAGGCATCACAGATGACAAGGGGGCATGGCATGGAGGCACTACTTTACAATGAAACACGCTCTGAGAGGCGATTTTAGATGGGTAAAACGCCTGGAGCTACATTGGATAGGTCTGTGCTCTTTTAGAGGCTAGTTTGGTACGGGGGCATTAGCAGACGCGGGTCAGGGCAAGGTTTAAGGAGTGTTAGGCGTCCTCTACTTTGATACATGGGAAGATAACTCTGAAGGGAACCTCCTTTTTGTGTAGTGATTGATATAGAGATATGGCTTCGTTTGTCTCTAGGGGGGTGATTTTGTTAATTTCGCCTTGCAATAGCGTTTGATATTGGGCAAAGAAATTACCCTTTGGCGTTTTGAATAAGAATGTATTACGGCCACCTTGCTCACAGTTATAGCCGTTCCAGTATGCGTCATGGGCTATTAGCGTGGCTGTGTCTGTGCGGTATCGCTTACCTGCAACAACCCAGATCATGTTTTGTGGTTGCATCGGTTCACCTCCAGTTATACTTTTGGCCCAGGCTATGCCGGTATTGCTGGGGCCTTGCCATTATTCTCTTATATTATACCTCAAAGATGCGTTTTTGGACTGGTTGTTGCCAGCAGGCAATCTTGCCTTGCCCTGGACAATTCGAGAATTTGACCTTTGTTCTGGTTGACTATAAAATAAACTCGGGCGAGTAAACCGGGTGACCGCCCTGGATTTAATCTGCCAGGGAGGAAAGTCCGAGCTCCACCGAGCAGGGTGCTGGGTAACACCCAGGAGGGGTGACTCTACGGAAAGTGCCACAGAAACACACCGCCAGCGGCTGGCTGAGCCAGTGCGGGTAAGGGTGAAATGGTGAGGTAAGAGCTCACCAGCAACCAGGAGACTGGTTGGCTGGGTAAACCCCACTTGGAGCAAGACCGAATAAGAGGGCTCAACTACTCCAAAGTCTCAGGACTCTGGGGTAAGTTTAAGGTGCTCGGCCAAAGCCCTTGGGTTGGTCGCTTGACCCTGATGGTAACATCAGGGCTAGATGGATGGTCACCACCCCGACTCGGTCGGGGTACAGAACTCGGCTTACAGGTTTACTCGCCCAAAAATATTTTTCAGGCTTGTATATGACAAAGGACAGGGGTGAGGCTTAAGCCTTGATCAGGGGATTATCCAAGGAAAAAACAAGGGAGAAAATAGTATCTCAGCAGCCATAAGCAAGTTTGTTAAACCGGAGTCCCGGGCGTAAAATAATAATATATGTGTGACATACCTCCAAAACTTCGTGATTTCGTTCTCTTTTGTGCTCAGAGGCGGAGCCCGGAGTGGCCGGCTATTTACGATGAAATGACCAGAGTAGCCGGAAGGAAATTATTCCAGGGATTAGGCTACAAAGACCTTAAGCAACTGGGGTTATCATTCTCCCTATCCGGTGTGGACAAAACCATCCAATTGGTGAAAGAGGTTACCTCCCAAAACCATCAGTAGGAAGCATTTTGCAGTCTTCCATCCAAGGTGATAGCATTTTAAATTGGCCAGCTTAATATTGTCTGCCGCTCGCAATTGATACTAGAATCAATGCAGTTTAAGGAGGCTTGTTATTGCGGATAGCTGTGCTTGCCGATACACATCTAAATAAGCTTGGACAACTCTCTAAAAAGATCATTGATGCCCTCTCCACGGTGGATTTGATAATCCACGCTGGAGACTTCACCGATGTACAACTGCTCAAGGAATTGAAACAACTGGGGGAGGTAAAAGCAGTCCGTGGTAATATGGATTCAACGGAGCTAAAGAATATACTCCCGGTCAAGGAAATAGTTGAAATAGAAAATAAGCGAATCGGCATAACTCATGGCTCAGGCGCCCCTTGGGGAATAGAAGAGAGAGTAAGGAAGATATTTGAGTCAGACCGGATTGATATTATCGTCTATGGCCATTCTCACCAATCCCAAAACAAGGTCATCGATGGCATTCTCCTTTTCAATCCCGGGAAAGCCACAGACTCTTTTGGCATTCTTACGATAGATGGAGAGGCCGAGGGAGAAATAACCAGCTCTCGATGATGATTGTTTACTTTTTTATCACGATGGAGCCGTAGCCGACCACTCGGGAGAAATCGCCACTCGTGTCTCCGCTGGTGGCATATTTCAATAAACTTGCCTTTTTGGCTTTCATTTCTTTGGCTGCGACAATAGCTGAAGCCACCGGACCATACCCACACATGGTGCAATTAAGGCTCTCACAGCGCTCGTATAGTTCTTCTTCGTCCAGAGCAACTATGGCTTCTATCACAGAAGCATCCTTTTTCATAGCTACAGAGTGAGGTTCATAATGTGTGAAATCACTGCTGGCGATAATTATTAGGTTATCGCCAGCCTGTGAAATAGCCTTGCCTACCGTCCGAGCTGTTTCTATGTCTTGAGCCAGCATAGTTATGGGCACAATTTTTATCTTCTTATAGAGCTGTTGAAGCCAGGGCAGTTGCACTTCAACACTGTGCTCATGTATATGAGCAGTCTCGTCTGCTTTGATTATCTTCCCCAAAAGTTTTTGGGCAAGCTTTTCGTTTATTTTCACCTCACCCAACGGTGTGTTCCAGTTACCTCCTGCCCATATGGAAACAGGATACCCATACCCGGTGTGGTTAGGACCAAGTATCACTGCGGTATCGAATATCCCATCATCAGCAAGCTCCTTATAGGCATGGGCTGCTACTGGCCCTGAGTAATAATAGCCAGCGTGGGGGGCAACGATAGCCACAATCTTTCTCAGCCCTTTGCTATTAACCTGGGGTATAGCTCCCGGTCCCAGCTCATGCTTGTAGCACCATTCAATTTGTTCTTCTAATTCTCTGGCGGTGCCGGCATAAAACATACCAGAGACAGCAGGTTTTCTTATCTTCATGATACCCTCCGCAAAGCAGGACTACCCTTTAGGCTCTCTTTTCGTCCTTTTCCTGGTCTTTTTCTCGACCTCCTCAGCTTTTCCCTTGGTCTTTCCTGTGCTTTCCTCTGCGGGCTTTTCAACCCCCAGCCTGGCCTGGTCACGAAGCCAGCGGTGTATCTCGTCCAGAGCTGGTGGGAAGATACTGAACACCTCTATATCGTTAGGGAATTGCACTGAGTGTTCCTCTCTAATGAACAGAAGCCCAGCCTCGTCGTCTTTAAGCGTTTCGCTTATCTTTTTAGCCATAAATTCATTTCTCTTCCTTGCCGCCTCAACATAGAATTCAGAAACTTTACTTGCCACCTTATCACTTATAAAGCCAAGCATCAGACATCTCTGCCAGTCCATAACCTCTTCAAACAATTCTCTTTCTTCAACTGTCTCAAAGATAGCGCCATTATCACACTGAGTTTTAGCAATTTGATAACTGCTTGGACTCAGTCTCTCCATGACCTTTATACCATCCTCACCAGATTGAAAGATTGATTCGTGGTAAACCCGGTTTACCATTCCAATCTTCGACGCTAAATTTGTTAGCTGTTCTGCTACCTGTTGCCAATAACGACTGCATTTTTCCTTGTATTCATCAGGGATTTCCTCGCCGGAATATACAAGTGGGACGAGGTAAAGCTTCTTTCCCTGTTTGAAGCGCTCAGCTTCAAGCCTCTCTATTTTGCCTAATTGCTCTGGCATGGGTATTTATCTCCCAAAAAAGTTCTCTGAGGCCTCAGTGTACTTTATATAGAGATTGGCTTAAATGGAAGCAAACTTTTCATGGGTGCTATCCATCAGGCTCTCCTTCTTTTCCCCAGTTCTGCATCATCTTCTTGATCTGCTGGGCAAGTGCAGGGTCCTCCTTGAGACGCTGAGTAAATATGGGGCAGCTCTGAAGGATCATCTCCTGACTCATAGATGCCATGCTTTCCATAATCTGGTCCAGTTCGTTTTTGGCTTGTTCAGGTAGATTTGTCCCCTGCATCGCTATTCTGAACTGCGCGATATCATCAATGCTAACCTGAACCGGAGTTAGGCAGTTTTTATACCAGGGACATTCCTTACATCTGACAAGCGCCGTGACTTCATCTAAAATATCACCCATTTAATCCTCCTGGTTTACGTAATTTTAGCACCTTTTCTTGATATAAAGGAAATCAAACTCCTTGCGACTGGTTGTTAATCACCGCATGTCATTGCGAGGCTAACTTTGTCAGCCGAAGCAATCCCAAACTTTGGCATTTAATTTTTGGCAGGTAGACCCTCCTTAATTTTAGTTGACATAATGTTCTAACTGCCTGATCCTAATCTGTTTTAGCCAGAGGATGGTATTTGCGGTGAGTCTCTTCAGCATACTTATCGGAGGCATGGACATAGCGGGTGGTGGTATCCAAGGATTCATGACCCAGAAGAATTTGAATGGCTGCCGGGTTGGCACCTTTCTCAGCCAGATAAGTAGCGAAACCATGCCTCAGGGAATGTGCTGAGGTGGGGACGTTGATCTTTAATTTCTCCCGGTATCTCTTAATTCTATCCTGAAGGTAATTGGTGGAAATCCTTTTCTTTGGTTTAGCGACATTTCTGCCGGCATAAGGGATGAAAAGGGCAGGACAATTATCCTGGCGAGTCGCTAAATATGCATCCAGGTGCTGTTTCGCCCGTGGAGTTAAGTAAACGAAGCGTTGCTTTCTACCTTTACCGGTAATAAAAATCCGCCCGGTATCGTCGATTTGGCTACGATTTAGACTGCATAGCTCAGAAATGCGCATGCCAGTAGCAAATAGCACTTCCAGCATGGCGCGGTTCCTTAAAGCCGTTTTGGTATTTGACTCTAAGGAACGTGGCGCTTCAATCAGTCTAATCAAATCCCCAAGCTCGGCTACTTGGGGATGTTTTCTTCCAGCCTTGGTTAATTTCACTGCTTCAGGCGGCAAGGGACAAGGGTAATCAAAGTCAATTAAGTAGCGCAGGTAAGCTCTCAGCGCTGACAGCATGCGGTTTATAGAGCGGGAATCAAGCTGTTTTTCGCCTTGCTTTCCCAGATTCGCTGTTTTGCGATCATGCGAAACTAAATACGCTTTATAGTAGGTGATAGCGCGCTTATCAATCTTATCAAACTCGATGTTGCTTTCATCCAAGAAGTTGCTGAAAACATTTAAATCTCGTTCGTAGTTGTAGATTGTCTCAGAAGAATATTTATTGGCTTGTAAATTCAGTAGAAAATCATCGACATGTGGCAGCATTGAATTTACCTCCTTACAAACAAGTTACAACTGAGTGTAAGGAATATTATACTCAGTTGGATTATGACTACAAACACTCTTTTTGTCAACCCCCTATTTACCCGGGACTGCTTAATAACCATTTGTCATTTTGAGTCTTCCGCTTTGTGTCACCCTGCCCTTTTTTGAGTCATTGCGAGCAAAGCGTGGCAATCTCATTACCACCTCCCAGATTGCTTCGCCCCGATAAATCGGAACTCGCAATGACAGGATTGAGGTGTCATTCTGAGCGTCCTCGTTTTGTCATTGCGAGCACCTGAAAGGTGCATGGCAATCCCCATCCTCAATAGTTCCAACGAGATTGAGATTTTATTGTGAGCCATTCGCCTCTTGTCCTCTCAATAATCGATTGCCCTATAACTCCTCTCAAGCCCCAACTTTGGTTAGAGGCGAGAACGTATTCCATACCTGCAGCGCTCCTTATCCTTGAAGCTGCAAGCTCAATGGATTACAATCATGATGTGGCAAGCGAGCTAACTAAACAAAACATTGCCAAATTATTAGCTGAACTCCCTGATGGAGTCGAGGTGGTGGCGGCAGCGAAAACAAGAACACCTGAGGAAGTTCTGGAAGCTGTTAATGCGGGAATAAAAATTATTGGCGAAAATTATGTCAAGGAAGCAAAGGAAGTATACGGACTGGTGGGCAAGAGAGCGAAATGGCATTTTATTGGGACCTTTCAAAAACATAATGTCAGGAGAAATGTGCTGGAACTATTCGACATGATAGAAAGTGTCGATTCTCTGGAAATAGCCAGGGAAGTTGATAGAAGGTGTGCTCAAATTGGCAAAATAATGCCGATATTGATCGAGGTAAACAGTGGCAAAGAGCCCCAGAAATCAGGAGTGCTGCCGGAGGATGTGGAACAATTAGTAAGGGAAATTTCTGGTCTTAGAAATGTCAAAGTGATGGGTCTTATGACCATGGGGCCTCGTTTTGGAAACCCTGAAGACTCCAGGCCTTATTTTGTGGCGACGAGAAGGGTATTTGAGAAAATTAAAGGTTTGAAGCTGCCCAATGTAGAGATGAGATATCTTTCCATGGGCATGACTAATTCTTATAAAGTTGCCCTGGAGGAAGGCGCTAATATAATCAGAATAGGCACTAAGATCTTTGGCGAGAGGGTCGGTTCTTCATAGTTCGATTACCAGCCCTGCGCCGCACTCTAAAGCTCTATCTTTAAAGAAATTTTTTACTCCCTGCTTGTACTCAGTGCAATGACAGGGGCAAATCAACGATAAGCCACTGAAAACCTCAAAATTATGAAATCCATGGAATCCACCGGCAATACCATAGATCTCTCCAAACTTTGCAGCAGCGGAGAGAATGCTTCTCATCCCGAGGTGAGCACACCCTGTAAGCACAAATATCCCCCTATCTGTTTTGAGGACCAGGGACTGCTCTACTTCTTCGAGTTCACCAGTTGAAAAGATGTTTTCACGAATTTGAACGGGACCTTTGACCATAGTTACCTTTCTCCCCGGAAACGCTCTGCTAAAGGAATTTGGGAGGTAAAGTTCCGCAATCCCATTTATTCTAAGGATTTCAGAAAGTCCTCCAGTATGATCGCCATGGGCATGTGATATTACGATTATACCTATGTCCTTTGGGTCGATATTAAGCTCTTTCATATTATGTAGTAATGCAGGGCCATCGGCACCTGTATCAAACAAGAGCGGTGATACTCCTGCCCCTTCAATAAGGGCTGAAAACCCCCAACCTGCTCTTAGTCCCTCTTTCTTTGCTTCGTTGTCGTAAACAATTGTAATTTTCATTTTCTCCTTTCTAATAGGAGACTAACTCCTGTGAGGTTGTTTAACTCACCCCCTAAATAGCCGGCTATCTTATTTAGAAGCTCATCCATTCCCCATCCTTTGGCAGCAGATATGAGAGCAATGCTCTTATTGGGCAACACGATTTCCTCCTCGAAGTAAGGAATAGTAGTTAATGCTTTTAGCTCTGCCTCGCTGCTTAAAGCTAAGTCTAGCTTGTTGAATACTGTAATTTTTGGTTTATTTTCCAGATTTAGCTCGCGGAGCACCTTTTCTACCGTGAGGCACTGATTAGCAGCGTTCTTGTGTGTTATGTCAACTATATGTAGAAGTAAATCAGCCTCATCCAGTTCTTCCAAGGTAGCCCGAAAGGCGGCAATTATTGAGGGCGGAAGTTTGTTAATAAAGCCAACGGTATCGGTGATTAAGAATTGTTGCCCGGTGGGTAGAGCCAACCGCCGGGTCACAGGGTCCAAAGTGGAAAAGAGCTTGTCTTCCACATCTACACTGGCTTTGCTCAAGGTGTTAAACAAAGTGCTCTTACCGGCATTAGTATAACCAACAAGGGCTACTATGGGCGTGCCGGTCTCCTTACGGCGCCTCCTGTAAAGTGCTCGATGCTTCCTGACACTTTCTATTTTATGCTGAAGGAGATTGATACGCTTATAGATAAGGCGGCGATCGGTTTCCAATTGTGCCTCACCGGGACCCCTGGTGCCGATGCCGCCGCCAAGTCGCTCTAAATGGCGCCACTGTCCGACAAGCCGGGGCAGAAGATATTGGTGCTGGGCCAGTTCAACCTGGAGTTTTCCTTCGTGGGTTCGAGCTTTTCGGGCGAATATGTGTAAAATCAGAGCGCTGCGGTCAATAACTTTGATCCCCAATGCCTCTTCGAGATTTCTTTGCTGCCTCGGCGATAGCTCATCATCAAAGATTACCGTGTCGTACCGGGTTTGCTCTTTGAGGTCAATTAGTTCCCCGATTTTACCCTTACCTATATAATAGGTAGGCGAAGGCACATCCAGGTTTTGAGTTAACATACCTACTACGTTGGCGCCTGCTGTTTTAGTCAGGTAAGATAGCTCTTGTAAAGAATCTGTAGCTGACCAATCATTATTAGGGGTCTTGCTGCCCACCCCGACGAGGAATGCTCGTTCTGCCTTGGCTTTAGTTGTAAAAAATTTCTGCTTTATTTGCTTCTCCTGTGCCAGGCCAATAGATGGTTTATCCCCTGTTCCAGGCGGTCATCGGAAATGGTCAGGGAAAGTCTGATGTAGCCCTCCCCCTCCTTCCCATAGCCAGTTCCCGGCGTTACCGCTATCCCAGCTTCGTCCAGCAATTTCTTGGCAAAATTCATAGATGTATACCCCTGGGGAATCTTAGCCCAGATATAAAAGGTTGCCTTGGGTATTCTGGCCTTCAGTCCTATCTCGTTAAGGACTTTTAGTAATTTATCTCGACGCCGTTGTAAAATGGCATTATGCTCGGCGATGTGCTCCTGCGAGCCACGCAGAGCTTCCACAGCGGCATATTGAATTGCCTGGGGAATGCCTGAATCCAAATTGGATTTGACTCTGAATAAGGCATCCACCATGTCAGCATTACCGACCACCATGCCTATTCGCCACCCTGTCATGTGATAAGTTTTGGACAAGGAATGAAATTCCACACCTATTTTCTTTGCCCCAGGTATCTGCATGAAGCTCGGTGGCTTGTAGCCATCAAAGGCAACTTCGGTATAAGGAGCATCATGGCAGATTGCTAAGTTGTGCTGCTGAGCGAAATGAACTGCTTTCTCAAAGAAATCAAGGCCAGCTATAGCGCCGGTGGGATTGTTGGGATAGTTGAGCCACATAAGCTTTGCTCTGTCGGCTACTTCGCCTGGAATGGCTTCAAAATCGGGCAGAAAATCGTTTTCCTCTTTCAAAGGCATAAAGTAAGGCTCGCCACCGGCTAATATGGTACCCATGGAAAATGGCGGATAGCCCGGGTCAGGCACCAAAGCCAGGCCACCAGGCTCAATAAAGCATAAAGCTATATGCCCGATCCCTTCCTTGGAGCCAATAAGCGGCAGGACCTCTTTAGCTGGATTTAAGGTAACGCTAAAGCGTCTCTCATACCACTCAGCAATGGCTTGACGAAGTTCAGGCAAGCCGGCGGTTTCAGGGTAACGATGGTTTGCAGGGTCATGTGCTGCCTGACACATATGTTCGATGATATGAGATGGCGTGGGCAAATCAGGGTCGCCGATAGCAAAGCTGATTATATCCTCTCCCCTAGCCTTAAGCTCAGCGATCCTCTGATTTATTTCCACGAAAAGATACGGAGGCAATCTATTAAGTCGTTTGGCTAAACCCATTAACTCTTTCCTTCAAGCCATTCGCCGGTGAAAACTTCTTCCACTGGGCCGGTAAGCAGCACCTCCCCTACCCTATCCCAGGATATGGTCAAAGTCCCGCCTTCGAGCATTATGTCAACTTGTGTCTCTGCATAGCCCGATAATTGAGCTGCCACCGCTATGGCGCAGGCACCACTACCACAGGCCAGAGTTTCCCCAACACCGCGCTCCCACACCCTGGCTTCTATCTTTCCCCTGCTCAAGACCCTGACTACCTCGAAATTAATCCTTTGGGGGAACATGGGGTGCCTCTCTACTTTCGGTCCTATCTCAGCTAAAGGAAAATCAGCAACTGGCCGGGATGAAAAGCTCACGGCGTGGGGATTACCTATGGATAGAAGAGACAAAGTCAATTTTTTTCCGTCTATCAATAAAGGATAATCCAATATTGGTCCCGATGCAATCGGGATGTCAACTTTAACCTTAACGGGAATTTGGTCCGGTTGAAACTGAGGCAGGCCCATATTTACCTCGACCCGGTTGACCTTATTCCTCGACGTATAAGCTTTAACCTTTCTTACGCCTGACAGAGTCTCTATGGTCAGGGAGCAGTTGCCTTGCTTCGCTCGCGATGAAATTTTGCCAGTCAAGCCTTTCTCAATAGTATACTTGGCAAAACATCTCAGTCCATTGCCGGAAACCTCGGCCTCAGAACCGTCGGAGTTGAAAATATGCATCTTTAAATCAGCGGTGGTCGAATTCTGCACCAGTATTAAGCCGTCCGCTCCTGCCCCAAAATGACGGTCACACATAGCTCGGGCCAGCTTTGACCACTCCTCTTCCTTGGTTCTGGCGTCAACCAGGATGAAGTCATTACCCGTAGCTTGTAATTTTGAGAACCTCATGATATGAAGCCTTCTATGAGACCCTTCACTTTGTTCAGGGTGGCAAAGTTGTCTTTTGCTTTCGCCTCGCCGGCATCAAACCAGTGAATTCTGCTATCGCTGAGGCGAAACCAGGCATACTGGTGACGAGCCAGTCTATGGGTTTCATATTTTATTTTATCAATAGCCTGAGGCAAAGTCATCTCGCCTCGAAGAAACTGTCCTATCTGCTTGTAACCTATTCCCGACATAGAAGGCAAGGAAAGGCTATAACCTTTTTTCAATAGCTGTTCCACTTCTTCAACCAATCCCATTTGTATCATCTTATCAACCCGCCAATCAATCCTTCTATATAGCTCGCCTCTTTCTCGGGTTAAACCGATGAGCAGGATGGGGAAATCTGGCGCCTCTTTATGCTGCAATTGGGAAGGACGCTGCCCTGTCGCATGATAGATTTCCAGGGCCCTTATTATACGTCGGGTATTACTGGGATTGATTTTTTCTGCCGCTATAGGGTCGATATCTTGTAATTCTTGATAAAGGCTTCGACTACCTTCTTGCTCTGCTCTGGCTTCTAATTGGCGTCTTCGCTTTTGGTCAGGTGTCACCTGAGGTATTTTCCACCCCTCTACCAACGACCACACATAAAGGCCGCTGCCACCGACTAGTAAAGGCAATTTGCCTTTCTGTTGAATGGCTCTCAGCGCCTCATTGGCTAGTTGATGATACATAGCCAGGCTGAAATCTTCATCAGGCTCGACTACATCGATGAGATGGTGAGGGACCGATGCTCTTTCGACCGCAGTTGGCTTATTAGTGCCGATATCCATATACCGATAGACCTGGCGGCTATCGGCGCCTATTATCTCTACGGGAAAGTATTGAGCAAGGCGCAGGGCAAGTTCACTTTTCCCTACAGCGGTAGGACCAACGATAGCAATCATCACTAAGTAGTCAGTAATCAGAATTCAGAATTCGGTAGTCATGACTTGGCTACTCTCCTGGCATATGCCTCTAGAAGCCGACTGACTTCTTCTAGATTCTTTTCCAGCGTTCTTGTATCTCCATAACCAAGATCTTTAGCTAGGATCAAGTAATAGCAGCATTCCTCGATAGAACCTTGAGCAATATTGTAAAACGAGCCTTGTCGGGATTCCCCTTTCTCTTGAATCCCTCAGCAATATTGGCTGGTATGGAAATTGCTGCCCGTCTTAATTGGGATGTTAGCCTGAACTGCTCCCTGCCGGGAAAGGAGTTCGTGAAATGATAAATTTCTAAGACCCATTGATGAGCCTTTTGCCAGACTATCAGATCCCTAAAACTCTTAGATGCCACACTGCCTATTGTCTACTGACTCCTGTCTACTTTCCTCTTTTCTTGATTTCAGCGGTTTGCTCAACAATGCGCACGAATTCTCCAGCTTTGAGGCTGGCTCCGCCGACCAGGGCACCATCTATTTCAGGAAGGGAAATAAACTCAGCAATGTTGGCACTGTTAACACTTCCGCCATAAAGGATGCGTAAGTCCTGGGCTATACTCTTATTCCATAGCTTGGCCAGAACGTCACGAATAAACTGGATAGTAGCTGATGCCTGCTCGCCGCTTGCCGCCTTGCCTGTGCCAATAGCCCAAACTGGCTCGTAGGCAATCACTAAATTGGAGACCGGTTCTATACCCTCCAAAGCTGCCGTCACCTGTCGATTAATCACCTCCTCTGCCTTGCCAGCTTCATTCTCTTCAAGCCTCTCTCCGACGCACAGGATAGGCTTAAGCTTGTTTACCAAAGCCGCCTTTACCTTCTTGTTAACTATTTCGTCAGTTTCCCCAAAATACCATCTCCGCTCAGAATGTCCCAGTATGATAAATTCGCACAACTCGCTGAGCATCAGCGGGGATATCTCACCGGTATAAGCCCCTGCAGTCTCAAAATACATATTCTGTGCACCTAGCTTAATAGATGTCTCCAGGAGCATCATATTTATTGCAACTAAAGATACGAATGGCGGACAAAGTACCTTTTCTACTCCTTCTATCCTGTCCAGTTTATCAAGCATCTCGAGAACAAGCTGTTCGGCTTCAGTAGCCGTGGTATTCATTTTCCAGTTGCCAGCGATGAAAGGAATTCTCATTTCACAATCTCCTTACTTCTTATCCAGCAAAACTTCCACCCCAGGTAAGGTAGCGCCCTCCAGAAATCTCAGGCTGGCACCACCTCCTGTGGAAACATGGGTCATCTTATCACTTAAGCCCATTTCTTGAACTATTTCAGCAGAAGAGCCACCGCCGATAATAGTAGTGGCATTGAGGGTAGATAGAAAACTGGCTATGGACTTGGTTCCCTGAGCAAATTGAGGTATTTCATAAATCCCCATAGGGCCGTTCCACGTAATGGTACGACATTTGCTTAGCTCACTATAAAAAAGCTCAATAGATTGAGGGCCCATATCTACGATATGGCTACCCGATGGTATATTATTTGTTGATACTACTTTAGTGGGGGCTCCGTTTTTGATTTCCTCCGCCACAACCGCATCAATGGGTAGCAAAAACGGCACCTTCCACTCCTCGGCTTCCTGTAACAATTTCTTGGCCAGGTCCAACTTATCGTCCTCTGTTAAAGAATGCCCTACCTCATATCTCTGCGCCTTTAAGAAAGTGGCAGTCATGCCGCCGCCGACCAGCAACACGTCAACCTTTCTTAGCATATTCTGCAGGAGTTCTATCTTATCGCCCACCTTAGCACCGCCTATAAGGCAGGCTGAAGGTCGCTCTGAATTATGTAAGAGCTTACCCATAACCTCTAGCTCTTTTTTCATTAAAAAGCCAGCTACCGCGGGCAAGTATTTAGCTACACCTACGGTAGAGGCATGAGACCGGTGGGCACTGCCGAAGGCGTCATTAACATAAATATCAGCTAGCCCGGCTAGCTTCTGGGCAAAGTCGGGGTCATTTGCTTCCTCTTCGGGATGAAAGCGCAGATTTTCCAAAATCAAAATCTCGCCCTCTTTTAGCGTCCCCACTTTGCTTTCTACTTCCTGGCCTATGCAGTCGGACGCCGTGCTGACAGGCAAATTAATAAGCTGTGACAACCTCTGTGCTATTGGTGCCATCCGCAAATTTGCAACCACTTTGCCTCCCGGGCGCCCTAAGTGGGAGCAAAGGATTATTTTGGCTTTACGGTCAACGAGATATTTGATGGTAGGTAGCGAAGCTCGGATACGGCTATCATTGCTAATGGCGCCGGTGTTTATATCTAGTGGGACATTAAAATCGACTCTGAGTAGAACCTTCTTGCCTTTGACCTCTATATCTTCAACAGTCTTTTTCGTCATTTTCCCTCCTAGAGGTTGCGCTTCAACAGGAGACGAGCTGTCTCTTTAAGCTGAGCTTGCCTGGGTGTGTCAAGCCGGGTAGCCTCGAGGTGTGCCAAAGCTTTCTGATAGTGCTGCTCAGCCAAATTCTCAGCATAATCCTTGGTGCCTAATTGGTCCAGAATCTTCGTAACCTCGGTTATATCTTCGCCCTCGATAGATTTTTGAGAATAAATCTTCTCGAGTCTCTCTCTCACTTCGCCCTCACTATTTTGCAGTCCGTAAACTACGGGCAAAGTTTTCTTCCTCTGAGAGATATCGCTAACGGATTTACCAATGCTTTTCTTCATTCCCCAAATTCCCAGTATATCATCACAAATCTGATAGCCTATGCCTAATTCTTTGCCGAACAGGTGAAAGGAATCCACCAACTTACTATCTTCGCTGCCCAGGTATGCCCCCAGAGAAGTCGATACGGCAAACAGGGCTGCTGTTTTTTTGGCTGCCATGCCAAGGTAATCCTCGATGGTGGTGTCGAGGCGGTTCTCGTATTCGACGTCTAAGTATTGTCCCTCACAAAGCTCCAAACAGGCCAGGCTCAACATTTTGGTGGAACTGGCGATTTTTTCATCAGTTATTCCCCTCTCTTTTAGTCTAAGTAACGCCAAATAAGCTAGAGTGAACATGGCATCGCCGGCGTTTATTGCTTGAGACTGACCCCATAATTTCCATACAGTTAGCCGGTGATGACGCTCATCGCTGGCGTCTTCTATATCGTCATGGATCAAAGAAAAATTGTGGATGAGCTCAATGGCTGCTGCGGCGGGCATTATCTGTGACATGTCACCCCCCACCGCTTGGCAGCTAAGAAGGCAAAGGGTAGAGCGAATAAATTTGCCCGATTCTCTGCTACAAGGATGTCCATGCTCATCCTGCCAACCCATGTGGTATAGTAATATATTACGAAGAACTGAAGGGCAGCTATCGATAATCTTCCTTAACTCAACTCGCACTGTGTCGCGATAAGATGTGAAGGACTCAGGCACGCTATATTTTATGCCCATGAAAGCCAGTCCATATTAACGGCTCAGAAAGCAGATTGTCAACTGGGTGGCATTTATGCCCTGATGCCGAGGGTAGCCATAATGTACAAGATAGCTGCCAGCAGAGAGCTTGATAAAACCCTATCAGCACGCTATAATTGGCACTTTGGTAACAGGATTGCTAATTACAGGAGGTAGGTAGATGAATTGTATTGTGTGCGGGAATCCATTGCTTTTTGACAGGGTTGTTTTCCATTGTTCCTGTGGTGCTTTTGTTCATGCCTATTGTTGGGATGAGCATGTATTGCAAGCTCATCAACCACCCTTTGAGATAGGTAGCGTCAATTTGGATGGCGAATTTAGAGCAAGAGAGAGTGAAGTAGAGGAACAGGTTTCAGGGGCGCAAGCCTCAGAAGAACCAGGCCCGGAAGAACCAAGCTCAGAAGAGCAAAGCTCGGAAGAAGAAATAACACCTCTTTTGGAATAAAGGAGGATATAAATGCCTATTTATCAATACCGATGCCTTAACTGCAACCAGCAATTTGAGCTTAAGCAGAGCTTTCATGATAAACCGATAGCTGATTGTCCTAGCTGCCACGGGATTGCCCGTCGCATTTTCTCTCCTGTCCCCATCATATTTAATGGGCCAGGCTTTTATGTAACAGACTCCAGGGAGGAAAGAGGAAAAAGGGCCAGTCCTGAAGGGTTGGGGCAAAGGGGAAAAGATAGTGGAGGCAGTGAATCATGAAGTGTCCTGTCTGTGGCAAGGAAGCCAGAGCCCATATTTACTACTGCGCCAAATGTGCTGTTTATGTGCACGAGAAATGCTGGCGGAAGCACGTAGCACAGGCTCATAAAGGCTAGCTCTCCCTTTATTTTTATCATTCAAGCTCTATCATGCTATACTTAATTTGATTGTCCCTGTAGCTCAGCTGGATAGAGCGGCTGCCTTCTAAGCAGCGGGTCGTGGGTTCGAATCCCTCCAGGGACGCCATTTTTTGAAGCTAAAATAAGCCCTATACCGAGTCGTGGCATAAGGCTTTATCATTAAATGGCACTAATTTGGCACTAATTCAGTTCTGGAATATCTCTGCCAACTGTTTTCGAACAGCTAAGTCCTGACTGGCGTCCTGTGGTAAAGCAAGCAAATGGATGTATGGCGAGCGCCTGGGCAAAGCTGGCTGCAGATGTAGGTTATGTTAATGCTACACTAATTCTCGAGAAGGAGTGGGGAGGCAAGATACCTGAAAAGGTTATTGAAGCTGGTTTACTGCAAAAAGCACGGTTTGCCCATATGAGCTAAGAGATGAGTAGTGCGCATCCGTGGGTGTCGCAGCAAGCATCTAGAGGACAAATCGGGGTCTGTCAGGTTTGGTCCTCGTTCTGACAAAGTTCTCAGTGTTTTTATCCATTATTATCATTGAGCTGGTGCTGTTCGAGTTTAGTGTATGTGGGTTTACGAACAAAATATGGTTTTGGCAAACCGGCCAGTGGTATAATAAAGGTGAAGAATGGGTGCAAGTGACACTGAGATTTCTGACGCTACAGGCGTGATAATTGCACCTCGTTAATCATTGGTTTAGATTCAATTATCGAAGAATGAGAGCCTATGGTTAAACTAGGCAATAAGCGCCTGACGTATAACAACCTGCTTTTGACATATCCAGCGTTAGCTAGAGAGTGGCATGGTAGCAGAAATGGAGGGCTGACTCCGCAGGACGTCATGCCAGGTTCTCACAGGAAGGTCTGGTGGATGTGCGGCGAGGGTCATGAGTGGCAGGCTACTATAACTAATAGAACCCTGCTGGGCAGGGGCTGCCCATACTGTGCTGGCCAAGCCGTCTGTGAAGACAACTGCCTCCAGACCATCGATCCGGCCCTCGCCAGAGAATGGCACCCCACAAAGAATGGCACCTTGACTGCACGAGATATTACCTCGAGTTCTGGCAGGAAGGTCTGGTGGATGTGCAGTAGGGGTCACGAATGGCAGGCCACCATAGGTCATAGAAGGCAGGGAACAGGTTGCCCCTTCTGTCGTTCATCAACTTCCGCACTGGAATTAAGAATACTGTGCGAAATGAAGTATCTGTTCAATGACGTAAAGCACAGGGCAAAAGTGTATGGAAAGGAGTGTGATGTACTTATTCCTAGATTAGGAATAGCTATTGAATATGATAGTCTACATTGGCACAGACACAGGTTTGAACAGGACAAAAGTAAGAACATTGCTCTGAGAGACAAAGGCATAACCTTGATAAGGTTGAGGGAAGTAGGATTAGAAAAAACATCTGACACAGATATTTTCTTCTCGCCTAGCGACAGTGACCTGAGCATAGTCAGCAGAATAGCCAAGAGACTAGGTGAGGAAGAGAGTTTGAGCGAGTCGGAAAGAAATTCAATCAGTGCGTACCTCAAAAGGAAACGACTCGCAAATGATTCGGAGTATAAACGATTGTTGGAGATGCTACCGTCTCCTCTTCGTGGTTTCAGTCTCAAAGAGCGGAATCCAAACTTGGCTAGGGAATGGCATCCCAGGCGAAACGGAAGTCTGACCCCACGGCATGTTGCAGCCTTTTCTCACAGGAAGGTCTGGTGGATGTGCGGCGAGGGTCATGAGTGGCAGGCTACTATAGCTAATAGAAGCAAGGGGGAAGGGTGCCCATACTGCTCCGGGAAACTTGCGACTAACGAAAAGTGCTTGCAGAGCGTGAACCCAGTTCTTGCCGAAGAATGGCATCACGCAAAGAATGGCGCCTTGACTGCTAAAGATGTTACCCCGGGGGCTAACAGGAAAGTCTGGTGGAAGTGTAGCAAGGGTCATGAGTGGCAGGCTACTATCGCTAGTAGAAGCAGAGGTTGTGGCTGCCCGTACTGTGCTGGGCAAGCCGTATGTAAAGACAACTGCCTCCAGACCGTCAATCCAGCGCTCGCCACAGAATGGCATCCCATAAAGAACGGCACATTAACACCGCGGGACCTCATGCCAGGGTCTAACAAGAAGGTCTGGTGGACATGTGGCAAAGGTCACGAGTGGGAGGCTACTATCGCCAGTAGGAGCAGGGGGAATGGCTGCCCATACTGCGCTGGCCAAGCCGTATGTGAAGACAACTGCCTGCAAACTATCAATCCGGCCCTCGCCAGAGAATGGCACCCCGCAAAGAATGGCGCCTTGACTGCACGAGATATTACCTCGAGTTCTGGCAGGAAGGTTTGGTGGGTATGCGACAAGGGTCACGAGTGGGAGGCTACTGTAGCTAATAGAAACAAGGGGAAAGGGTGCCCATATTGTGCTCATGCGCGAAGGCGGGTGACCTAGAAACGAGGTCAAATCAAAGCTCAAAAGTTGGCACTATTCTTGCGGAAGACATTCTAGAGACTCTTAACAGGCTGAACGGCAAAACTTGTGTGCTATTGTGCCACCGCGAGATGAAAGAGAATGTTGGCACTAATTTGGCACTAATGCTATTATAAACAAGGGTCGAAAATGAGGGTTTTGAAGCTAAAATAGGGATAGGCACAAAACAGTAGTTTAGCTTCAAAGTTAGTAGAAGGCACGACAGTTGTATAACTTCTAAGCAGCGGGTCGTGGGTTCGAATCCCTCCAGGGACGCCAGATTTTGAAGCTAAAATAAGCCCTATACCGAGTTGTGGCATAGGGCTTAATTATTAAATGGCACTAAGACTAACTTCTGGTTGGTTTAGTTTATCTGCGTTTTAAACCGCCAAACCCTCTATCCTTATTTCTTGTTGTGTTGTACCTATGAGTCAAGGTATGCTTATCTATTTCTGCCGCTAACCGCAACGGTTCTTCAGAATCTGCAACATCGCTTATACTTGGCATTTTTGACCCTTTACTCCTATTTCTATGCGGACTAATTTCTCTTTTATTCCAAGAAGCTTCGGGGCCTCCTTCAGAAGTCGGCCAAATATGGTCAGTATCCGTCTTTTTTCGAGCCATAACCATTACCTCCTCAATCTAATGATATATCTGTATTTCAATATTATTTTACCACAAAAGGTTATTAAGGCTGGTTTACTGCAAAAAGCACGGTTTGGACATTTGAATTGAACAACCTATGGGTTATGAACCCAAAACTAATTAAAACCAGAAACAAGAGAAGGCCTTGGTCTACCGACCAGATATCGCCACTTCACTGGCTCGGGATCCGCTGAGTATCAGATTCAGAAACAGAAGGAAGTTGTCTTGAAGGCGGTGGTGCTCGATGACCGTGAATGATTCTAATTGCTTTAATGAAGGTGCACTCCGTTTCTCGCCTAAAGTCTCGCGTGACCTCCGGGCAATCTTGTGCAATTCATAATCTCTAGCTTCCCTTAAGCCTCCCGATTTAGCAATCATTCTTGCATTTTCTAGAATATTTCCCCATAACGGTTTTTGCTTAAGATTTAGACGATTAGAAAGTTCTTTATCCAACCGGTTTACCTTCTTTGGCCAACTCATCTTCGATATATTCGGTATCGCATAGTAAGGCACTATCAGGTAATCAGCTAACTTGTCCCAACCAGCCCTCAGTCTAAATACCGCATTTAGCATGTGGTTCTCGAACTGCATGTCAGTAAAGCTAATGAGCCGAGTAAATCTCGGGTCTTTTGGCTGTTGGGCTAATTTCTTAGCCTCCCTTTCCATTTTGATAGCTAATGGTGATGCTAAACGAAATTCTTCGAGTATTGACCATGAATTGACAAGAAAATCAGTAAGGCCTCCCCAAAATAAACTAATATCAGCTGTATTTGGCACATCTAGCCCTTCAAGTAGTTTTGAGTAATTCAACTGCAGGAGGTCATCAATCTGCTGGTTCTTTACCGGAAATACTCCTAGCTTGCGAAAGTAAGTCCAAATTGACTTATCTAGTTCAGGTTGCTCCCAGTCCTCTCCCTGCTCATCTATTGCCTTTGACATAATTTTACGGTTGTTTTCGTCAAAGATAAGCGGTAGGACTGACTTAGCTGCTGGAATCCTGTTACTTTCCTTAACGAACAGCATTGAGGTGGAGAGTAGGGAAGGTGACAAGCCTGCATTAGTGAAATAACTAGCCCTGGCTATGACCAATATCTGTAAATTCTGAAAAAGGCGTTCTGATGGTCCTGGTGCTTTCATCTAACCTTCTACATATACTTCACTACAAAGTCCAAACTTATTATACGCCTACAGACACTTGTTGACCAAAATCTGTTAGCAAACATGTTGGCACTAATTTGGCACTGATGGTATTATAAACTAGGCGATGACCGATAAATATGATATAGAAGTTAAGTTACTTGCCGTCACCCCTGATGCCGAAAAATTGATAGAGACAGCGGGTAGGCTATGTTGGGACACACAGGATAAAACGGGCACGGTACCCGACCGAATTCAGAAGTGGCTGGATGTCGGGCATGAGTCCATGATTGAACATGCCTGCGCTACCTTCTACATTCGTGCCAGCCGCGTCCTGACCCATGAGCTTGTCAGGCATAGATTGGCAAGCTACAGCCAGAGAAGCCAGCGATATGTTAAGGAAACCGAGCCAAGATATATCGAGCCGCCTCCGATTAATGACAACGAATCTGCCCATAAGCAATTCGGGGAGGTAATGACGACTTGCTGGCAAGCCTATGGCGACTTATTGGCCAAAGGAATAAAAGCTGAGATTGCTCGCTATGTCCTTCCCAATGCCTGTGAGACCCAGATAATCTGCACCTGGAATTTCCGGGAAATTCGCCATATCATCAAGCTGCGCACATCCAAACGGGCGCTTCCCGAGTTCAGGGCTGTCGCCGAGGAAATACGAAAAATAGTGAAGAAAACAGCCCCCCAGGTATTTGCGGATTTGTGAGTGGTGGAGTGGGGTCATTTCTTGGATTTCTTATTGTCGACTTCCTTCGGATACCAGCGTTCATTAAAATCAGGAATGTTTTTGATATGGGTTAAGATGACAATCTCGTCGCCTTTACGGAGTTTTGTGTCGTCATCGGCAAAGTGAAATTTATTGTCACGATAGTAAAAAATGACCTTCGCATCTTTGGGAAGCCCCAGTTCACTAGCACCAACTGCGTCATCCTCACCAGCCGTAAAAGTAAAAAATCTGGCTTCTTCCTTTAACAACGTAGATAAATTGATATTATCGAGTCCGCGTACCATATTGTCCAGGTGCCGGCTCATCGTCCATACCGGGATAATGGTATCTTCAAGCCCGAGTTCACGGCATAATTGCTCCAAATCTGTATCTTCGATGCTGGTTATAACGCGCTTAAAGCCCATCGAGCGTCCCAACAGGGACGTGATGATATTAATCTGGTCGCTATTGGTCAGGCAAAATAGTATATCGCTGTTTTTGGGGTCAACCTGACTGAGTACTGCTGGCCTGGCCGAATCGCCATGCAGGAAGCTACAATCCAGTTCATCGCAAAGCTGGTCGATTTTTTCCTTATTGACTTCTATAATAATCACTTCGTGTCCCTGTTTTATCAGCGTTCTAGCTGTTATAATCGTTAACGGGCTGGCTCCTGAAAATACAATCCTCATATTATTCCTCCAGTCTCCTTCCAATCCAAGTCCGAGGATAGAATAGCACTAACCAGGCAATAATTTCCAATCTCCCAAGAAGCATATCTGCGCATAGAACTCCTTTAAGGAGCGGATGCAGGTCGGGAGCACTTATTCCGGACGATAACCCGACTGTACCAATTGCCGAGACAACTTCGAATAACGAATCAAGTGGGTTATGTCCCATACCTACAAATATCAGCCACGAAATCCCAACGAACGTCAGAAAGACAAAAGCGATACTGAGAGCGTTCTGTATCTCGTCTGTTTCCAGTCTGCGCTTGCCAAGACTGGCTTCGGCAACAGCTTGCCTGGGCATACCGGGGCGCTGTAGAAAAATATAGAGTAGCTGCCCTAAAATCAGTAAACGTAGAATCTTGATGCCTCCGGCGGTAGACCCGACGCCGCCGCCCAGAAACATGGAAAAAATAAGCGTAAGTTTTGCACCAGCGCTGAGTTGAGAAATATCCAATGTAGAGAAGCCCGCCGTTGATTGAGCAGAAAAAGCATTTAATACTCCATGGCGCAGTGCTTGAGTCCAGCTAAGACCATCCTGGGTAAAGAGAAACAATGTCATGAGTAACGCTGCCGCCACACCGGCTATAAGAAGCCCCTGCAGCTGACAGTCTCGTATTAGCACTCTTCCACCCTCTTTAAACGAGCGGAAGTATAAAACCAGAGGAATAGCGCCTGCCACTGACAGCAATATCACCATCGCTTGCAACCACGAGCTATTAAGTCCCGCCAGGCTAGCATCATGAGGTGAAAACCCTCCGGTAGATACTGCGGAAAGAGAGTATATTACACTGTTGAACCATCCGGCGCCCAGTAATCCTAATACGATAATGCCGAAGCCGGTCAGAATTGAGTAGACGATAATCACACGGCGGGCATGTGCCCTGGTACTGCCGACCAGGTCAGCCTCATAGTCTTCCAAATCGCCAATGCGCTTGGCTGCCAGACCCGGCCGAATCATGGTCGCCACGAAAAGAATCACGATACCCAGTCCGCCGACCCACTGCATCCAGGCACGGGAAAATAGAAATATAGCCGGTTTATCTGCCACTGAAGCCGTAACGCTCAAGCCTGTTGTCGTTACGCCGGAGATGGTCTCGAATAGCGCATCTGCAAAGCTTAAGCCGGAAGCCATGGTAGGCCAGGTCATCACCATCGCCGCAAATAGAAATATCAAAGCGGTAACGACCATGGCTTCGTTTGTTTGGATGTGTCTGGGGGTCGGCAGCCTTTGCAGGAAAAAACCCATAGTAAAGACACCCACCACAACAATGGCATACCGGACTGTAACACGGTAATCGCCGAGTATAATGGATACAACTAGCGGCACCAGTGTAAGCAGTGCCAGAACGATGCAGAGCTGGCCGAAATATTTCAGTATCGGCAGAAGTCGAACGGAATACCTCAGTGCACGCACTATTAACCCCGAGCCAGAAAGTGGAGCTGAGGGGATTCGAACCCCTGACCTCCTGCTTGCAAAGCAGGCGCTCTCCCGACTAAGCTACAGCCCCAACATCAATTATTGTATCAAATACTGTGTGGTAGCAAAAGCTTTACCCTTTCTCGTTTATGGCATAGCTGTTATACTAAAAGGAGGATACATAAATGTCGAGCATAACCTTCTTAACGGCTCTCGTCGCAGGGCTTCTATCATTTTTATCACCTTGTATTTTACCGCTGGTTCCGATATATCTGGCCAATATAGCTGGTGCATCGGTTCTTACTCCAGAACTTGCTGATCGAAGACATATTTTTCTCCATACCATCAGCTTCATAGTCGGCTTCTCTCTGGTTTTCACCGCCTTAGGAGCTTCTCTTGGCTTATTGGGAGCCGCGGTGCCGCAGGGAGTGTTGGAAAAAGTGGCCGGTGCCCTATTAATCACGTTCGGCATATTCCTGATAGCTGCAACTAAGGTGCCCTGGCTCAATTATGAGAAACGCCTTGACTTTGCCAGGGCCAAGGGTACTGGCTATCTGAGGTCTCTGTTAATAGGGATAATATTCTCCCTGGGCTGGATTCCATGTGTTGGCCCGATTCTGGGGGGCATACTAGCCCTGGCAGCGAGCTCACAAACAGCATGGCAGGGAGTTTATCTTTTACTTGCTTATTGTTTAGGGCTGGGGCTGCCTTTCATCGCCGTGGGTCTACTGTTGGGGGCAGCATCCCGATACCTAAGATGGCTTAGTCGCCATTCTTTCATCACCTCAATAGTAGCCGCGGTACTGCTTATCAGCGTAGGGATTCTGATGTTGACCGGTTACCTAAACTATCTCAGCGGGCTTGTGCCAGGAGGTTATCAATATGGGCAATAGAAAGTCGAAAAAGACTGGACAAGTGAGGTCGAAAAGGACTCGGCTAATAGTGGTGATCGCGATTGTGGTGATTCTTGTGGTGGTTGGGATCGTTGTGGGTCGTAGTTCCCACGGTTCCTCGGGGAGCACATTGGAAATTATCACATGGGATGAGACAACCCTGTCTACACTAAGAGGGACACCGGTGGTGCTTAATTTATGGGCTACAACATGCGGGCCTTGCGCTTCCGAGTTGCCCTATTTGGAGGCTGTGGCCCAGGAGAGTGAAGGAGAAATAAAGGTCGTAGCTATTAACGTGGGTGAATCTGTGTCTAGGATACAGAGCTTCTTCGGCGATTATGAACCGACGATGATGCTGGCGTCGGATAGAAATGGAGAAGCTTTCGCAGACTACTGCCAAAAGTACGGCAACCAGGGGTACATCCCATTTACGTTGTTCATTGATAGCGAAGGCATGGTTAAGCACACAAAAATCGGTGCGTTTATGAGTGAGGGAGAGTTGTGGGATACGCTGGAAGACGTTTTTGGGATTACTATTCCTGGAACTTCCTGAAGACAAGGGTAGCATTAACTCCACCAAAGCCAAAAGAGTTGGAAAGAGCTATATTTACCTGTGCTCTTCTGGCTATATTAGGGACATAATCTAAGTCGCATTCAGGGTCCGGGGTATCATAATTTATAGTAGGTGGTATAACACCGTCCCTCATCGTAAGAACAGTGGAAATAGCTTCTACTACACCCGCTGCCCCTAATAAATGACCGAGCATAGATTTATTGGAGCTTATGGGCACCTTTTTGCTGTGTTCTCCTAAGGCTGCCTTTATAGCTTTAGTCTCAGATACATCATTGAGAGCGGTAGATGTTCCATGGGCATTAATGTAATCAACCTCATAAGGTGAGACAGCGGCGTCATTCAGGGCCAGCTTGAGACACCGTGCTTGGTTTTCCCAGTCAGGCTCGGTTATATGAATGCCATCGATGTTGGAGCCGTAGCCGGCAAGCTCGGCATAGATTTTAGCTCCTCTTTGTATAGCTGACTCCATTTCTTCCAAAATAACAACCCCCGCACCTTCTCCGATTACAAAACCATCACGGTCTTTATCAAAGGGACGGCTTGCCTTCTCGGGCTCACTATTCCTTCGGGATAGGGCTCTCATCTTATCGAATCCGGCAATGCCCACGGGAAGGATGTAGGCATCGCTTCCTCCGGCGATCATGGCATCTGCTTCGTCATATTGAATAAGCCTGAAGGCATCACCAATTGAATTGCTTCCGGTAGCACAGGCGGTAACCACACACTCGCTCGGTCCTCTCGCACCAAAAGCCATGGAGATCTCCCCTGCTGCCATGTTGGCTATAAACGCGGGGATGAAGAAAGGAGAAACTTTCTCTGGCCCTTCATCACGAAGGGCGAACAGGTTCTTTTCATATGTGGTCATGCCGCCAGCGCACGAGCCCAGCACTATTCCTACCCTGCTGGCGTTAGTTCCATTTATAGCCAATCCAGCATAATCTATTGCCATGCGGGTAGCCGCTAACGCATACTGGATGAAGGGGTCTGTCCTTCTAATTTTCTTCTTATCCAGGAAATCTTCAGGGTGGAAATCCTTAATTTCAGCAGCAATTTGCGACTTGAAACCGGAAGGATCGAACTTGGTGATTCTGGCTACCCCTGATTTGCCCTGGCATAGCTTTTGCCAGGATTCTTCGACACCCGTGGCTAAGGGAGTAACAGCACCAAGTCCAGTGATTACTACTCTTCTTCTAAACGTCTGGTTCATCTCAGCAATGGCTACCTTCTAGATTTTTGCTTCGATGTAGTCAAGTGCGTCTTGAACAGTTTGCAAGTTTTCTGCGTCCTCATCGGGGATTTCGATTTTGAAGGTATCCTCCACTGCAGTAATCAATTCAATAAAGTCCAGGCTATCAGCATTAAAGTCATCCGCAAATGACGCCTCCGGGACTATTTTTGATTCATCAACCTCCAACAGCTCCACGATCAACTTTTTTAGCTGTTCAAAGGTTTCGTTCTCACTCATCTTTTCGTCCCCTTTCTGGCGTTAATTTCTTAAGCTTTACTTGAATCATATTGTCTGAGGTAGTCCTGCTTGATTTACCATTGTGATAGTTTAGTTTTTTCAGCTCCTAAAACTTGCATTATATCATCCCCACACTGTCAAGGGAATTGGGGGGGCGTACAATGGCAATCGCTCCGGCGGTGTAGTTGGTTAGCTTTTTGGCTGGCACTTCATCTAACAATTAGGAGTTTGGGACGAATTTCAAGCTCCCCGGGCAGGACTCGAACCTGCAACCAAGCGGTTAACAGCCGCCCACTCTACCATTGAGCTACCGGGGAACGAATACCTTGGCGCAACTGCTCAAATTCGCCAGGCTGATTTTGGCATTTTTTAGGATTTTCCTCAAGTTGCCTTTCCCTGAGGCTCTTGGATATAGCCCTCGTCCACAGGCAAATTCGGTTGCTGGGCAGCTTGCATGGCTAGCTCGTCGCAGCGTATATTTTCAGGGGTTCCGGCGTGCCCCTTAACCCAGCTAAACTGTACCTCATGATAATCGCATAGTTGCAAGAGCCTCTCCCAGAGGTCGGGATTCAACGCCTTTTCCCGTTTATTGCGCTTCCACCCCTTTGCTCGCCATCTCTGAACCCATCCTCTCGACATCGCCTTGACTAAGTACTCGGAATCGCTGTACAACGTCACCTGGCATTTCTCTTTTAGAGCCCCTAACCCAACAATCGCAGCCATTATTTCCATTCGGTTATTGGTAGTTCTGCGATAGCCCCCTGATAGCTCTTTTTTGTGACCCTCATAGAGGAGTATTGCTCCATACCCACCGGGGCCGGGATTTCCCAGGCATGCACCGTCGGTATATATAGTCACGCGCTTAACTTTTTCCATTGAATTCCGCTCTGGATTGGGCGCCGGCTCTGGTACCAGCTTCTTGGTCGAAGCTTTTCTTCAACCTTTCTTTCGACCAAATTCCTATTTTTCCTGATTTTAGTTGGCTGCCGGGCCAGGATTCGAACCTGGGCTAAAGGATCCAAAGTCCTCTGTGCTACCACTACACAACCCGGCATTCATACCCGCTTAAATTTTTAACCCTTGGTGCCGAAGGTCGGACTCGAACCGACACGGGGGTTACCCCCCAACAGTTTTTGAGACTGCCGCGTCTACCATTCCGCCACTTCGGCGCACTTACTTTCGAAGCCTTAATCCCCTTAAACATTCTGAGTGACCTCCCTTTGCAAGGAGGCATTCTACTGCTAACCTGGTTCTGCTCTACAACTTCATAGTTGGTGCCGAGGAGCGGAGTCGAACCGCTGACACGCGGATTTTCAGTCCGCTGCTCTACCACCTGAGCTACCTCGGCTTCAGGGATATTGTAGGTTTTCCCCACTCTAGTGTCAAGCAAATGTACTCGTGATTGTTTAACCGCCGCCTTGAGCGAGGGGAATGCTAAATCAACCCCAAAAAGTCTTGCGACTTTCTGGGGGACCCGGGGTAAATTTGATTCTAAATTAACAGGATCTCTACGAAAATCGCAAGATTTTCGTAGGGGTGGTTCAGCTTGGGGCACCAGGCTTGACCAGGGGGATGTGAGCAGCGCAAAGGGGACATTCTTGAGGTGCATAAACCGTAGTAGGGGCACGAAGACAACTGAAGAAGGGCAGGTTAAAGTCCAAATTTTCCTCACTACGGTCGACAAGCACTCCAATACCAATGATAATCCCCCCCAGTTTATCTACAGCACTTATCGTCTCTCTGAGCGAGCTTCCTGTGGTCAGGATGTCATCAACAATAAGGATGTGTTCGCCAGGCACAATTTCGAAGTCGCGCCGGAAGGCCCTTACCTCTCCCTCTTTTTCGGCAAAGATGCTCCTCACTCCTAATTGGCGGGCGGTTTCAAAGGCCAAAATAATACCGCCGGTGGTCGGCCCAGCAACTACGTCTATTTTTTGCCCTTTAAAGTGTTGGGCGATAAGGCGACACAGTTTCTCCGTAAGCTGCGGGTGCTGCAAGATGCGAAATTTTTCCCAATAAACTGGTGAGTGTAATCCTGAAGCGAGCAGGAAATGTCCTTCTTTTATTGCTCCGGCCGTCTTGAATATCTCCAGCACCTCGTCACTCAAGTTGCACCCCTAACGGATGGCTGACCATCATTGCTTGCTCACCGGCTCCGTTCAACTCCGGGTAGCTGTAATGTTTGACTACACCCAATTTGCTTGGTGGCCAGTAGATAAACCAGGCTCTGCCAATGATATTATCCCGTGGCACAGTCCAGCTACTATGTGAGTCGTTACTGTTATTGCGATTGTCGCCGAGGACGAAGTATTCGTTCTCGGGAACTTCTTGGGCTGACATCGTGTAATTTGGCTGTGCCGTGATATATTCATCCTCCTCCAGGGGGGTGCCGTTGATAGAAACCTTTCCATCTTTAATCTCCACGGTCTCGCCAGGCAAGCCAATAACGCGTTTGATGAAAGGGTATTGGGAATTAAACGGTGGGTCAAAGATTATTACTTCTCCTCGCTGTGGGTCAGAGGAATGGTAACACACCTTGTTAACCATAATGCACTCACCTTCTTCGAAATTGGGCTCCATACTGGACATTACTACAGTATAGCTTTGTACAGTTAGCCGAAGGAGAACAAAAACAGCTACGGCAATAAGAATAATTATCCCAACTTCACGAAGAATCTTCATTGGCGAAGGTTCATTCTACCATAAACCATGAAGTTAGTTCATTCGTTATAGCTCTACTCGTCTGCACTGCTCCTTAATGCTGACGTTTGAAGACATATTCTGGCTGAATGCCTTCCAAAGCCTGCATGTGCTAAAATATGTGTGTGAGGGATCGCCTGTGATTGAGTTAGCGAGACTATTCAACTTAAAACCTGAAGATGAGCGGAGGCTTAATTCTCATGCATTAGAACGTATGAATGCCTGGGAAGCTCGTATTCTAAAGAAGACGCCACAATTCGATATCCAGGAAATCGTGGCAGACATGGATACTTATCTGCATGAAAATGAGAGGGTTGAATTTAAAGAATGCTTGGCCGATATAAAAAGGTGGCTGTCTGGGTGTATGGATGTTGTAAGTAGATATTTCTTGCATGCCTATGCCACATGGGTTATTGACCCGATGTTCCGAGTTGAATCTTTGATAGTACGGGCATGCCAAAGAGCTGAAGCGGAACGACGGAAGAAGGAATATGAGGATAGATGGTGTGCTTCATTCGTATCTATAAAGCCGCCTGTTGATGACGCCAAGAAATATCTGAACGATAAGGAACACGATGAGTTCACATTGGCTGTTGGAAAAGCCATCGATGCATACCTAGAAAAGGGCGAAGCATACATGGCTGACGTGAGGGCTTTTGACTATGGCTGGTGGTTAAGAAGGATTAAAGAGCGCGAGGAGGAAGAGGCACAAAAGCTGTAGGCTACACTTGCAGCCGATGAATACAATCAGCGCCTTAGTTTAGAAGTAGCAAAACTAGCCTCTTGTTTCCTCCTTTTCTGCTAACATTTTGCTAACATCAGCCCCTCCGAACAGAAAATCAAAATTAAACAGCCTAAGAACTCGTCATCCAAGATACCCTATCAACTCGCGGCTGTGACTTGGATGGCGCAGCTTAGCCAGTGCTTCTTTTTCAATCTGGCGTATTCGCTCCTTGCTGAGACCTAACTCTGCGCCAACCTCTGCTAGGGTTCGACTGTACTCATTGTCCAGCCCAAACCTCAACTCAATGATGCGTCGTTCCCGGGGTGTCAGCGACTCTAATGTCCTGCTCAATTCTTCCCTGAGCAGGTTTGCAGTGGACTGCTCATCAGGCTGCAGAATCGTCTGATCTGCGACGAAATCACCAAGTTGGCCTCCCTCTTCTCCTATAGGTGTCTCCAAAGAAACAGGCCCACGCGAACTAAGCTTAAGCAGCAATTCTATCTTTTTGGGCAGCAGTCCCGTCTCAGAAGCCAGTTCCTTATCAGTCGGCTGGCGGCCAAGCTTCTGAGCTAAGCTATTCCTTGCCCGGGATAGCTTCGTCAGATCATCAACTAGGTGGCCCGGCAGGCGCACAATGCGTGACTGGTCATTAACTGCCCTGTTGATTGCCTGCCAGATCCAGGGAGTCGCGTAGGTGCTAAACTTAGTGCCTCTGCGCTGGTCGAATTTCTGCACTGCCTGCATTAATCCGATATTGCCCTCCTGGATAAGGTCAGGTAGAGGTACGCCCCAACCAATACGTCCTTTGGCCACGCTTACGACCAGGCGCAAATTGGCTTGAATCATGTGGTTGGTTGCCTGGCGTGTCCTTTCTCTTACTTGCTCAAAGTGCTTGACAATTTCTGAGCGGTGCGCTTCCAGTTTGCCACGGAATTCTGGCGACTGCAGCGCCTCCCCGAATTCGGCCAGGGAACTTTTCTGGCCTGCCTTTTTTATT
>Ga0307431_1000330_pt1 | contig 33937 bp, 29 predicted proteins | sample SalMarWE160170MG_FD_202155 | JGI IMG/M metagenome (GOLD analysis project Ga0307431, IMG submission 202155) | Salt marsh sediment microbial communities from the Plum Island Ecosystem LTER, Massachusetts, United States - WE1603-170 | ecosystem: Environmental > Aquatic > Marine > Intertidal zone >...
AAAAAGATGGTGCCCTCGAAAGGCGCTTCCAGACAATCATCGTTGAGCCACCTTCAAAAGATGAGACTCTAGAAATACTCAGGGGACTTCAAGATCGCTATGAGGCACACCATAGAGTTCGGTTCACTGATGAGGCACTCTTCCAGGCAGTGGAACTATCAACAAGGTACATCGCCGGCAGATGCCTTCCTGATAAGGCAATAGACGTAGTGGATGAATCAGGGGCCAGAGTGCGATTGAAGAATATGACTCCTCCGCCTGATTTGACCGAGATTGAAGGAAAGATTGAACAACTGCAGCGAGAAAAGGATGAAGCAGTCAAGAATGCTGACTATGAGCGGGCCGCGGCACTGCGAGACGAAGCACAGCAACTTCTGGACGAGAAGAACCAACTACAGAAGAAGTGGTATCAGGAAAACAAAGAGGCGACGGGCCATGTGGATGCCGAGGTAATAGCGGAAGTGGTCAGTAACATGACGGGAGTTCCCCTGACAAAACTTGAGAAGAAGGAAACACAGAGACTGCTGGAGCTTGAAGCTGAGCTGCATAAAACTGTGGTTTCACAGGATGAAGCGATCAACGTTGTGGCCAAGGCGGTTAGACGAAGTCGAAGCGGCATGAAGGATCCGAATCGTCCGATGGGCTGCTTCATATTCCTTGGTCCTAGCGGTGTGGGCAAGACGCTTCTTGCGCAGGCCCTTGCGGAATTTCTGTTCAGCGATAGGAACGCTCTTATCCGGCTGGATATGAGCGAGTTCATGGAAAAGCACAATGTCAGCCGACTGGTTGGCGCGCCGCCGGGCTACGTGGGTTACGAAGAAGGCGGACAGCTAACTGAGCGGATAAGACGCCGACCATACGCTGTGCTGCTTCTGGACGAAATAGAAAAGGCCCATCCAGATGTCTACAATATGCTATTGCAGATAATGGACGAAGGCAGGCTCACCGACAACTTCGGACGAAAGGTCGATTTCAAAAACGTCATTCTCATTATGACCAGCAACATCGGAGCCGAGCTAATTAAGAACCAAGCCGGTTTTGGCTTTAGCAAAAAGACTCCGGAATCAAATTACGAAAAGATGAAGGACGTCCTGCAAAAGGAGGTTGAACACCACTTCAGGCCGGAGTTCTTGAACCGTGTTGACGATACGATAGTGTTCAGGACGCTGACGAGAGAAGACCTGCAAACAATCGTCGACTATGAATTGGCAAAGGTATTCAAGAGGCTGACAGAACACGGCTTGAAACTGGAGTTGACCGAACAGGCAAAGGAATTCCTTATCGACAAGGGCTACAATCCTGAATTCGGCGCCAGACCCCTGCGAAGGGCGATTGAGCACTACATAGAAGACCCACTTTCGGAAGCGGTTCTTGCAGGCAAATTTAAGGGCAAAAACCTCATCAATATCACCGTGCAGGACGAAGAGCACTTGAAGTTTGAAGGCACCGAGACAAAAACCCCACAAGAAAGCGAAGCCCCACAAGTCAGAGTATCAAAACCACAATAGCACTCTGAGCATGCACATCGAAAGCTCTCGTGAAATCACATCCGATAATAGATAGAACAAACACACAACCTCGGCATTACAGCTACTGGCTGGTTTGCTCAATTTCCAGCGGGCTCTGCTGATGGGCTAAAAGTTCCTCAAATTCCTTTATCGGCATCCACTCCACGCGACCGTCCAGCCAAAGCACGGCATATCCATCGTCAAGAAACGATGAACGATACCTTTTCTTAGTATAAGCAAGAATCTGGTCCGGTCCCGCATCGATGCTGACCCACCTGGCTCTGTAATATAATTTACCGAGGCGAACATAACCTTCGAGAGTCTCTTTAATGCTGTCAATGTAAGATTCCGGCGGCACTGCGCCGTGCGTTCTTCGGTACTGGATTACCTTCTGACCAAGCTGGTCCATTGCCCGCATCGCCTCGGAGCGATTGATGTAGTCTTTTAGGTTAATCATCGCCACTACAGCAATCGCTGTAATGAACAATACGGTGCCAGCCTCTACTAAGAGCGCTTTTTGACGTTTATTCATGGTTCGTCGCCTATCATCTGTGACCCGGTTTAAGAATCACGGTTCACAATTCTTGTTTTGCCATTTTGAACCTGAATTTTACCTTCAGCGAACAGTTTTATAGCCAGTGGGTAGGCTATGCACTCCTGCTGAAAAACCCGTGCGGCGAGCGTTTCAGGGGTGTCATCATCCTTTACTTCGCAAACTCGCTGTACGATTATCGGGCCCCTGTCGTATTCATTACTGCAAAAATGTACTGTACATCCGCTCACTTTGCAACCCTCAGCAAGGACTGCTTCGTGAACATAATGACCCCACATACCCTGACCTCCAAAGCTCGGCAGCAGAGCAGGATGGATATTCATAACACGATTTTCATGCTGTTTCGGTATTTTCCACAAACAAAGCCAACCGCCCTGCACGACGAGGTCCACATTTGCGGTGACGAGGTGCTCTCCTATACGCTCGCTGAACTTCTCGATGTTCGGATAGTCCTTTTTGCGAATGATTTTGACATCGAGGCCGGCATTTTTTGCCTTCTCAACACCGGCCACCGTTGAGCGTGAGCTTATCACGACAGCCACCTCAGCGTTTAGCTCGCCTCGCTTAATGTATTCGAGAATATTCATCAATGTTGTGCCGCCGCCGCTGATTAGCACGCCGAGGCGTATTCTCGGTTTTAAGTTTTGGGTTCCCTCGACCCTGCTCGGGACAGGTTTGAGTTTTGAGTTTTCAGGCTCCCGGATGTCTCGTTCGAGATTCAAGGCTTGGTTTACGAGTTTATCGGCTTGTTTGTTTTTCTCTCTCACGATGTGTTGGACCTCGTAGCCTTCGAATTGAGCCAGTAAATCGGTAGCTTGTTGAAAAAGCGGTCTGATTTGGTCGCTCTTTACTTTGTATATTCCGTTAATCTGTCTTACAAGCAGTTCGCTGTCACTAAAGACGGTGAGTCTCTCAGCACCAATTCCCTTTGCGGCTTCGAGCGCTTTTACCAATGCGGTGTACTCAGCGACGTTGTTTGTGGTTTGGCCGAGAAAAAAGGCCTTTGCTGATAGTTGATTCCCGGCAGAATCGGTTAAAATGAAACCTGCCGAAGCCGGGCCAGGATTGCCTCTACTGGCGCCATCTACGTAAGCGATTACCTCGTATCTCGCATCCGGCATCTCGTATCTCGTGGATATGCAAAATGAGAATACTTAATGAACGAGTCAAATACCATAACCGCTTCGGATTAACGTATTCACTCATCCATTTATAAGATTATTTACGTTCTTCCGCTCCGAGCACAAGTATTCTCGTGCAGTTTGGGCAACGGATTATATCATCTCTTGTCAGGAGCAAGTTAACACACTCAGCCGTGATACCCATAAAACAGCCGCCACAGCTAAAAGCATCTGATCTGTTGCCGTGTTGTTCGATCGCAACCACAGCCTGTCCATCGTACGTTTCAGCAACACGTTTGAATATTTCCAGATGCACTGTCGGTATGGTCTTGGCGAGGCTGTCCCATTCAGTCTGGATTTGCTCGATTTCGGCCTGGTACTCAATTGCCAAGGACTCGGACTTCTTTCGGATTTGCTCGAGCTGTTGTTTTTGCTCGTCTATCTCCTGCTTGATTCGATTGCACTCGGCTTGGTCAGTCTCAATATCCTTCATTAATCCCAAAATCTGTGTTTCGAGCTTGGAATTGTCGGCTTTGGTAGTATTAAGCTGCGTAAGCAGCGCAGCATATTCTTTGTTTGTTCTGGCATTGTTCAATGAGGCTCTCAGTTTATTTATCGCCTCATCCTTACTCTTCAACTCCAGTTCCAGACGATCGCACTGAACCTGTGTGAGCTGAATTTCTTCCTTTTTCGCCTCGAAAGCACTTTGGAGACTACGGACTTGATTTTCCTGTATGATTACGGCTCTTCTACATCTTGTAAGCTTTGCCTTCGCGGCACGCAGGCGATTTTCGACACTCTGAAGTTTGACCAGGCCATCGAGTACAGGTCCCATTTACGCTCCTTATCGCCGGCTATTTAATTTTGAAACCCGTATTATGTATATTATTTTGCCGGGTCGCAACCCAAATTTTCTGTTTTTCCGGATACATTTGTTTTTTTACTCAATAACAAGGCTGATAAGCACAGGGAATATAAACCCACATAAAACATGGGGCTACATACCGCCAAGGACGAGACCGCTCTTTCTTCCGCGGCGGCAGTGTGTATAATTGTCATGCAATGAAAGAATTGCTGCGAAAATTGATTCAAGCTGAGACGACTATCGAAAATGGTGAATTGACCGCGGCGGAGATAATTTCTGCTGAGTTTGGCGGGGCCGGCATCAATGCGCAAATAGAGAAATGGGGTCAAAACAGGGCAAATGTAATGGCTCATGTTGGATCAGCAAAAGCTAAGCCCGGCATTATGTTTGTCTGTCATCTTGATGTTGTGGGGCCAGGCGAGGCAAAGTGGGAGCACCCACCCTTCGGAGCGGTTGAAAGCGACGGCAAAATCTATGGCAGAGGCACTGTGGATATGAAAGGCGGCATCGCCGCGATTGTAAAATCTATTTGTCAAGTTATCAACGAAGGCACAAAACTACAGGGTGACATTGTATTTTTGGCAGCGGCAGGTGAAGAAACAGACAGTTGCGGCATAAAAAGATTTATTGATAACTGCGACTGGCCCCTAAGGGGCTGGCTGCCTTCGATTGCCGGCGTCGTTATCCCTGAACCGACGGATTTTGCGGTTGTTACCGCGCATCGTGGAATGATGTGGCTCAAGGTCACTACAAAAGGCAAAGCCGCACACAGCTCGTCACCAGAGCTTGGTGTCAATGCAATAAACTCCATGAGGGCATTGCTTGACGAACTGGACAAATACAGAATTGATGCTGAGCCGCATAATCTCCTTGGCTCCAGCTCAATGAGTGTCAACACTATCTCCGGCGGCAAGGCTATGAATGTCGTGCCTGATGAGTGCATTGTCGGGGTGGATATCCGCACTGTGCCCGGGCAGAATCACGAGGTGATTTTAAAAGACCTAAGACAGATTCTTATAAAGCTGAAGGAACAACATCCGACATTTGAAGCTGAGGTCTCTGTTGATAGAGCAGTTGAAGCAATAGAAACAGAGCCGGATTGCGGATTTGTTAGAGAGTTTTGTAACACTGTTGGTGTAAGCGAGACAAAAGCGGTTAGTTATACAACAGATGCACCACATTTAAAGCCGTTAGGTGCACCGATCATAATATTTGGCCCAGGAAAACCGGAATTATGCCATAAGCCGGATGAACATATTGAAATCTCCGATCTGGATAAAGCCGTCAAATACTACAAGAGTATCCTCCTTCAGTTCTTGGCTTAATTGTGGAGCCCCACGGGCTATGCCCGTGGGGCTCCACAGCGCAAGTTGTTCGACCAGCCGGGAAATCCGTATCTTGAGTTCATGATAAAGGGCTATGCTGTGCCTTTGCCGAGAGGGAGCGGAGGTACTTGATTTAGAGTCCTTCACCCACTGCTGTTGAATCCCTGAGGGGCATAGGAGCTATGAATCACCTCATTCCTCTTTTCATATAAGGTATCAGTCGCTGTCCGTCTTAGGTATGGAGCAGAGGGCCGCTACACTTCCCACTGCCGAACACTGTGAAGGATTAAAGGAGTGCGATTCTCCGGTTTTAGCGTGATTGCATCTATCACAGGAACTCCTTAGGAATTTTTTTACTATTTATCCCGATTTTGTCGATATTTGTCCTTGACGGATGCATGCTCGATCTTTAGAATTGTCGTGTATTGTAAATCGAGGTGAATTTTTCAATGTCTCAGATTAGGGAAAACAAGCAGAAGCAACTAACAAGCCACAAGGTGGCTATGATGCTTTTGCGCACCAGCTTTCCAGCCGGCACGACCAGCACATTTGCCGTCAGCATTTTGGTATGCCGAGGAAAGGAGGCTGCTCCCTAAGAAAACTTGAGAATATACTTTAGAAGTAAAAAGGCCTTTCAGGGAGCTAAAGAACCTGAAAGGCTTTTTTTATTTTAGTGTTACCAGCAAGACGAGTGCTCTTGCGAGGACGTGGAAGGTATGCAGAATTATGAAAGTCAGAGAAATGGACATTGAATTCTACAGAAGCTATATGGCTGAGCTTGAGGCTAAAGCCCAAACAAAATGGCAGTACAACGAAATGAAGCCTTGCGGCGTCAATTACAACAGTATAAGCCGTGCCTGGCTCTATGACAAAAGCCATCAGAGGTTCAGAGACTACAAGACTGAAAGCGAAGAGATAATCGCACTTCTCGGCCTTGACGCAAATCGCACAGTTATCGATATGGGATGCGGCACAGGAGCTTTTGCGATTCACGCGGCAAAGCACTATAGAAAAGTGTACGCAGTTGATGTATCAAAGACAATGCTAAGACGTGCTCGAAGCAAAGCCAGGAAGGCTAAACTCAACAATATAGAGTTCCATCATAGTGGATTTCTGACATACGAGCACGAAGCAGAGCCTGTTGATGCGGCTGTCTCGATGATTGCGCTGCACCATTTGCCTGACTTCTGGAAGCTGATAGGACTTAGACGAATGGCACAGATGCTCAAAACAGATGGCAAGCTGTATCTCTTCGACGTGGTCTTTTCGTTCGACATTGAGAGCTACGAATCCTGTATCGAAGAATTCATTCAATCAATGACCGACCGGCTTGGTCTTCAGAGCAGAGACGCGATAAAGACACACTTCCATCAGGAGTACAGTACCTGCGACTGGACTGTGGAAGGTCTGCTTGAAAGGGCTGGGTTCCAGATAGATAGTGCCGATTACAAAGATGGTTTTTTCGCCGCGTATTTATGTACAAAAAAAATAGTATAATTTCTTACGAAATAGAGGTAACCGATTGTTCGGTTAGTAACCGTTCTTAAATCAAGTTTGAAAGTATGTTATTTGGAAAGGCTCGCTGTGCTGCCGGAACAAAGAAGAAAAGGCTATGGTACGGCATTAGTAAATCACGTATTCGAGCGAGTCCGGCAGATTGGAGCCGAGCAGGTAGAGATAGGCATTATTGCAGAGGATGCAGAGCGTACAAACTGGTACAAGAGGTTTGGCTTTGTTCATAAGGGCATAAAGAAGCTCGATCATCTACCATTTGTCGTGGCTTTTATGTCAACCAAGATAAAATGATGTACAATTGGTCAGGAGATTCCGATGAAAATATCCAGGTTTTACATAGTTGATGTATTTGCTGAAGAAAAATACGCCGGCAACCAGCTTGCTGTAGTCCGAGATGCGGCAGCTCTATCAGATGAGCAGATGCAGCAGATAACTAAAGAGATGAACTATTCGGAGACAACGTTCATTCTGAGCGATGAGCCGCGAGAGGGTGGTTATGATGTTCGGATATTCACGCCGGGAACAGAGGTGCCTTTTGCCGGGCATCCGACGCTGGGTACAGCTTATGTGATACAAAAAGAAATAATTAAAAAACCTGTCGAAACAGTAATCCTGAACCTGAAGGTCGGCCAGATTCCTGTCACTTTCGAAAAAACTGGTGAGGGTGAGGATATTCTTTGGATGAAACAGATTGAGCCGGTCTTTGGTGAGGTTTTTGACGCAGGCGATATTGTGCGGGTTTTGACAATTGAAAGAAACGACATTGACGAAAAATTCCCAATACAAGAAACCTCTACAGGTTTGCCTCATATAATAGTTCCGCTTCAATCATTGAAAGCCGTGAAAAGGACCAAGATAAACAAGGACGAATATTTCAAGTTCATTGAAAATATAAACACAAAAGCGATTCTAATTTTCTGCTCAGAGACATACAATCAGCAGAATAACCTGAATGTGCGTGTGTTTTGTGATTATTATGGGGTTCCAGAAGATCCTGCAACGGGAAGCGGAAACGGTAGCTTAGCAGGGTACTTGGTCAAGAACCAATACTTCGGGACAAGCAAAATTAATGTTCGAGTAGAGCAAGGCTATGAGATCGGCAGGCCATCGCGGCTTTATCTGAGAGCTGAAGAAAAAAATGCCAAGATAGAGGTATTCGTCGGCGGAAAAGTCATAATGGTTGCCAGAGGAGAGTTGGTATAGTCGTTTGTTGATAGGAGAGCATCATATGAAATCTTACAAGATAGATTTTGAGTCGATGCCGTGGAATACGCCGGCAGCCGGCGTTAGGTTCAAGGCTTATGAACGAGGCAGCAAAAAACTACGATTAGCAGAGTTTACCAGAGAGTTTGTTGAGCCTGATTGGTGCACCAAAGCTCATATTGGATATGTGCTTCAAGGCCAAATGGAAATAAACTTTAATGGAAACATAATTACGTTCGGCCCTGGTGACGGAATCTTTATTCCAGCAGGCGAAAAACACAAGCACATGGCAAGGGTTCTTACAGATTTCGTAAAAGTAATCCTGGTTGAAGACACCTAAATTTCAGCTGGCGGATAATGATATATGCTGGATATTCTTAAAGTCGAAAGTAGCGAAAATCTCGAGCAGATTAGAATCCTTTGGCAAGAATACGCTGAATTTCTAAAGACCTGCTTCAATGAACGTGTAGAATTGCCTACCTTCAAAGAGTACTTCAAAAATTATGAGCAGGAGATCGCTAATCATTTACCCGGCCGTTTCGGCCCCCCTAAGGGCTGTCTGCTGCTTGCAAGATATCAATCAAAACCTGCCGGTTGTGTTGGGCTAATGAATTTAGGTGACGGCATATGCGAAATGCGAAGACTTTTTGTAAGGACCCAGTATCGCGGACTGAGCATCGGAAGAGCTTTAGCTGAAGCTGTCATTGAGCATGGACGAAATATTGGTTACGCGTCGATGCGGCTGAATACCAATCGGAGAATGACCGAAGCAGAGGATCTCTATCAATCCCTTGGATTCCGAGAGATTGCACCTTATGAGTATTTCGACGTAGATGGTATGGTTTTTATGGAGTTGAAATTAGCGTGATAAATCGGGGAAGAAATTATGGATATACATTTCAAGAAGTATCACGGCTTGGGCAATGACTATCTCGTGATCGACCCGAACGTCCGGGACATCGAGATGACAGAAGCTAATATCCGTCTGATTTGTGACAGGCATTATGGAATCGGATCGGATGGTATATTGTACGGTCCCATGAAAAAAGATGATATGCTAGAAGTACGTATATTTAATCCGGATGGCAGTGAGGCTGAGAAAAGCGGTAACGGCCTGAGAATATTCGCAAAATACCTGTTTGAAAATAAATATGTCGATAAGAAAAATTTCGACATCAAAACTTTAGGCGGTATCGTTAAAGTCCAAGTAGAAGACGGCACAGCAAATCTGATCAAAATCAATATGGGCAAAGTGACATTTACCAGTAGCGAGATTCCAGTGGTTGGTGAGAAACGCGACATCATCAACGAAACACTCGACGTCAACGGGACAAAGTATAAGATCACATGCCTGTCAATCGGCAATCCACATTGCGTTATCCCTATGGAAGATATAAGCGAAGAAAAAACAAAAGAATTAGGGCCTAGCATCGAAAATCACAAAATGTTTCCCAATCGGATAAACATGCAGCTACTAAAAGTCATAGACAGAAATAACATCGAGATTAGGATTTGGGAAAGAGGAGCAGGATATACCTTAGCTTCCGGCAGCAGCTCCTGCGCTGCGGCAGCAGCAGCTCACAGATTAGGCCTGGTGGATGATCAAATAAATGTAAAAATGCCCGGCGGAAGTTTATCAATAGAAATCGGCGACAACGAAGAAATATATATGACCGGCCCCGTTGAAGGAGTTTTTGAGGGACGCTTTCACACGGATCTAATGGAAAAGATATCGCCAATAAGCTAAGTAATCAGTGGTAGATACGTCGAAGATTTCGGTGCCTTTTATGTGCATTTCGCTTCTGTTTTATCAACCGTCTTTGCTAAACTTGGGCATCGGCCACAAGTTTGGACAAATATAGCAGTCGGTCTTCATTCTGCATAATAGGGGCAGTTCAAAAATCAACTGTATTTCGGTTTTGAAATCGCCGATTATTATAGTATGTCTTACGTTGAAGCAATTTTAGCACTATTTGCGATTGTTGACCCGATAGGCAATATCCCAATACTGCTCCATATCACCGAGCATACTCCCAAGGGACAAGCCCAAAAGGCCTTTAATACTGCCGTAGTCGTTGGCGTGCTCATTCTGTTGGGCTTTTCGTTTGCCAGCAATGTGATACTGAATCGCGTCTTTCATATTTATCTGGCCGATCTGCAACTTGCCGGTGGGATACTGTTGTTGATTATAGCAATTGACCATCTGATATTCGGTACACTGCGTCGGTCGGTCGAAGTCACGGGCACTTTCAGTCCCTATGAGATCGGCTGTGTTCCTCTGGCCTGTCCGCTTCTTGCTGGACCAGGCGCAATGGTGACCAGCCTAACAACGCTTCAAAGCTCCGGCCCAGCTAAAGCAGTAGTTGCAATTGCTGTAGTCTTCGGCACCCTCTGGCTTATCATGCGGTTTATTGAGCCGATACATAAGTTCCTTGGCAGGATGATTTGCACTGTGTTTTCAAAAGTGATGTGCCTGTTCATTGCTGCAATCGGCGTACACATGATAATGTCAGGCTTGCAGTATTATTTCACAGTTGCCAAATGATACCCTAAAACCAGTCAAATCGTGGCCCAGAGACGCAGACATTTATTCTCAATGACTGTTTTTCGCTGGAGGCCATAAACTCCCGGTTGATCTGAGACTTGCTTACGCCAACCGTTTCTGCCATCTGTGGCAGAACCTCTTTGTATTTTCGCGTCGAAACGCCTTTCATCAGAATCTCCAGAATCCGAGAACCGAGACGACTGTTTATGACCAGGGCCTCATAGGCCGGAATAGATATTTCTTTGCCAGTACCTCTACCTTTTTTCCGCAACCTGGGTTTCTCCACACGCAGCTTGCGTTCACTCAACGAGACAACACCAAACTGGCGAGGTTGTCAATAACGCTGTTGACGAGTTGTCCACCTATGTGGCTCGAGCGATAACTAAGAGCCTCTAATGCTCTGTTGAAAGGCCTCACCGTCATTTCGACCGGAGCCCCCGTTCTTGCTTTCGCAAGAAAGCACTGGGGCGAAGTGGAGAAATCTACTTAAAAACAGATTTCTCGACTCGCCTTCGGCTCGCTCGAAATGACATTTTGAACTCTTTTCAACAAAGCAAGCCTCTAATAAAATGAGTATAGCCTTATGTTGTCATCCCTTCGGCAAGCTCAGGGCAGGCTCTGAGCGAAGCGAAGGATCTGGGTAACGAATGAGAAATTTCTTATGCGGGCCAGATTCTTCGCTCCACTGCGTTCCGCTCAGAATGACATTGTCTCATTTCGTTAGACGCTCTAACGATAATCGGGATTAGACTGGCCTTGAGAATGTCGAACAAAATGATGCTGGACAGAAAAGTTATAAAAGGTAAAAATGCAACTAGAAAACGCTGTGAGAGGTTTAAATAGAAACCTTACACGGTTCGTCTCACCCTGCCCCTGCGTCTCCCGACGCTCGCACCTGCGGTTACGCGAGTGCAGGCGCGAGTCGGGGCAGCGGGAAAGAATTCTGGCCAGAAAAATGTAAAGGTTATGTGTAATGAAGAAATTAGTAATATCGCTTCGGTGCTTTGTGTGTTTGGCTTTGGCAATATCTGCCGGTTGCAAGAAGGAAGACGCCGCTGAGCCAGAAGTATTATTGAAGTTAGGCCACAGTCTTGACATAACGCATCCTGTACACAAGGCGATGGTATATATGGCCAAGAAGGTCGCGGAAAAATCATCCGGACGGATGAAAGTGGAGGTTTTCCCGAACGAGCAGTTGGGCACTGAGAAGGAATGTATAGAAGCGCTGCAATTGGGTTACTTAGCGGTAACGAAGACATCTACAGCGGTAATGGAAGGGTTTGTGCCACGAATGAGAATATTCGGCATTCCTTATCTTTTCAGAGACTCCGAGCACTACTGGGATGTCCTGAAAGGACCTATAGGCAAAGAATTACTTTTGGCAGGTCAAAGTAAAGGGCTGCGTGGTTTGTGCTTCTATGACGCGGGGTCGAGAAGTTTTTATGCGAAGAAAGAAATTAAAAGCCCCGAGGATTTGAAGGGTTTGAAAATCCGCGTTATGAAAAGCGTGATGTCTATGAAAATGGTCGACACTATGGGCGGTTCACCAACACCAATTGCATGGGGCGAACTATATACTTCACTGGACCAGGGTGTTGTTGACGCAGCGGAGAATAACCCGCCATCGTTCCGTACATCGAGGCATTATGAGGTCTGCAAATATTACACACTGGACGAACACACAAGGCTTCCTGACATACTGATAATCAGCGTGCAAGTGTGGGATAATCTGAAGCCCGAATTTCAACAGATACTTCAGGAAGCAGTGGATGAGTCTGTTGAATATCAGCGTAAGATATGGGCCGAAGCTGAAGAAAGCGATATGAAAATAGTTCAGGAAGCCGGCGTTCAGGTCAGCTACCCGGATAAGAAGCCCTTCCAGGCCTCCGTCAGGAGTATATGGGAAGAGTTCGAGGGCACCGAAATCGGCGAATTAATCAAGCAGATACAGGAGGTAAAGTAGCAGTGTTCAAATCGATAAAAAAAGTGCTGGACCGCTCACTTGAGTTGCTTGTGATAGTGGTCATGGTTGTACTTGTGGTGGACGTTTTGTGGCAGGTCTTTACTCGTTTTATTCTGAAGGACCCCAGCACCTGGACGGAAGAACTGGCGATATTTATGCTTATATGGGTTTCGCTTCTCGGTGCTGCGGTCGCCTTAAATCGAGGAGCACATTTGGGTATCGACTATTTTGTTGGCAAGTTGCCGCCGCGGAAAAGGCAATACACAGAGATTTTTGCTTTTCTCTGCATAGTATTGTTCAGTTTCACGGTGATGACTCTCGGAGGAATCGAGCTGGTAACGACCACTTTGAGGCTGGAGCAGCTATCACCGGCCCTTGGGATTCAGGTTGGTTACGTTTATCTGGCAATACCGATCAGCGGATTCTTTCTTGTTCTGTATTCAGTTATCGGTTTGGTCGAGAGATTGGCAGCATTAGTCAAAGGAACTTCGGTTTCACAGATGCAAACTTCGCACGGAGAGGAAGGAGTCGATTGATAACCACTGAAACCATAGTCGTGAGCTTACGAGACTCAGGGAATATGATATGAAAGGGTATTAAAGTGGACCTACCCATATTAGTGTTGGTTATCAGTTTTATTATCCTGCTTCTTTTAAATGTGCCTGTAGCGTTTTGTATGGGTATCTCAACGGTTCTGGCGTTTTTGGCTATGGGAGACCTGCCGGCATTCGTGGCTGTGGCACACAAGATAGCTACGGGAATCGACAGTTTCGCGTTGTTAGCGATACCATTTTTCGTCTTATCAGGTGTATTGATGGGTCACGGAGGCATTGCCCGGCGGCTGATTGATTTTGCCAACGTGCTGGTCGGCCGGTTTCGCGGAGGATTGTCCTTTGTAAATGTGCTGACCTGCATGCTGTTCGGCGCGATATCCGGCTCAGCGACCGCGGCGGTCTCGGGAGTCGGCGGGTTTATGGTTCCGATTATGAATAAAATGGGCTACGATAGAGATTTCAACGCATCGGTGACCATAACAGCGGCAACAACAGGTCTTTTGATTCCGCCGAGCAACGTTATGATTGTCTATTCACTGGCTACAGGTGGATTTGTTTCGATCGCTGCTATATTTATGGCGGGATTTTTCCCGGGCTTTCTAATGGGTCTGTCACTGATTTTCGTTAGCGGAGTCATATCAATTATTCGTAATTACGGTAAAGGAGAATCCTTTGCCCTCAAAGAGGGCATACTAAGATTTTTCAGAGCGGTACCGCCACTGCTTATGGTTATTATCGTAATCGGTGGAATACTTATGGGATGGTTCACGCCCACGGAGGCTTCAGCAGTTGCGGTTCTTTACTCATTTTTCCTTGCGGTTGTCGTCTATCGCGAAGTGAAAATAAAAGACATTCCAAAGATACTGCTTCAATGCGGAGTCACTACGTCCGTTGTTTTCATACTGATAGGAACGAGTATGGCAATGTCGTGGGTTATGGCTTCAGAAAACGTTCCACAGGATATAAGCGCGGCTTTGTTGAGTACTACAAGTAATAAAGTCCTTCTTCTGCTAATGATTAATGCCATCCTGCTGGCAGTTGGGACATTTATGGATATGACGCCGGCTATTCTGATATTCACTCCTATCTTTTTGCCTATCGTTGAGAAACTCGGCGTGCACCCGTTGCATTTTGGTATCATTATCATAATGAATTTGTGTATAGGACTTTGTACGCCGCCTGTCGGGACGTGCCTTTTCCTCGGTTGCGGCGTAGTGCAAACTACGGTGACGAAAGTAATGCGTCATATCCTGCCCTTTTTTGTTGCAATGGTAGTTACGCTCTTGATCTGTACGTTCGTGCCTGAAATATCCATGTGGCTGCCCGACAAACTCGGATTTGTTAAGTAGCTATGTAAATAAATATTTTGAGGAAACAGGGCTGGGTGCGATATAGTGCTAACGTATCTTACTTGATTGGAATGGATATGAAATACTCAATGCAGGATATGCTCTTCGTTTTATGTATTTTGGTTTTAGCCTGTCCGATGGTAAGTGCTCATGATGGCTATGACCTTTGGATGGCCTACAGCAAGCTGGATGATGAAACGATATTGAAAGAATACAAACAGGCTTTTTCTTCTATTGTAATTCAGGGCCAATCTGAAACGCTCCGCATTATTCGAGAGGAAGTGAAAAAAGGACTGGATGGTCTTTTAGGAGCCGATTTGCCTATATGCAGTACGCTTACTACAGGTTGTTCTCTTGTCATTGGCACACCGACACAGTCCAACCTCATGCAAAAATTAGACTTGTCCAGTGAATTAGTAACTTTAGGGCATGAAGGATTCCTGATTCGAGCAATCGAGATTGACGGCATTCCATCAGTGGTCATCACCGCAAACGAAGATATAGGTCTTTTGTATGGTTCTTTTCATTTATTGAGACTTATGCAAAACGGACAGTCCCTCAGGGACGCAAACATCTGCTCCAGGCCTCGAATTCAATACCGACTCTTGAATCACTGGGACAATCTGAACGGCTCAGTAGAGCGAGGTTATGCGGGCAGGTCACTATGGAAATGGAATGAACTGCCGGAGACTATAGACCCACGATATAGAGATTATGCACGAGCTAATGCTTCTGTCGGTATCAATGGAACGGTAGTCAACAACGTAAATGCCAATCCTGTTATCTTAACGGCTGAATATATTACTAAACTCAAAGTGCTGGCCGATGTGTTCAGACCTTATGGTATAAAGGTATTTGTCTCTATTCGCTTTTCGTCTCCACTTCGGCCGACATCTGATAAGAATAGTCGACGTGGCGGCATTGGTTCTCTGGAAACGGCTGATCCTTTGGATCCTGATGTTCGACATTGGTGGAAAGAAAAAGTCAAAGAGATATATCAGTCGATTCCCGATTTTGGGGGATTTCTGGTAAAGGCCAATTCCGAAGGCATGCCCGGCCCGCAGGATTATAAGAGAACCCACGCCGATGGGGCTAATATGCTGGCTGAGGCCTTGGCTCCATATAGCGGCATAGTGATGTGGCGGGCTTTTGTATATGATCCTGAGGTTGATCCCGATCGAGCCAAACGTGCGTATAAGGAATTTACTCCCCTGGATGGACAGTTTAATACAAATGTTTTTGTTCAATCTAAAAATGGTCCGATTGATTTTCAGCCCCGCGAGCCTGTTCACCCCCTGTTTGGGGCCATGCCCAAGACACCTCTGATGCTGGAATTACAGATTACTCAAGAGTACTTAGGACATTCAAAGCATCTGGTTTTTCTAGCGCCCATGTGGAAAGAATACTTAGAGTTTGACACTCATGCCAAGGGTCAAGGCTCGCACGTTTACCGGATCGTGGATGGGGCTTTGCACAATTACTCCATGACCGGTATTGCGGGTGTGGCCAATACCGGATCGGACCGCAATTGGTGTGGTCATCTCTTTGGCCAGGCCAACTGGTATGCCTTTGGTCGCCTATCCTGGGACCACAGCCTGTCCAGCGAATCGATAGCTGAAGAATGGATTCGCATGACACTAAGCCGAAATAATGATGTAATCAAGACAATCAAATCAATGATGATGGGGTCGTGGGAGGCTTGCGTCAACTACATGACTCCGTTAGGACTCCATCATATTATGCAGGAAGGTTTCCATTACGGCCCCAGCCCCGACCATGCCCGAGGTCGGCAAGACTGGACCTCCGTTTACTACCACCGTGCCGATAGTGAAGGATTGGGATTCAACCGAAGTTCAACCGGCAGCCAGGCAACAAGCCAGTACTTTTCACCAAATGCCGAGAGATTTGACAATCTGAAAACATGTCCTGAAAAATACCTGCTTTGGTTTCACCATGTAAACTGGGACCATAAAATGGAATCGGGCAGGACTTTGTGGGAGGAACTATGTTATAGATACAATACGGGAGTTAATTATGTAAAAGAGATGAGACTGAAGTGGGATACGCTGGAAAAGTATATTGATAAAGATATATATTTGCATGTTCAGAAAAAACTGGCCACACAGGAAAAAGATGCCATAGTTTGGCGAGATACATGTCTTAACTATTTTCAAAAATTCAGTAACAAACCGGTGCCGGTTTTCTCTGACAAAGTCATTATTGAGTAAAATCAATCATGCGTGATGTTGAGCGGAACATAAATCTAATTCTGTAGAAGGAGATTCGTTATGCGAACAACCACTCTAACTAAAATTGTCTTAATTATTGCTCTATGCCTGTTTTCTTTTCATCGTGATGCCTTAGCTATCGGCCAGACTCGATATGTGGACTGCGTTTCCAGCAAAGGCAGTTTCAGCCTTGCACAAAAAGAAGAACTAGCCACGCTTTACGTTGATTCTAATGATTATGCCGGTGTTATCCGTGCCGTGAAGGACCTGCAAGCAGATGTTGCCCGTGCCACTAACCATACGCCGAAGGTCATACATGAACAAGCATCCCTTGGAAAAAACACGGTTATCATAGGCACGATTGGAAAAAGCCAAATCATCGACCAGTTGATCAAAAATGGTAAAGTCGATGCGACGCAGATAGCCGGCAAGTGGGAATCGTTTCTCATTCAGGTTGTGCAGGATCCTTTGCCTGGTGTAACTAACGGGTTGATTATCGCCGGCAGTGACAAAAGGGGAACCATCTACGGCATATACGATCTTTCCGAGCAGATTGGGGTCTCACCGTGGTATTGGTGGGCGGATGTGCCGGTCGAACATAAAGACAGTCTTTTTGTCAAGGCGGGCAGATATATACAAGGGCCCCCCGCCGTCAAGTATCGCGGAATTTTTATTAACGATGAGGGTTGGGCGCTTAGCCCATGGGTCAAAGAAAAATTCGGGAACTTTAATAGCAAGTTTTACACGAAGGTCTTCGAATTATTGCTCCGTCTGAAGGCGAATTACATGTGGCCGGCGATGTGGAGCAACGCTTTCAACGAGGATGACCCGAATAACCCTATTTTAGCAGACGAATATGGAATCGTAATGGGAAATTCTCATCAGGAGCCGATGCTGCGGGCGCAAAAAGAATGGGACAGAAGATACGGCAAGAGCTGGAACTATTGGACCGACGCCAATAATCTTCAAAAATTCTGGCGAGAAGGAGTCAGGCGAAATAAGAATTACGAAAGCATAATTTCAATGGGCCTGCGCGGAGCAGACGACACCGCAATGGCCAAAGACAAACCTATTCAGGAAATCATTGATAAGCTCCACGAGATTATTGACGTGCAGCGTAAAATAATAGCCGAGGAAGTCAATCCTGATTTAACGAAAGTGCCTCAGTTATGGTGTCCTTATAAAGAGACACAGGAATATTATGAAAAAGGAGCAAAAATTCCCGACGATATAACAATACTCTGGTGCGACGACAATTGGGGCAATATCAGGCGACTGCCAACGGAACAGGAGCGTAAAAGGAGCGGCGGGGCAGGTATCTATTGCCATTTCGACTTCCATGGCGGACCCCGCTCATACGAATGGCTTAATACCAGCCCCATACCAAGAATCTGGGAACAGATGCACTTAGCATATCGTTACGGGGCCGATAGAATCTGGATTGTGAACGTCGGCGATATCAAACCGATGGAGTTTCCGATCTCGTTTTTCATTGATTACGGCTGGAATCCCGATAGGTGGCCGGCGGATAAATTACCCGAATACACTAAACTCTGGGCAGAGCAGCAGTTCGGCCAAAAGTACGTGGCGGACATAGCAGACATCCTCACTAAGTACACAAAATACAACGGCAGACGCAAACCTGAGCTGCTGGCCGATACCTACAGCTTAGTAAACTATCGCGAGGCAGAAACAGTTGTCGATGACTATAACAAACTTGCGGAGAAGGCCAACAAGATTTACAAGACTCTTCCAAACGAATACAGAGATGCCTATTATCAGCTTGTGCTGTATCCGGTGATTGCCTGTGCTAATTTGAACGAGCTTTATTTAGCTCTCGGAAAGAATCGTCTCTACGAAAAACAAGGACGCGCCGCTACCAACGATATGGCCGATAAGGTTAAAGAGCTGTATAAGAAAGACGCCGAGATAACTAACTACTATAACAAGGTTCTGGCAGGCGGAAAATGGAACCATCTGGCGGACACAACGCATATCGGCTATACATCCTGGAATCCGCCCCCAAAAAATATTATGCCCGAGGTCAAGAACATAAACGTCCCAGCTGAGGCAGATATGGGCGTGGCGATTGAAGGTTCGGAAAACTGGTGGCCAATGGAGGACAGCGAAGCATTATTGCCTGAATTTGATCCTTTTAACCAACAGAAATATTATATAGAGGTATTTAATCGCGGACGTGTGCCTTTTGATTACAAAATTGAATCAAGAGAATCTTGGCTAATAGTCACGCCTAATCAAGCAAAAGTTGATAAAGAGCAGCGAGTGTGGGTAAGCGTAGACTGGCAGCAGGTGCCAACCGGAACACATCGCGCTGCGATTACCATAACCGGACCGAATGAAAGCAGCGTCGTCGTTCAGGCCGTCGTTAAAAATCCAGCGTCTCCGAAACGAGACCAGGTGAGTGGCTTTGTCGAGGCCAACGGGTATGTTTCTATGGAGGCTGAACATTATACCAATGCGGTAAATAAAGCACCTGTAAGATGGCTGCGCATCCCGGATTTAGGCCGGACACTTTCGGGAATGACGCCGTTTCCGGTCACCGCAAAAAGTCAGTCGCCCGGAGGAGACGGCCCCCGTTTGGAATATCGTATGCATCTTTTTAATAGTGGTAAAGTTGAAGTGAAGGTGTATCTATCTCCCACCCAAAACTTTCATAATACTCAAGGATTGCGGTACGCTATTTCGTTCGATGATGAGACGCCACAAATTATTAACATCCATGTGAATGATACAATTCCTGACTGGAAGTACCCTCCAACCTGGAATCAGGCGGTAAGTGAGAATATTAAAGTGATGATCTCTGAACACATGCTCAAAAAGCCGGGTGAGCATGTTTTAAAATTCTGGATGGTCAATCCGGGCATTGTGCTGCAGAAGATCGTCGTGAATACGGGAGGTGTTAAACCGAGCTATCTTGGCCCGCCTGAAAGCTTTCACAACAGCGGCTAGTTCATAAATAAAAAATCAAAGATTAAAAAGCAAAATGAAAAACGAAGATGCTCTGTAGAAAACATCGTGCTAAAAATCGTCATTGCGAGCGGAGCGAAGCAATCTCAAGTTGAAGAAGGCTTTTTCTGCCTGTCGGAAAGGAGATTGCCACGGCCTTTCAGGCCTCGCAATGACGTCCTGCGCAAGATTTCTACAAAGCAAAATAAAAAACTCAAAAAGTAATCTTTGTGTTTTGATATTGCTCTGTAGAAAAGACCCTCATGTCATTTCGACCGAAGCCCCCGTGTCTTCTGTCGAAGACAGAAATGGGGGCGAAGTGGAGAAATCTGCATGCAATACGCTGCTAATCCAGATTTCTCCACTCCGTTCGCTGCGCTCACTACGGTCGAAATAACATCTTTTCTACAAAGCATTTTGATATTTGATTTTCTCGGCATCTATGCCGCTACGTGTTCCGAGAGTAGGATAAAATAGCTTGAAACGCAAGGCAATATTGCGGGCCGATGGCTAATATGTTATCATGCAAAACCAACAAAATAACGGGCAGCCGATAAATAAGCCACAGGCTTATAAATTTTAAATTAACTCTGGATTGAGGAGAATCAGCATGTCATCAAAGGGTTTGTGTGTATCTCTGTTTTTCCTGTTGTCTTTGTCATTGTCACACGCTTACGGCGACACCAACATCCTGGCCAATCCCGGCTTTGAAAAGGGAACGGACGGCTGGTTCGACCGAACCTGCTCAATTGAGACCGTTACATCGCCGGTTCACAGCGGTTCGGGCAGTGCCAAAACATACAACAGAGGCGCGAACTGGCAGGGAATAAAACAGTCTGTGTTTGGAAAAATGGAGGGGGGCGAGACGTACAAGCTATCAGGTTGGGTAAGACTTGAAAACGCTCCGAGCGATTCTGTTGCTTTATCCGTCGAGCAGCAGGATGACAGCGGTACCAATTATCATAACATAGCCAGTGCTACTGCCACGGACAGTAACTGGGTTGAGCTTTCAGGTGATTTCACGCTGAACATAAGAGGCACGCTATCGGTGCTTGATGTTTACTTTGAAGGCCCTGCGCCGGGAGTTAATTTCTTCGTCGATGACGCGAACGCGTATGGCCCTGAGGTCATTGCTCCCAAGCCTATTCCCGCCGAACCCACCGGGACAGGCCAAATTGATGTAAGTACTCGCCATCAAAAAATAGAAGGTTTTGGTGCCTCAGGCGCCTACTACACCATGAATTTTGTTAACCATAAAGAAAAAGCCGAACTATGTAATCTGCTCTTCAAGGAGCTTGGCCTTGACATATTCCGCATAAGAAACAATTACGATATGGACCCAAATTCCTTCCGCGAAACAGTGGAGATCGCCAAGTGTGGTGAAGCGGCTCTCGGCCGAGACCTGAAGATTATGATGTCCTCGTGGTCACCACCTGCTTATTTAAAAAGCAATAATAGTTTAATCGGTGGAACTCTCAAGAAAAACGATGGAAAATATATGTACGCTGAGTTTGCACAGTGGTGGAGTGACTCTTTGGTTGCATACGCCAAAGCAGGCCTCAAAGTTGATTATATAAATATACAGAATGAGCTTGATTACGAAGCCCCATGGGCCTCGTGCAAATTCACTCCTACAGCAACTACAGATCCAAACCTGGCTGCCTATGACACCACCTTTGAGGCGGTTTGGCAAAAGTTGAATGCTGAAATGGGCTCGGATATGCCGAAGATGCTCGCCCCCGAATCTTCCGGTTTAGGCAATTGCAAGGATTATATAGAAAATTTGGACGACCTGTCCCACGTTTATGGTTATTCACACCATCTCTACGATTGCAGCGGTTGCGGCTCAGCACCTGATCGGTTTATTCCCAGAATGGTCAGCCTTAGTGACTTTGTTTTGCAGCACGGTAACAAGCCTCTGTTCCAGACGGAGTTCGAGCACGACCCAAACACATGGACCGGCGCAATCAATACAGCGCATTTGATACACAATTCTCTGACTGTGGAGAAAGTAGCTGCATATTTGTACTGGGATTTGTTCTGGGCGCCCAGAACCGCCCTGCTCAGCATGGACGATCCATACACATACACTATCAAGCCCAACTACTATGCTTTCAAACACTATTCAGCTTTCATAGATTCGGGCTTCCAGCGCGTGGAGGCCACGACCGAAAATACCGGCCTGAGGTTCTCAGCCTATATCAGCCCGGATAATAAAAAACTGACCGTGGTCATAATCAATATCACTGCGGACATCGATATTGCTCTCGCCCTTTCTTTTAAGGATTTCTCAATTTCCAAAGGTGAAATTTATCGCTCAAGTCAGACGGAAAATTGTGTCCGTGTCGGCAGCTATAATGGACAGGCTCCGTTGAAACTGCCCGCGTACTCTATAACAACTCTGGCGCTTTCCGCCAGCGGAGGGTGACCCGCCTCCTGATGCACCGACAGCTCTGGTGGGTAATAATACGAATAGAGACCGCCTGGATGCTGGATGCTCGATACTCGATGTTCATCGTCGTTGTAAAGTAGTTCATTGTTTGGTGGGCTATCCACTCTACAATACTATTACATAGACCGTCGCAGGAGAGAAACCCCCCAGGCAGGCCTGGGGGCTAAGCGAAACCCTGGGTAAAACCCAGGGCTAAATATTTTTGGATTACGTATCCCCCAACTAAGACATTCGAGGGCAGGCAAGTACAGAATGACACGGCAATAAATTACAACAAAAACCCCGCAATAAATTGCGGGGCTAACCATTTAAGATTGCCACACTGCGCTTGCAATGACGAGAATCCAGTATCCAGTTATGCAGATGGATATTCCGTGCAGAGTAGATGTATCGGCTCTTCATCCTCCTCAATCGTTGGGAAACGACCCGCTGGTTTGAGGAAGCGATTGTCCTTGGCATCATCATTGACATCCGACACCTCTCCGACAACGACCGTTCCTTTGCCTTGTTCACCGTAAAATGTGTGATAGATATACGGTTCAAGACAGATGCTTTCGCCTGGTGTCAGTATGATACGCTCCGATGGGTAACAGTTTTTCCGCACACCGTCAATAGAGATGTAAAATGATTCCTCGGATAGCTGCTCATTGTTAGTTGACTTGTAAAGCTCAAGAACTAAATTGCCGCCAGCGCGGTTGATGATGTCTTCACGCTTGTTCCAGTGGAAGTGCATCGGCGTTACCTGACCTTGTTTGACAACCATGAGCTTCTCAGCATACCTCTTCGGGTAACATGCTGGATTTCGATAATTGCCGTTGCGAAGGGTAAATAAAAGCAGGCCACACGCTTCAAAATGACCAGAACCAAAATCGGTGATATCCCAACCTAAGGCGTTATCGCGAATCTCATCCGCCTCAGAACCTTTCTTTGCCCAATCATCGGGACTCCAAAACGCGAACGGCGGCAGATTGAACCCAGCTTGCCTGAATAGTTCTTTGGCCTCACGGATGAAGGCGTTGATAACTGAACGTTTCATCTTTAACGACTTTCACAAATTTTGGCTGCCCAGTCAACTGAAATTAACACTTATAACTTAACCTTAGCGTAGCGCATTGACTTCATTTGGCAAGAAGCAGATTCATTTTCAAGAAAAGGACCGAAATAATAACTTCAGAAGTGTGGGCTTGTCAGACACCGACAAAGAGGCTTTGTCATTGTGTGTAGAGAAATGGGCAGGGGCGGAATTGAACCGCCGACACACGGATTTTCAGTCCGTTGCTCTACCGACTGAGCTACCTGCCCAAAATCGGCCCGCTAAATCTGCGAGCGACTGTAGCAAAACACAACTGACCTCGCAACAAAAAAAGAGCTTGCCGCCATTGCAAAACCGTATTTGCAGGCAGCCAATAACAATAAATACAATATCATTTAACGGAGAGGGCGGGATTCGAACCCGCGGTAGGGACAAGCCCTACACAGCCTTTCCAAGGCTGCTCGATAAGCCACTCCGACACCTCTCCAGAGCAAACAAAAGCTAACCTTAAGAACACCCGTTTTCAACCAAAAACTGCACAACAGCAGGCAGTTAGCGATAAATTCCCGAAAAATTCATCAGCAAAATGAATCTGTAGCTCCGATTTCAAGACTAAGAAAACAGGTGGAAGAACAAAGCTCAAATATTGTCGACCAACTGCTGGTTATGGATGCCCAGGATGGCAGGGCAAAGGCTCTGAATGCGCTCGTATCACGATGGCAGAAGCGGTTGTGGGTGTACGCATATCGACTGACGTCAGATTCCGAGGCGGCCTGGGAGATTACGCAGGAAAGCTGGCTCGGCATTATAAAAGGTTTGAGAAAACTGCACGACCCTGCGAATTTCAAGGCATGGGCATATAAAATTACAACAAACAAATCAATTAACTGGATAAAGAAGAGCAAAGCTGCAAGACAACTCAGTATCGAAGAAATTCAAAGTCATCAACACCAAGAAAAAAAGGCACCGGCGTTAAAGAGCTGCTAGAAAAATTAGATATTAAAAAACAAGTTGTCCTTAGCTTGTATTACTTTGAAGAACTTAGCATCTCAGAGATCAGCGTAGCTCTCAAGATTCCAAACGGAACCGTCAAATCGCGGCTGGCCAATGCAAGAAAAGAGTTGAAAGAAATTTGGCAACAACATATTAAATAAACTAAGGAGCAATAAAATGGACGATGAACAGATAAAAAAAATAATATACGGTTCAGAAGAATATGACGACTCAAAAGAAGACACTGTACGTACATGGCTCAGAGATGCCTACAGCAAAAACATGCGTTGGGTTATGATCAATATTTGGGTATGGTTTTTCATCTTTTTGGTTCCGATTGTTTTTAGCGCTATCCAGTTCTTCAGAACCGATCAGACCAGAGACCAGATTATGTATGCAACCATCTTCATCTGCTGTTCACTGGGCATTGGTTTTATAAAGACTTTCGGCTGGGTGATGATGCAAAGACCCAGCATCAGCCGAGAAATAAAACGGCTGGAGCTTCGCATCGCGGAGTTGAACGAGACTGTGAAAAACAAATAGCAAAAAGTCTTCTATTTATTGAAAGGAGTCCCAAATGCGAATGTTGAAAATCTGCCTTTGGATAGCCGGTATTGGGTGCCTGCTGTCGGTATTTGGAATGTTTTTACCTTTCTCGGCATGGGAATCTATTGCCAAATTCTTTGGTATTGAATCGCTTCCGGATTCACCGTTGATTATGTACGCTATTCGTACGGTGGCTGCTACGTATATTGGAGTGGGAGTGTTTTTTATCATTTTAGCGCTGGAACCGATGAAATATGGCGTGCTGGTACCATTCTCGGGCTTGGCTGCAGTGTGTATAGGCGTGGTTTGTGCGATAACAGGACTGACAGTAGGAATGCCCGTCCTGTGGTTTCTAGGTGATTCTTTGAGCTGCGTGGTGTTGGGAGTTCTTATTGTTGTGTTTTGGCGATATGCGAAGCAGACCTACAACGAAATTAACTAATACCAATTATAAAAAGTATATGCGCTGCTACCCGGACGGTTCGTCGCTCGTCGCCAGTTGCCCGTGACTCGTAAAACAAAATTAGTTTCGAGCGACGAGTCACGAGACACGAGCGACGAATATTTGCCGATCGTAACCCCCATGCTTTCTTGCGTGCCTCCCCCGAGTCTTCTGTCCTGCTGCCTCGACTAGCGCCTGCACTCGCGTAACCGCAGGTGCGAGCGTCGAGAGACGCAGAGGCAGGCGAAGACAGAATCGGGGGCAGGCAAAAGCAAGAATGGGGGCTAAATACAGGAATCTATCCGGCTTGGCTGGGTTTGCCGAAGTCTGCTAAATACCATACGCTAAACGCTAGCCGCTACTTCCGCATTGATCTTTTCTATCAGTGCCGGTAACTCGGCCAAAGACGTAATCTTCCAGACCCCTTCCGGCAGCTTCTTGCCGACGTTGGTGTGGGCAACTTTCAAAGCCGCGTACATGCCGCTTCTGACCGCGGGCTCTATATCCTTATCAACTCTGTCCCCCACATATAGAATGTTATTGACAGCCTCGCCAATTCTTTCTGCAGCGACCTTGAACATTTCAGGATCGGGCTTGCGAAGACTAAATTCATACGAATAGAGCCGAACCGTAAAGAAATTCAGTATACTAAGTTGGCTAAGATGTTTCTCGAGCGAACTTTTGTTAACAAAAGTGTTCGAGACTATACCGAGCTTCAGCCCCAGATTCTTCAGCGCATTCAACGTATCTTTTAGCTTCGGTTCGATACTGGTAATTTTGCTCAAAGGTTCATACCACAGCCAAGCCAAATATTGCCATTGTCGTTGGTCGAGCTTGATGCCTCTTTGTGTCCCGACCTTTTTTAAAAGTTCAAGCGTATCAAAGTCTCTACCCGTAAGATTTGAGAGCCAGTAGCGTAATCGGATGCGCAATAGATTTACCCAGAAATACCAGCGAAAACTTCCGACGGGTTGATGCTGTTGTTTTAGAAAATCATACGACAGTCGGGCGCCCTGCCGGAACAGGTGAGTCGTGTTGACCTTGCCGAAGTTCAGCAAAGTATCTCCTAAATCAAACAAAACTGCACTAACCTTGTATCTTGGATTTCGCATTTTGTATTTCTTACTTTGCATCTCGTGGTTCGATTCACGAGATACGCTTCACACTCTAAGCGGCGGCAGGTCGTCCTCAAAGGCTTCGCGAACCCACTTGACCATTTCTTCGTCCGAGATCATCGAGACCCTATCCGCAGCATACTCCGCATCGATCTTGTCCTTTATTTTTATCACTCGAGGGTCGTGCTTGGGTATCTCGATTTCGTATCTCGCCTCGATCCAGTGCTTGATGCCTGCGGCCCCTGTCTTATCGGTTATCGCGACCCCAACAGGACGGTTCAACAGTTTTCGAGTGTCGAAGGCATTATATATTTCCTCGTTTTTCAACAAACCATCGGCATGAATTCCAGCACGCGTGACATTGAAATCTCTGCCTACCAGTGGATAATTGCGAGGAATATCAAATCGCAGCTCCTTTCTGGCATATTCCGCAAGCTCTGTTACGGCTGCATAGTTCACACCTTCTGTCATGCCTTTGAGCTGCGCGTGCCCAACGAGCAGGCTCTCAAGAGGTGAATTGCCGGTTCGTTCGCCACCACCAAATATAGCAGCATTGGCAACACAGCAGCCGTAAAGCCAAGCCGTGACGGCGTTAACTTCGACCTTGTGAAAATCGTTATGGCCGTGCCATTCCAGCAGTTCAGATGGCACCCCGATTTTGCGCAAACCATGTACGAGCTTCGGGACACTACGGGGCAGAGCAACACCCGGCCAGGGCAGGCCGAACCCAAGTGTATCACATAGGCGAATCTTGACCGGCTTTCCATATTCCTCTGACAGTTTCATCAATTCTGCTGCAAAAGGTAAAACAAAGCCTCGATAATCAGCTCGTGTTATATCTTCAAAATGGCACCGAGGTATAACGCCATGGTCCAGCGCCGCCTTGGCAATATCAAGATACGCACTCATTGCCTGGGCCCGCGTCTTTCGCAGCTTCAGGAATATGTGATAGTCGCTTGCCGAGGTCAAAATACCTGTCTCGGAAAGTCCAATCTGTGTGACCAGCTTGAAATCAGTCGCCACTGCTCTTATCCAGCCGGTTATCTCAGGATATTTATAGTCTCGTTCCTTGCACAGCTCGACAGCTTTTCTGTCACGCTCTGAGTACAGAAAGAACTCACATTGGCGAATCAGGCCGGTCCCGCCATCTATCTCGTGCAGCAGGTCGTAAACTCTGAGAATTTGCTCAGGTGTATATGGCGGCCGAGCCTGCTGACCATCCCGGAAGGTTGTATCGGTTATCCAAATTCTATCGGGCATTTCGTACGGGACTGTACGGTTGTCAAGTACAACCTTTGGAAACTCAGTATACGGGAACATCTCTCGATAGAGGTTGGGGCTGCTGACATCCATGAGTTTCAGATTTTTATTTGCCATTAGTTATCTCCGGTACATTGCTTGTTGCTCGGCTAAGTATCTAATACTCCGAACGAGATACGTATAATAGCCGAGGTGGGATTCGAACCCACACGCCCTATTCGGACAGGGGATTTTAAGTCCCCAGCGTCTGCCATTCCGCCACTCGGCCAGGCAAAATAAGTTAATGTATCCGGCAAAATTTTGCAAATTGTTTCCGGAAAAACACGCCGAACAGCGGGTGTCCAGCAGAGTCACAATGGCTGCTTTAACTTGTTGCTATTGTTATATTTGCTGAGCAAGGGGCGTGCGTTGGTCCGGGAGATGAAACGCCTAAGGTAATCCTTATCGATTGATTTTGAAGTTCTCGGGCAAAAAATCCGAAATAATGTTTGCAAATGTACGACTGGGCTTTAATATTGCCTTAGCTTATGCATCATGAAAGAAAAGCGGACCTAAATTGAAGCAACAAGTTTTCATCCTATTGAAAGGAGAGGCAAATGAGTTTCAGGTATCGTATCCTGCCGGTTCTATTATTTGTCGCGATGTTTTCACCTACACGTGTTTTGGCCGAGCCACACATTGCAACTCAGCCCTATGGAGCCGTGATTGACGACGTGACAGGTGAAACAAAAACCTACGGCCAACTCATTGTGCATCGTGCCTTCGACGTACAACTGGAAGACACCATTAAACAGGTGCCTATCTTCTCTATTCAATACCCGGGGCTACATTTCAAGGAAGGGATGGGAAATATGCCAAACCATGCCGAGGCTCGAGCCAAATGCATTGCTGAGCGTTTAGCAGCAGCATGGTCCTTACTCGACCATGGAGGAGAGCTGATAATCTCACATGACGATTGGAAAGAATGGCATCTTCCGGGGACAGCTGCACCAGAATACGCGTCTTCTCCTGACGCTTATCCCGCAATATATGTAAGAAGCGATAGTGTATTGGCTGAACCGCTGCGTATTATGACGATTTACCCTGAGGATGAAGAGTCATATCCATGGATAACCAACACTCAAGAATTAGCCGAGTATATAGTAAGTCTAATACGATCACACTATCTTCTATTCTGGAAGATGGAACCGGATATCCACCAATATGAACAGCTTGAGATCGACCGTACCCGCGAGGGGAAAATCTTCAAGGAAGTTGCCATCCGCGCGCTCGAAATGGCAGAACTGTTAGGTTTGGAGCAGTTCAATGAGGAAATTCTCAAAGATGCGTTGGCCCGGATTGCGCTACCTCAACGCGAGCGATTGTACAGGATGGCTACAACTGCGCCTAATGATTGGGAATAAAAACAATTATCAAAACAGTTAACTTGGACTTGGAGCAAAGGACGTATGGAAAGTAAGCAAGTTTCCCTAATAGTAATTCTCCTGGCGTTTTCCTCGTGCTTATATTCAGGTTGCCAAAGGCAGGAACAGGCCGTAACAGAACCAAATGAGACCGTGATCAAGCCTATCTCACCATCCTTTACGCAGGGCCAACAAGCTGGCGAGGACTATATAGCTGGCAAGCTAATAGATTACAGGCTTACAATAATCCTACACAGCATAGAAATCAGCAACAGAGAGGATTTTCTTAATGGATTTAAGGCGGCATTTGTTGAAGCGGGCCAGGAAGATGACGGCATTAAGTACGCCAAAATCTTGGAAGATGCAGTCACCGGTAATCAGTTTGAGACTGCGCTGGAATTGGGGTCGAAGCACGCTAATCGCCAGGTAACAAACTCGCGGATACAGAATCTGATTCAGGACAGTGTCGGTATATCAGGAAGTATGGCTTTAGGGTGGAAAGCAGGTTACATTCTGGGTTTCAAAACACAGAAAGTATCAAGCGATAAAGAAAAGGGTGAGACCATCAGCAAAGAGCTGGAAGAAGAGTTCTATAAAGAAGCTTCTGCAACGTATAACGCATTGCGAGCCGCTACCGGAAGATAGAAGAGTTTTGTGTGACCTCGCAAAGGGCTGTACCTGTAGATTAGTCCTGCTGACACTCGATTGAATAGAAACGGCGGTTATAATACCAATTGTGATTGGAATTTGCGCTTATGTCATTTCGACCGAAGCCCCCGTTCTTGCTTTCGCAAGAAAGCACTGGGGCGTAGTGGAGAAATCTGTTAAAATAGATTTCTCGACTCGCCTTCGGCTCGCTCGAAATGACACGAATAAGCGCATTAATTATTCACAACTGGTATAGCTTCTTTCTAAGGGTATAAACCTGACCATCAGGGATTAGAATGTCAGTCAAGAAGAAGATTCAACGCAAACGCCTTTTCAAGTATGAAACCAAACAAAAGCGGCTGAAAAAATCTCTCATGCGTTGTATCACTTGAACCAGCCGAATGCTGCGTTCTATCGCTCGTAACTGGTAATCATCGTTTGCCAGCACTCTGGCCTTTTTTATCCTTTCAAGGGCATCTGCCAACCTACCCATCAACCCAAAAACAAAAGCTGAATCCCTCAGCGCTCTAACATCGTCGTCTCTTATACTGAGCACCTGGTCGAAAAACTCAACGGCATCTTCAAATGCCTCTTTATTGACATTGACGAGACCAAGATAGTAATAGGCGTCGGCATTGGCACTATCAATATCCGTAGCACGAATCAGACAATGTTCCGCATAGTCCAGATCGCCCATTGTCAGAAACATCGAACCCATAGAAACCAATACATCCGCATTTTCAGGACCAATCTGCAGCTCTGAAATCAGATACGTCCGTGCCTTTTGCCATTGACCTGTTATTAGCGCATGTTGAGCCAGTCGAAAGTAAGGTCCCTGTAGGGAGTCGCCCTTTTGTAGTGCCAGCTTAAACAGCTCTACGGCCCGCTTATGATCACCATCGTTAAAGGCAATCTCGCCAAGATAAAACAAGGCAGCTCCGAAATCAGGATTAAGCTCCAGTACTCTATTGAACTTCTCTTTAGCCGAATCTACGTCTCCCACTTCCAGCAAAAACAGGCCAAAATCCAAGATGACATCAACATCACCCGGGTTGACGCGAAGCTCTGCAAGGAAATGCTCACGAGCGTGTACATAATCTTTATCAGCCCAATAAGCCTGAGCTATCCTGTAGTTTATCTGCGGGTGGGTCGGTTCAAGCTCAGCTGTTCTAAGCCAACACCGGACAGCCTTCTTGTATTCGCCTCGCACAAAGAGGCTGTTGCCTATGTTATAGTAGCATAACGCACAGTCTGATTTTATCTGCTGAGCGAGATAAAACATCTGCTCAGCCAGATCATGTCGGCCCATCTCAGCATATGTGATGATCCGATTGCAATAACATGGCTCAAAGTTTGGATCGCGTGCCTGAATCTTCTCGAAGGTATCAATGGCACGATCGTACTGGCCCATACGCGTGTAGTCGACTGCCAACGAATTCGATATCTCCAGATCGTCAGGACACAATTGCAGTGCGGTCTCATACTCGCATATCGCATCATCATACTGACTCATCGCATCCAGCGCAAGTGCTTTGTTGAAATGCCAAGAACTGTTCGCGGGATTTATATCAAGGGCACCTTCCAGTTCCTTAACAGCTTGTACCATCTTGCCGTCTTCATAAAGCTCAAACGCCTTGTGAGCTTTATGCTCAGCTTTGTCGTAGGAACCGAATTCCATGCCTTCAAAAAGCATACTCGCACCCTTATGTTCTCACACCCCCATAATAGCGCAAAACCACCAACCGCGTTATCGCCCATAAAGTTGCAATGCCTTAGCGTTTTTCGACGTCCCTGAGACCTTTTTAGCCGTGATGAAATTCTGCTGGAAACCAAAGACATAAGCTATTAAAATTGCTTGGCTTAACTTTCGTTGCTCCTTTTGCGAGACGACAACCTTAGTCCCTGCAAAAGTCTTTTTCTGGAACACAGCAGAAGATGGTCTTATAATGTGTCGTTCTGAGGTATATTACAATTGTGCGCTACTTGCTAACCCAACTATGAAACGCAAGCTGCGAACGTGATTGGGAGAAGTGAAATTATGATTAGAGAAATAAAGGGTCAAGTGACAACCGGCAGGGGTAGTTACGCTATTGTCGTAGGCAGATTCAACGAGTTTATAAGTTCCAGACTACTTGCCGGTGCAATCGATTGTCTTCAGCGTCACGGTGCCACAGATAAACAAATATCCGTTGTGTGGGTGCCCGGCGCATGCGAGATTACAGCCGTTGCAAAAAAACTTGCACTGAGTGGCAAGTACGTTGCGGTCATCTGTCTTGGCGCAGTCATAAGAGGTCAAACCAGCCATTACGAGGCAGTCTGTCAACAGGTAATCCGTGGTATCGGACAGATTAACTACGACTGTGGCGTTCCCGCCATATTCGGCGTTCTGACATGCGAGACGCTTGAGCAGGCGGTCGATAGGGCTGGGACAAAAATGGGTAACGCTGGAGCCGACGCGGCAATGACAGCTATGGAAATGGCCAATGTAATGGAACAGATTTGAGTTGCTCAAGGGCTCCGCTTCGTGGGAACTTGATCGTGACTCGTGGCTCGTGAACCGAACGAGCAAAAACTTGTGAGCGACAAGCCACAAAATGAAGGTAGACAAGAGAACAAGAGCCAGAGAACTGGCAATGCAGGCACTTTACCAGCTCGATGTGCAGGGCTCCGAACTACTTGAGCATTTATCAAGTGATTTCTTTACAAAATCAGAAAAAGAGGATTTAATCTGCAAGCTCGCCTTAGATTGGACAAAAGGCACATGGGAAAACCTCCGACAATGCGATGAGTTGATAACCGATTCCACAATAAAGTGGCAGTTTTCGAGACTCTCACCTGTTGATAAAAGCATCTTAAGATTAGCAGTCTATCAATTAAAGTTCTGTCCGGATATTCCTCCTAAGGTTGTGATAAATGAGGCTATCGAACTTGCTAAAAAGTTTAGCACTGACAGATCCGGTCCCTTTGTTAACGGCGTACTTGACGCGATACTGAAAAGACTTAAAATCCATGTTCAGGATTCCAAGTCCTGAAAGAGCGGCGAGCTGCGAAGCAACGAATTAAAGACAATGAGAACAATCGCAGTACTTAATCAAAAAGGCGGAGTGGGAAAAACCACAACAGTGGCAAACACCGCAGCTGCCCTCGCAAATAGGGGCTCAAAAGTAGTTGTAATCGACCTGGACCCACAAGCACACCTGACCATACACCTTGGACTTGAGCCGCAAACCATCAAGTCCGGTTCATACGAAGTCCTGATCCAAACAGCCAAGTTTGAGCAGGAAATCATGCTTGTACGTCCAAATCTTTGGCTACTGCCTGCTAACATCAATCTTGTAGGCGCCGAGACAGAGCTCGTCAGTGTCGTCGGCAGGGAGACTATCTTGAGGGAAGCTATTCAATCAAGTAAAGATATGCTTGATTATTGTATTATCGATTGTCCCCCCTCGCTTGGCTTATTAACGCTCAACGCACTTGCTGCCGCCCAAGAGGTTCTGATTCCTCTTCAGCCACATTTCCTTGCACTACAAGGCTTTGGTAAACTGCTGCAGACGGTAGATCTTGTCAGCAAAAGGATAAATCCGAGCCTGAAGGTCCGAGGCATTTTGCTCTGCATGTATGACACCAGAGCCTCGCTTCCTAATGAGGTCAGAGCAGATATTGAACGTTTCCTCAGCAATGCCCGCGGAACAAATAGTGCGTGGGCTCAAGCTCAGCTCCTGCCGACATATATCCGAAGAAACATCAAGCTCGCTGAAGCACCCAGCTATGGTAAAACAATCTTTGAGTACGAACCAAACTGTCACGGCGCCGAAGATTATAGGGAAGTCGCCAAAGTCATTCATCAACAAGGTTCAGAAATCACGTCTGTTCCCGAAACGCCTACAATCGAAATCAGGTCAATCTCTCAAACGAGCCCAGCAGCTTCAGAATCAACACCTGCGCAATCCACTCAAGCCCAGCAAGAGTCCGGCACCTAAAACATAATAATACCAATCATAAAAAGTATATGCGCTGCTACCCGGACGGATCGTCGCTCGTCGCCAGTTGCCCGTGACTCGTAAAACAAAATGAGTTTCGAGCGACGAGTCACGAGACACGAGCGACGAATATTTGCCGATCGTAACCCCCATGCTTTCTTGCGTGCCTCTGCCCCCTTTGCTTCCTTCGGAAGAAGGATAGGGGGCAAGACGAGGCAGAAGGCGAAAGCAAGAATGGGGGGACTAAGAGCCTATCCGAATAATACCTGAATATCCGATATATTCAAAGGCGACGGTGCCTTTGAAAGGATTAAGGGATGGAAAAACGAAAAGCAAGAAACAGATACAGGGTATCAGACGAATTATGGG
>Ga0307431_1000331_pt1 | contig 33908 bp, 26 predicted proteins | sample SalMarWE160170MG_FD_202155 | JGI IMG/M metagenome (GOLD analysis project Ga0307431, IMG submission 202155) | Salt marsh sediment microbial communities from the Plum Island Ecosystem LTER, Massachusetts, United States - WE1603-170 | ecosystem: Environmental > Aquatic > Marine > Intertidal zone >...
GAAGGGAAAAAGTCAGAAAATTGGGCGGTTTTCGTGAAGGTTATGAAGGCGCCCAGGATTGGGACCTCGCCATGCGCATGACCGAACAAATCCCGGCATCAGCCATCCGTCATATCCCCTTTATTCTTTATCACTGGCGAGCCGTTATTGGCTCAACAGCCCTATCCTCAAAATATAAAGACTATGCGAAGGACGCGCAATTGTCAACGCTGCGCACCCACTTTACGAGAACCAAACGCCCTGTGGATATCACACAAACCCATGACGGCTTCTGGAAAGTCAAGCACCGGATCCAAGACCCCAAACCTTTGGCGAGCATCATCATACCCGTGAGGAACAAAGTCCAATTATTACAGAAATGCCTGGCAAGCATCCAGGGAAAAACCACATACCCAAATGTTGAAACCCTGATTGTTGATAACCAATCCGATCAACCGGAGGCTTTGGATTATTTTGATGAGATTGCGCAAAATGAACAAATTACCATCATAAGATATCCGCACCCCTTCAACTATTCTGCAATCAATAATTTTGCTGCGGATCACGCCAGCGGCAAGGTGCTCATCTTCCTGAACAACGATATCGAAGTCATCTCCCCTGACTGGCTGGACGAGATGGTCAGCCATGCCCTCCGGCCCGAGATCGGCGCTGTTGGCGCCATGCTGTACTATCCCAACGACACCATTCAGCATGCGGGGGTTATTTTGGGCATGAAAGGGATTGCGGGACATATTTACTACGGCAGCCCGCGCAGGACGATCGGTCAGCGCGGCAGGGTGCGCCTTGTCCAGAATTTTTCAGCCGTGACCGCAGCCTGCATGGCTATTGAAAAAATCAAATTCTTTGAAATCAAGGGCTTTAATCAACAGCAGCTCGCGGTCGCCTACAATGATATCGATCTGTGCCTGCGGCTGATCAAAGCGGGATACAGGAATCTGTGGACCCCCCATGCGGAGCTCTATCATCACGAGTCCGCAACACGTTCTTATGAGGACACGCTCGAAAAGATCAACCGTGTTAAGTCCGAAGCAGATTACCTGGTTAATCAATGGCCTGAAATGATTGCCAACGACCCGACCTATAATTTAAATCTGTCTCTGACAATCCCAAATTTCTCCCTTGCCTTTCCCCCCCGCATTGAAAAACCCTGGTTGAATTTAGATCAGCCTGCTTAGACAATCACTTTAATGAACCCGAACTGGCTGCCTATTGGGAACAAGTCCTTATAATGAATGAATATCAGGAAACCCGCTTTGTGGGCAATATGGTGCATGCGATGTTCAACTCCCTGAGCGGTAAGCGGATTTCCTTGTTTGGTGCAGCCTCCCCAAGGGGGCACTTCGTGTTACTTCTTTGGAATAAGGATTTTTTAAAACACAGTGAAAATGCTTATATTTTATCCAGCTTATGGTATTGTTAAAAATCATTGTTGTACCTGGTAATCGAAACCAGCACCTCGTCTGTTATTAAGACTTGTATTCATTATTGAGGAGGTCACTACATTGACAAAACTTTTATGCATCGGCGCTGGTTATGTTGGCGGACCCACCATGGCTGTGATCGCAAAACACTGCCCTCAACATGAAGTGCGCTTGTTTGACATCAATGAAAAACGCATTGCTGCCTGGAATTCAGATAATCTGCCCATCTACGAGCCTGGGTTAAAAGAGGTTGTGTTGGAATCTCGGGGCAGGAATTTGTTCTTTTTTACCTCGGAGAAAATTGCTGAACAAATCGATTGGGCTGATATCATTTTTGTCAGCGTCAACACCCCCACCAAGACCTTCGGGTTGGGCGCCGGTCAAGCTGCTGATTTGCAATACTGGGAAAAGACCGCACGGGAGATATTGCAGTATTCCAATCATTCTAAAATCATTGTAGAAAAAAGCACCCTCCCCGTCCGAACCGCTGAAGCGATGGAAAACATTCTAAACACTAACAACAATGGATTTCATTTTGATGTTATATCAAATCCTGAGTTTCTGGCTGAGGGCAGCGCCATTGAGAATTTAGAAAATCCGGATCGTGTACTCATTGGTGGCCATAAAACCCCTAGTGGGAAGAAAGCGGTGCAAGCAATTGTAGATATATATGCCAATTGGGTGCCCAAAGAGCGGATCATCACCACAAATTTATGGTCCAGTGAGTTATCTAAGCTGGTAGCCAACGCCTTCTTAGCTCAGCGTGTTTCATCTATCAATGCCATATCAGCACTCTGCGAGAAAACAGAAGCTGATGTTGAAGAAGTTGCTTATGCCATCGGAAAAGACCATCGGATTGGTTCGAAATTTCTAAGAGCAAGTGTTGGGTTTGGCGGTTCTTGCTTTAAAAAGGATATCCTCAATCTTGTATACATCGCTCAGCAACAGAGCTTACCCGAAGTGGCTGCCTATTGGGAACAAGTCCTTAAAATGAATGAATATCAGGAAACCCGCTTTGTAGCCAATATGGTGCATGCTATGTTCAACTCCCTGAGCGACAAGCGTATTGCTTTGTTTGGTGCAGCCTTCAAAGCCAACACCAGTGACACACGGGAGAGCCCGGCACTGGTTGTCTGCCGTGAATTGTTGGAGGAACGTGCTGATATTGTCTTATGTGATCCTTACGCATTAGAAAACGCTCGGCAGGATTTGGGTGACAAGGCAGATCAAGTCCACTATGAACTTGAGCCTTACAAAGCCGCTGAGGGCGCGCATGCCATCGCAATCCTGACTGAATGGGATCTTTTTACCAATCTGGATTATGAAAAGATTTATCAATCAATGGCGCATCCTGCTTTTATATTCGATGGCAGAAATATTCTTGATCACGATGCGCTTTATAGAATTGGATTTAATGTTTATGCCATTGGCAAAGCGCCTAAGCAACATTTTCATCGTAATGAAGTTGATTCTGAAGGAGGGATGTATTGATGGCGAATTATTTACTCACAGGCGCAGCCGGGTTTATCGGCTACCGCGTAGCAGACCTGCTTTTGGAGGACGGATACACTGTCTTTGGTGTGGACAATCTTAATGAAGCCTATGACGTTCGACTAAAATATTATCGGTTAGACCGACTTCAGAAATCACCTAATTTCCACTTTTCTAAGCTGGATATCTCCAAAAAAGAGAATATCGACAAGCTGATTGAGTTCATCCCCAACAATGTGGAGGGAGTAATCAACTTAGCTGCACGTGCTGGTGTGCGATCCAGCCTGACTGATCCATGGGTGTATCTAGAAACCAATATTACCGGGACCTTAAACCTTCTGGAGTTGTGCCGGCGCAATGGCATCCCAAAATTCATTCTAGCATCCAGCTCCAGCCTTTACGCTGAGGAATCTGAACCCCCTTTTAAAGAGACAGATAATACAAAATATCCATTGCAACCTTATGCAGCCAGTAAGAAAAGCGCTGAAGTGCTTGCCCATGCATACCACCACCTCTACGATATGGACATCACTGTTTTAAGATATTTCACTGTATACGGTCCCGCCGGCAGACCAGACATGGCGATGTTCCGGTTCTGTCAATGGATAGCCGAAGGAAAGCCCGTTATCATCAATGGAGACGGAGAACAATCACGAGGATTTACCTATCTTGATGACATTGCGCGAGGTACTATTTTGGCGCTTAAACCCTTAGGATATAAAATCATCAACCTCGGCGGGCATGAAGTCGTCACAATAAATAACCTGATTAAGTTACTGGAAGATCGCCTTGGTAAAAAAGCAATAATCACTCACCATCCCTTCCACCCCGCTGATGTCCATACAAACCAGGCAGATGTCACTTTGGCAAATAAGTTACTGAACTGGACGCCTAAAATAAACCTGGAAGAGGGAGTTGCTCGTCTCGTTGATTGGTATATGAAAGAACGTTACTGGGTAAGTCAGATTAACACAGAAATATAAATCGATATATTAATGCTATAATTTTCGTTGAAAAAGGCCATTGGTTAAAGGAAGAGGTTCTATGTCAAAAAAAAGCATAAGCATAATACTGATTATTGCTGGGATAATCTTATTCATCATATCTCTAATAGCCGATCTCATTGGCATTGGTGGTGATCTAACTGCCTTTGGATGGAAACAAATAACCGGCGTAGCTGTTGGATTGCTCTTATTCCTAATTGGGATTAGGTTGAGAATAATAAAAATAGAAGATTAATATATTTCCGTGACTGACTTTTATAATCAATGCATCCTCGATTTGCTGTCTTAATAATTAGGTAAAAGTGCACATGAATAATACACTCTATAAATGATCAAAACCAATAAGATCAAGACATTTCTTAATAAACGTGGGCCAACCCTAACAATCTTAGTCTTGATTGTGATCTTCCTCTCTTACAGTGGTTTCTTGGCCTTAAACCTTAAAGAAAAGATCATTCCCGACGAACCTGCGCATTTTACATTCTCAAAGCACTTTTCGACCACCCTGGGCATCCCGCCGGACACTTATGAGACTTATTCCTGGGGTTGGTATATCGAACAGAACCCATTTTTATATTATTGGATAAACGGCAGGATCATTAACCTAATCAAATTCGTTAATCCCGGGCTTTCTGACTTAAATTTATTGATCGGATTGCGCCTGGTCAGCGTGCTCTATTCTTTGGGTACAGTTTATTTTTGTTATCTGTTATCCAAAGAGGTCATCAAGCATCAATGGTGGCAGCTGCTGCCTGTGTTTCTGCTAACCAATACACTCATGTTTGTTTTTATCTCTGGGGGCATCCACTATGACAACCTGGCAAACTTTTTGAGCATGGCCAGCCTGTATTTCCTTGTGCGATCATTCAAGCGTAAAAATTTCTTAATAAACAGTTTCGCCTGGATGATAAGCATTGCGCTTGCCTGTTTGGTGAAATACACCATCCTCCCCCTGGCACTCGCGTTAACAGTCTCCTGGCTTGCTTTCTTCATCATGAACTACAAGGTATTGCTGCCACTCAAAGTCGATATAATAAAAACGATCATCCTCTCTGCGGTGTTGGCAATATTATTAATTGTGAATTTTTCAGTCTACGGTGTTAATCTGATCCGCTATCAGTCCCTGACCCCTCCTTGTAGGGAAATCCTTCTGGAATCCCAGTGTGAGATCAGCAAATACGAGCAGCGTTATGATGACCTGGCGCTTGACACAAAATTGACCATCCAGGAAACCCTGTCCTCAGATTATCCTTCGCCATTTCGATATATCTTTGTGGACTGGATGTATCATATTTTGCTGCGCAGTTTTGGTTTAAGCGGACATCAGGCTTATTTCCCATATCATCTGATCAAATACTACCAGATTTTGTTTTGTTTGGTCATCATTCTTCTTTTGCTGAACCTGTTTTTTTGGCGTTCATTTTCATTTGAAGATATTCATTTACTTGGGATCGCAGCCTTTTATGGGCTTGTAGTATTTCTCCAGAATTACAATTCTGAACTTATCTATGGCTTTCGCCAGGTTGCTGTGCAGGGTCGCTACCTTTTTCCGGTAATTGGCGGTATCTATGTATTATTCTCCCAATCGATCAAGCGTACACCAATAAGGTTCTTATGCATTATTATCCTAATTTTCAACCTGGGATTATTCTTACTGGGTGGACCGCTCACATTCCTGATAAATAGTCAAACCTTCCTTTCCAGCTGGTTTAGGTAGCATCAAAACAAATTAAAAATATAAACTAAATCAATCTCAGTTCTCAGTAATTACGCTCATGGCAGAAGAAGGTTATAATAAGTGTGTTCTAAAAAATCGATAAAATGGACAGAAAGGATTTTACATGTCAAATAAATCAATCGCTATGTTATTAATTATTGCAGGTGCCTTATTATTCGTTGTTTTCCTTACCGCAGATATCCTGGGCCTTGGTGGCGATCCAAACGCGTTTGGATGGAAACAAATAACCGGGTCTGCTGCCGGTTTGTTAATTCTCCTAACAGGGGTTTGGTTAAATAGCAAAAAAGACCAGGATTGATGTCAAAAATTTATTGCAGAACAATTTTTAATTAACAAGGTATAACCTTAGTCGGAAAAATGACTATGGTTCATAAAGAGAGCAAGTATATCTGTTAAATCTATGAGGAAATTTCATTTTAGTCTGGGCTTTTTTAAGAGAAATGGCCCAAAAATTGTTCTGTTTATCCTTGTGGGGGCTTTCCTCACATCATCATTATTTTTAGCTCTTAATCTACAGACTGGCATCATTCCTGATGAACCAGCCCATTTCATATTTTCGAAGCATTTTGCTAGTACCTGGGGAATCCCACCCGACACTCCAAAAACCTATTCGTGGGGAATATATATTGAACAAAATCCATTTTTATATCATTGGATTAACGGACGGATCATTAATGCCGTAAATTTATTTGAACCCGCAGCGAGTGATTGGCAGTTGTTAGTAACCTTACGATTACTAAATGTGTTATTTTCCTTAGGAACGGTCTTGTTCTGTTTCATGCTATCACGAGAACTGATCAAAGACCCGTGGTGGCAGCTGGTACCCATCTTTTTACTGACAAACACTTTAATGTTTGTCTTTCTATCGGGTGGGGTGAATTATGATAACCTTGCGAATCTCTTTAGCAGTGCCGGTCTTTTATTCTTTGTCCGTGTCTTTACAAGGAATAATTTTATAAAAAACAGCCTGGCATGGATAATCATGATTGGCTTAGGTACCCTGGTTAAATTCACCATTCTACCTCTCGGTCTAGCAATGAGTTTGGTTTGGTTATTATTTTTAAATAAATTCCGAAGGAATATATTTCCAATAGAATTATGGAACCATGGAGAAATCGTTCTGACCTGTCTGACGTTGGTCATACTTGCTGGAAATTTTGCGATTTATGGAATCAACCTGATTCGTTATCAAACCCTGACCCCACCTTGTCGAGAAATATTATCAGAGGAACAATGTGAAACCAGCATTTTCGAGCGCAGGGCTCGTGAAATTGCGAGACCATCAAAAATATCGATCGAAGAAAGCATTGCCCAGGGTTATCCATCACCGATAAAATATGCGGCTGTTGACTGGGTGTACAACATGCTGATGCGCAGCTTTGGAATGATTGGTCATAAATCTTACTTCCCAATTCAAATTATCAGCCTTTATCAAATCCTTTTTTATGGTATGTTGCTTTTGGGATTAATAAATCTATTCTATCGACGTCGCGTTTCTCTCGTGAATTTAAGTTTGCTTTGGATAATAATCTTTTATGCAAGTGTTTTGCTCATTAAAAATTACTCTTCTGAATTATTGCACAACTTCACCCACATAGGCTTTCAAGGACGATATATTTTCCCAGTTATTACCATAATTTATGTCTTATATGCAAAAGTAATAAAATCCACTCCTATTTGGGTTCCCCGAATGTTTATACTTGTTGTGACAATAATTGTATTCTTTTATGGGGGGCCGATAACTCTACTTAAGGGCTATAATTCATTCCTAACAGACTGGTTTAGATAAAAATACTATCTTATGTAAGATGAAAACAAAGGATTTAAATATAGATCTATTGGCGGTTTTACTGACAAAGCAATCAGCAATTTCTATTGATAGGCTGAGCGCTCAACAATCAGCAAATATAATTTTTCGTTAATTAAAAGGTTCAATGTTAAATAATCAAAATAGAAATTCATCAAATAAAATTCACAGACTTCTAAGTCTTCATAATATTTACAGCCAGATGAAATTGATTTTCTTTGCTTTATTCCCTAAAGGCAGTAAGGTATACAAATTTACCCATGGATTATTAAGCGTTTTTCTGAAAAGGATACATTTTTTCAATATCACCTACCAGGAGTGGATCCGCAAAGTCGACACCCTTCATGAGGAAGACCTGAAAAAGATCCGAAAAAATATTGAGGAGATGGAACTAAAACCCCACTTCTCCATCATTATGCCGGTCTATAATACACCTGCTGAACTTTTAGAAGAAGCCATTCAATCCGTATTAATTCAGGTGTATCCTTACTGGGAATTGTGCATCGCAGATGATGCATCAACAGATCCTGACATCAGACGGATTATCAACAAATTTAAAGAAGAAGATCTGAGAATTCGCGCAGTATTTAGAAAAACGAATGGGCATATTTCCGCAGCCAGCAATTCAGCGCTCGAACTCGCCCAATACCCCTTCGCTGTTTTATTTGATCATGACGATTTATTGCATCCTCTTGCATTGTATTATGTTGCCCAAACAATCCTTGCTTTTCCTGATAGCGAAATCATCTACTCTGATGAAGATAAGATAACAAAAAGGGGGAGAAGGCTTGATCCATATTTTAAACCAGATTTCAACTATGAACTTCTTCTCAGCCACAATATGGTATCTCACCTGGGTGTCTATCGCACCCACACGATGCGAGCCGTAGGGGGCTTCCGAGTTGGTCTGGAAGGCTCACAGGATTATGATCTGCTCTTACGCATTCTTGAAAGGATTAAATTCAATCAAATCCATCACATTCCCTTCCCGTTGTACCACTGGAGAATCTCACGCCAGAGTGCTGCAGAAGATGTTAATATCAAACCCTATGCAATCGATTCAGGGAAAAAAGCACTTCAGGAGCACCTTGACCGCAGCTCAATCAAAGGTCACGTTAAATTCCTCCCAGAGGTAGCTGCATATTATGTGGAATATGACTTGCCTGAACCCAACCCATCGGTCGCCATCCTGATTCAAGATCAAGAAACTTCCAAAACTCTCCAAAATTGTGTTGATTCAATTATCCAAAACACAAACTATCCAAATTACAGGATCATTATCTATTTACCATCAGAATTAGACCAGTCGCCAGAACTTCCTGTTAATAAATGGGGTGAAAAAGTTAGCATTGAACATTTCCCGGGTCAGATCGCAAATGCCTATGCGAAAATAATAAATCGGGCTGCAAATAATCTCAAAGAGGATTTTGTGGTGTTGCTGGATAAAACACTTTTAATACAGAGCCCAAATTGGCTGATTCACCTGGTTGGACAGGCAGCTCAAAAAAAGGTTGGGGCAGTTGCGCCAAAATTGTTATATAGAAACAACGTTGTTTACAGCAGTGGCGTCGTTATCCTGCCTGATGGAGGAATTCACCACATATCTAAAGGGGAAGAACAATCAGTCAACGGATATTTTGGTTGGGCTAAACTAACACGTGGTTATTCCGCACTATCTTATAAATGTCTAATGTTCAGGCGGAATATGTTTACATCAGCAAACGGGTTTAATGAATCTCTGCAAACACCAAATTATTGTGGTGTCGATTTTTGTTTGAGATTGAAAAACCTTGGTTTTAGAAATATCCTTTACCCATCTGTCGAACTTTACATTCAAGAAAAACACAGATACAATAAACCTCTAGAAATTTCAAAACAAGATACAGAAATAGATCGCACATTTTTTAAAGATAATTGGGGAGAATGGGTTTTGAAAGACCCAGCCTTCAATCCAAACCTGGCGATCGTCAATGAGGGAAAGCTTGTCGTGGATTTATCTCCTCAGTACAAATTCCCGGGAATTTAACAAAATGAAATTATTTCAAAACAAAGTTACCAGAATTGCGTTGTTGCTGCTTTTGTCCTTACTTGTAGCAGTCAGCCTGTCTGGAAGGATTTTATTTAGTTTGCCGTTTTTCTATGAGCAAAATAATAATCAACGAATTCTAACATCCTTACTGATAACACTGATGTTTTGTGGGTTGGTTTTTATAGCGTACAACACACTGATTTTGCCCTTCTTATCCCTATATTTAAAATGGAAAAATGTAATTTTCATTATCCTAATGATTATCATTCTTATTTCAACATCTTCCATCAATTCACTTTATTATTGGTCCATACCAAAAGAAAATAACATTGAGATTTGTTTTGATGCCGCAGAGGGATCAAAGAATCTTCAGATACATAAATTAATTGAAAGCCACACCAAACGCCTTTACTCCCCAGTTAGTTTTGGCGTTGATCAATATCCAATAATCATTCCATCGGGAGAGTGTGTGAATGGCAAGATTATCACAATGTATTGGAAATATACTCTCATGTTATTTTTTCCAAGCTTAACCGCCGTTGCGCAGAAGGAACCACCCGATGGCAGGTTTTATTTGAGCATCAACGATGTACCCTCTGTAGTATATTTCGATAAAAACGCAGAAGAGCCCATTGGTAACGAAGTAAATTTTAATGAAGGTATAGAGGATGGTGAAACCTTACCCTTCGTTATCCATAAATATCTATATACAGCAGTAAAAGCAATTTGTTTGATTGTCAGTTCAATATTTCTATCATTATTCTTTTTTGGCCTGACAGAGAAAATCATGAATTATTCACCAGCAAAATCCAACCAATCTCACGGAAATTAACATGACTGCATTAAAATTAAAGAAATTTAATAACCCACCACTTCATAAGATATTACTTGGCTTAATCCTCATTTATTTCGTAATTTTTGGTGTAGTTATGGCCTACACTAACGGCCAACCAGATCAATCACCTCACCAATATTATTCCGAACGCTTTACCCAAACTTGGGGTATCCCCGAGGAAGACATGAGTGTTGGTTCTCGTATTGTTACAGGACAACCTTATCTCTATTATTGGCTAAATGGTGCAATAGCAAAAATTTACCAATTTGTTTTCCCCCACAACCCCCCTATCAGAGTTGTAATGTTATGGCGTTTGTTTTCTGTCTTCCTATCCAGCTTTACAGTCTATTATTGTTATAAAGCAGCTAAAAAATTGACAAATAATCCTTATGGGGGTATTTTAGCCGCCTTTTTCCTTTCTAATACATTAATGTTTGTGTTTGTCAGTGGCGGTAATAGCTATGATAATTTGATGAATCTGGCTGGCATGGCTGCGATTTATCATCTTATTAATGTATATAAACAAGAGGATTTTGTCAAACATACAGCCCTGACAGGTATTTGGGTTATTATAGGATCACTGGCAAAAAAGCAGTGTCTATTATTAACTTTAATTATCTTCCTTGCCTGGCTAGTCTTTGTCATTCGTAATTTTAAAAACATTGAGTTGAGATTTAACAAGGTAAATATCTTAATAATCCTCTTATTTGTTGGCTTTTTAATTCTATTCCTGGGTCTATATGGCGTTAATATAATTCGATATTCGAGAACGACTCCCTCGTGTAACCAAATAAAGCCACCAGAAAAATGTGGGGCATTCGACTATCGATGGGAGTATTTCCAGCGCTTTAACCTAAATCTGATCTGGTTCCAAAGGGATGACATTATCAATCCTGTTCGTTATGCCTTTGAATACTGGTTATTCCAAATGGCTGAATCCACATGGGGTATCCTTTCTCACAACACTTTCATTCCCATGCTTTCTATCGGCCTCCATACAATCCTGGTGATTTGGTGGTTCGGTTGCCTTACTCGTTATTGGAAATGGAAGGATACAGCAGTGAATATGCTATTATTCATATTATTCAGCTATTGTATTTACGTCTTCTTCTGGAATTATATAACCGAAGTTAAATTTAGCTTTCAACATTACGGGGTAACGGGAAGATATCTTTCCCCAATTTATGGTACTTTGTTCACTCTAATGGTTTATTATTTCCTCAAGATAAAGCATGTTTTCATTAAAAGACTCACCATAACCTTGTCCATAATGATCTACTTTTCAGGAGGGTTTTGGATGTATCTCTCTCGGTATTCGGAGATTTTCTACCATTGGCGAATATTTAAGTAAAATCAAGAGAGAAAAATATTGCAAAATCTTTTCGGGAAGATGAAAAATTTTTGATGGATATTTCATAATACTTGTCATAATATTATGAAATTTATACTGGTGATACAATGATAAAGGTTAAATAGAAAAATATTTTACTAAAGCGAGAAATCATGAAACCCATCTACTCAACAATAAAAAGCCACGCAACAACCCTATTACTCGTGTTGGTGATTTCCTTATTTTTTATCATTCCAGTTACTCATGTAAATGCCAATACCGATACACCGATTGATCCAACTAATACTGATGAACAGCTGGATACAATTTCCGGAAATGAAGATCTGGAAAATGACAATGTTCCACCTGAGGGTTTTCAAATAATTGAGGAAGGTCAAATTGAAACTTTCACGATGAATATGCCTCAATTGGATAATCGTGAAAAGGAAATCATCGTCTATTTACCAGCAAATTATTCAACCAGCGACATAGACTACCCTGTAATTTACCTCCAAAATGCTGAGGACATTTTTATTTATAACGAATATAAATATGATTATTGGCTTCTCAATGAATCCCTTTATCATTTTTATACAAGCGAACTTGGTGACGACGTGATCATCGTTGGCGTAAAATCCGATCCGATATATCATTGGAATGAATACAGCCCATGGGTAAATGACAATATGTATTCCTGGATGGATCATCATGATGCCAATCGCGTCGAAGGCGGAGACGGAGAGGCTTACCTCGATTTCCTCATCAACACACTCAAGCCAGAAATCGATGACCGCTACCGGACCCTACCCGAACGAGAAAATACAGCTATTGGTGGTTTACGAATGGGCGGCTTGATATCTCTTTATGCTGGAATTACCAGAGCTGATATCTATTCCCAAGTCATGGCAATGTCACCTGCGGTCTGGTTTGCCGAAAGCGGGGGATTCTGGTTGTCGAACAATAGACTTTTAGAATTGATTAATCAAGTCGGTGCTCCTCAAGATGTAACATTCGTCCTGGATATAGACCCAGCCGATAAAACGACAGACATTGAGATAAGGCCCGCCGTTTATGATCACAATGGTGACAAAATTTCATTCCCGCAGGCATATCTGGAGGGAGCCCAAATCTTAATTGCCACTTTGGTTAATAATGGCTTGCCAGAATCTCATATCAGCCATGAGAATATCAATATCGATCCCTGGACCAATGAATTCATGGACGCCACAAGGGACGACCCAAAAATCGATTTTTCATATTATTTTCCATCATTCAGAATGACTCAAAAAGTAGGCTATTTTACAGTTTCCATGACGGGTTATCTCGATCGAACTCGAAGAGTTTGGGTGTATTTACCTCCGGATTATTATCGTAATACAGATAAAAGATATCCCGTCCTTTATCTGACAAATGCTCAAAATTTATTCGGATCTGAAGTAGGAGTAAATTTACCAGATTGGGAAGATTGGAAATTTGATGAAACACTAGATTGGTTTTATGAAAAAACCGGTAAAGGCATCATTGCGGTTGCCCTCGAATTTGACGCACATTACCCATGGGATGAATATTCAAACTGGGATAATAATTATATGGGATTTTGGTTAGATGACGATGATGGTGATGATGAGAATTTTACTGGAAAAGCAGATTCCTATCTAAATTTCATTGTCAACGAACTCAAACCAAATTATATAGATGCAAATTACAGAACCTTGTCAGATCGAAATAACACGGGTATCGGTGGTGGGAGCCGTCATGCCCTCTTCGCTTTGTATGCAGGATTAACCAAGCCAGAAGTGTTTTCAAGAGTAATGGCATTCTCTCCGGCTGTCTGGTTAGCGAATAACAGTACTAACTTTTGGGAAACAAATAATGGTTTGAGAAATTGGTTTTCATCGAATAATGCACCTACTAATATCCGATACTATCTATATGTCGGCACTGAAGAGGATAGCGCGGCAGGTGCCAATTACGAAGAAGGCGTAAATAAGGTTAAAACCGAATTAGAGAATGACGGCGCTACGGTCAGACGAGATTTAAATTCTGGAGTTTATCCTCCTTACCATTGGCCCTCAACATGGAGTCATTGGGTGGATGACGCTCTCGATTGGTTGGGATATTACTAGGGTTCAATCCCCAACAACTTTCACGAATTTTCCAAACCAATATCAATTTTATCAATTCCATTTTTCTACTCGTGAATTTTAGGGTAAAATAGCAATTTATGTTGTCTGAATTTATAATATTTATTTCCTGCTTGAAAGGGAGATAATGCCTTTTTCCAGCATAACCTTTATTTTTCTTTTTTTACCCATCACACTTATATTGTATTACATCCTTCCTCGCAAGAGATGGCGCAACCTTATCCTCGTACTCACCTCACTTTTTTTCTTTATTTGGTCTGATCCCACCCATATACATGTATTATTCACTTCTATCCTCATAAACTATTATGTTGGGCTTTTGATTGGCAAATCTCAGGAACGAAACGTGGGAAATAAAGCCAAAACAATGATGTGGATCGGGATTATTTTAAACCTGCTGCTTTTAGGTTTTTATAAATATACCGGATTCTTTCTTGATATTTTAGAAGCAGTCTTCCCCTTAACCATAAATTACACTCAAAGAGCCTTCCCCTTAGGCGTTTCCTTCTTTACGTTTTCTGGTATCTCTTACATTCTGGACATTTACAACGAGATCAATCCACCTGAAAAAAACCTGGTGCGATTCAGCGCATATCTGATCATGTTTCCCAAACTACTCCAGGGACCGATCACACGCTATATGCAGATCAAGGATGAATTATTAGCACCAAAATTTATCCCCCTTCAGATTATGGAGGGTGTCAGGCGTTTCATAGGTGGTCTTGCAAAAAAGGTTATGCTAGCGGATAGCCTCAGTATTGCCACTCAAAAAATATTCACTGCAAATTTTCAGGAAATGGGAGCTGGACTTGCCTGGTTTGGGTTAATTGCCTATACACTTCAGATTTACCTTGATTTCTCCGGATACACTGATATGGCTATAGGAATTGGGCAAATGTTAGGCTTTAAACTACCTGAAAACTTCAATTTTCCTTATATCAGCCGTAGTATCTCCGACTTCTGGAGGCGATGGCACATGACTTTAGGTGCTTGGTTTCGCACTTACCTGTTTATCCCCATGGAATACGCGCGAAAAAGAGAGAAATTTCTAAGGCAGCAGACAAATTTATTAATAGTTTTCCTCTTAACTGGGCTCTGGCACGGCGCCAGCTGGAACTTTGTCATTTGGGGTGTATATTATGGTTTCATAGTGGTCATAGAATCCAGCGGTTTTGGTAAAAAGCTTAAGAAAACTTCCCCCCTAATTCAACACTCTTATTCTCTTATATTAATCGTAATCGGATGGATTTTCTTTCGGATCACAGTTATTCAACAATGGGGCAGCTTCTTTGGAGCGCTATTTGGCACAAATGGATGGACCAATAGTATTACATTTAGATCACTTAACGTCCTTTTTTACCTCCCATTTTTATTACCGTCTGTGTTGTTTAGTCTACCATTCATGAACCAACTGTCAGAAAAAATAAAAAACAAGGGTGGTAAAACGCTCGTAGCATTGGATTTAGGATACATTTTATTATTCTTATTTACCGTAACCTTTATCCTATCCAAAGGTTTTACTGCATTCATGTATGCAGAATTCTGATCATGAAAAAAGCACACCGGTTTATATTATCATTATTCTTTATTATCATAATCTCCGTCCCAGGCTATTGGCTGATTCGGGGAAAACCAGACAATCAAGTTTCAATTGTCGAAGGTAGAGTATTGGGATTGCCTGAAAGGAATTACCCAACCCTTAAAATTGCTATAGATTATATTCGGCAGGGAAGAATTGATCTAGCCTTTAATCTGGTATGGGATTTATACACTGGTGGTTCTTTACAAAAAAAATTTGACGGTGCTGCCACAGATCAATTTCCTTTTCGAATGGACCTGATAAAATTTGCCAAATCAATCGATCGTTGGATTATTCGCTTGGCGTACAGCTTAACAAATGACAATGTGATTCCAGCGGATATGACCTCAGATATCTATATTATGCTTGATCACGATGCTTTGATATTACCGCCTGGAAGAATAGATCAAAACACATATGAGAATATTGACATAAGGTTAGAGAATTACAAAACCATTACATCAACATACTCAGAAATCAATTTCTATATCTATTATCTTGAATCATTACAATATTCTAAATACAATCCACTTAATAAATATTTTGCGAAAGCTGATCAAGGTCAGTCTTTCACATATTTCCGAGAAAACCTTACTGATAAAATCCAACTCAAATGCATGCCATTATTAAGTCTAGAGGATTACCTTAGAAAGTTCTATCGGACTGACCATCACTGGAACACCAATGGGATTCTGGAAGCATATGATGGAATATATGAAATACTTTCACGAAAAAAGGAGGATTTTCCTAAAAAATTACAAATAACGGAAATGATTGAGTTCGAAAACATTGAATTTTTAGGCAGCTCCGCAAGAAGGACCCTCTATCCTATAAGCGGTGATCTATTCATTGGATTTCAAGCAGAATTTCCAAATTGCACCGTATCCGATCAGGATATAGTTGGCGATTATAATTACAGAGACGAATATTTAAATGGTGAGATTCCAACAACTCCTTATATTGACCATTATAAATATTATTTTGGAAGACAATCAGGTGTATTGGAATACGATTGTTAAACAAATTCAGATTATAACATTCTAATTATTGGCGACTCATACGCACGTCCACTGGTCAAGCTCATCGCATCCCATTATAAGCATACTTATTATCTTGATCTTCGACAAAATCCAGATTTTTCGATCTCAGAATTTCTAGAGCGGCATCATGTTGATGACATTCTTATTGTCAGCGATTACGAGGTGGTTTTTTTAGATACAGAGCAATGGATTATTAACCCTTAGCTTATTAATAATTTTCAATGAGAAATTATTTGAGTACATGAATTATTTATTGGACAAATTTTTAAAACAAAATACAACAAGGAGTTAATTGTTGAAAAAAGCTTATCAATTTGTATTAATTCTTTTCTTTATAGTCTTACTAACTGTTCCTTTATATTGGGTAACTAAAGGAGATCCTGCCGAGGAATCCGTTGTGGAAGCTAGGGAAATGGTCGCATTGAAGCCCGCCTCAAGCCCTAACCTTCAACGTGCATTGGATCTAATTTCAGAAGGCAAATACCGAGAAGGTCTCAGCACTTTGATCAAATTGTACACTAGCTCCTCATTTGTCAGCAAGTTTGAAACCGCAACAAGTGACCAATTTCCTCTCCGATTGAGTATCATCCAGTTTTCAAAAGCAATTGAACGTGGGATTATAAAATTAACCTACAGTTTCACCCCCGACAAAATAATCCCAGCTGACATGTCGCGGGATATTTATTATGATTCAGAACATAATCAATTGATTTATCAGCCAACTTTATTCAATGAAGAGACACGTCACCTGATTGATGAACGTATTATGAATTATAAAGAACTCATTGAAGCTTATCCGGATATAAATTTTTATCTCTACTATCATGAAATCCTTGAAAATTCCGAATTTCATCCGCTTAATCCATTCTTTTCAGAGGTTGATAGTGGTACATCGTTGAAATACTTTATGGAGAATAAGCCAGAAGGATTACAGATAAAGAAATTCATGCTTGACGATATGGACGACCACATTAAATACTATTATCGAACTGACCATCATTGGAATGTGTTTGGCGTTCTTCGTGCTTATGATGAAATTTATAAAATGCTTTCAATGGGTTATCAGGACATCTTACCCGAGCTGGAATATGCGAATATTGTGACCTTTCCTGATGTAGAATTTTTAGGCAGCTTGGCTCGTGAAACGTTGTATCCTATTAATGGTGATCAGTTTATGGTTGAAGTGGTTAATCTTCCGCCTTTTGAAATGGTAAAAAGCGGCCAGGTTGTAAAAGAACACCCAAGATATTCGTACTTTGAAGGAGATTATTCGACAATCCCTTACACCAATCACTTCAACCAATTTTATGGAAAAGTAACAGACTTGATTGAATACACCTTCAACAATGGATCGGACAGAAATTTATTAATCATCGGTTCCTCATTTCGAAATGCCTTGGATCCATTACTTGGTGCTCATTATCATAAAACATTCTGTATTGATCTGCGTTATTATTCAGATTTTTCTCTCTCCGAATTTCTGCGAGAGTATAACGTAGATGATATACTCATTATTGGTGATGATGAAGTAGCGTTCGAAGACGTTGAATATTGGAAAATCAACCCCTGAAAGGATAATCCATGAAAGTAAATAATATCGCGTATGATTGTCTAACACAATACTGCGAACAAGGCTTTGGAAACAAAGAAATCATCCATTGGATTCATAAAGATTTAAGTGAAAGTATTTATTCTTATAACTATTTTGAATCAGAATCTAATAAGATCGCCTCAGTTCTACATGAACTGAGCATCACAAGAGGAGACATTATTAGTATTTTTCTTCCAAGGAGTCCCATTCTTGTAAGCAGTTTCTTTGGAATAATTAAACTTCAAGCAATGTCTTGTATCTTGTTTTCCACTTTAGGGGAAGATGCCCTGCTTGATAGGTTAGGTAACAGTCAAACAAAAGTCCTTATCACAAAGAATAGTCTGTTGAGAAAAATACTGGCAATTAAGGATGATTTGCCAGAATTAAAGAAAATATTAGTTACTGATATTGATGAGCATCAAAGTGATTTTATATTGAGTTTGCCAGAATTAATGGAAAGCGAATCCTCCGACTTTGATTATCCACATCATCTGGACTCGGAAACACCAGCATTTCTTCAGTACACGTCAGGTTCGACAGGGAAGCCCAAAGGCGCCTTACACGTACATGGCGCAATTCAAGACATTATCCAATCCTTCAAAGAGATACTGGGTGTTCAGTCAGATGATTTGTATTGGTGTACTGCGGATCCAGCTTGGATCACCGGTTTATCCTATGGTGTCATTGCACCATTAACCACAATATCGCAGAGTATTCAATTCAGCGGCACCTACAATGCCGAAAACTGGATGAACATTCTTAAAGACAAGAAAGTAACTATATGGTATACGGCCCCTACTGTGTTAAGGATGTTGATGCAGGAAGATGAAGGCATTTTTGATGATATTAGGTCTAATCATCTTAAACGAATCTATAGTGTTGGCGAACCATTAAATCCGGAAATCTATCATTGGGGAAAAGAAATATTTAGCACTGAAGTTTATGATAATTGGTTTCAATCTGAAACTGGCAGTATTATGATAGCGAATCGACCAGGAATGGAAGTAAAACCAGGATCAATGGGAAAACCAAGATCAGGTATTCAACCATTTATTTTAGACGATGAAATGCAAATTTGCCCTGTCGGTAAACAAGGACATTTGACATTGAAAAAAGGCTGGGCGTCCATGTTCAGAACATACTTTCATAAAGAAGATGCCTATGCGAATAAATTCCGCGGCGAGTATTATATCACAGGTGATCTTGCCTACAAAGATGAAGATGGTTATTATTGGTACGTTAGCCGTTCCGATGATGTCATTAACACAGCAGGGCATTTGGTTGGACCTTTCGAGGTCGAAAGCGCTTTGTTAGAAATTGAAGAAATCGCTGACGCTGCGGTCATTGGCGTGGATGATCCCCTACTACATAAAAAGATTGTTGCTTTTATCGTTTTACCGGATGATGTAACCTGGGACAAAAAACTTGAGCTTAAATGCCGGGTTTACATTTCAAACAAAGTCTCAACAGTAGCAACACCCTCAGATTTTGTTGTTACCGATAAAATACCAAAGAACCAGAGTGGTAAAATTCTTCGCCGAGTATTACGCGCGGTTTACGAAGGTGAAGATCCCGGCGATGTTTCAACAATGGAGTAAATTATGGAAATCAAAGAAAAATTAACAAACGTCTTTAGAGAAGTTTTTGACGATGATACATTAATTATTCACAATGAAATGACAGCAGATGATATTGATGCATGGGATTCACTATCACATGTAAATTTGATGATTGCTACTGAATTGGCATTTGGGATTGAATTTAAACAAAGCGAAATCCAAAGCTTCAATAATGTTGGAGAGTTAATCGAGCGTATTAAGGAAAAAACATCAGAATCCGAATAGATGCTTAAGCCACAAACGCAAAAAAGATCACTACTTCGAGTGCCAAACTCGTCATTTTTTGTCTATTAAACAGTGTTGCGATTTAAAAAGAAAAAACAAAGAGGAAATTATTTCCACTTTGAATTAGGATAACAGCCTATTTTAGCTAACCCCGACAGCCAGGGAATAATATTTTGCCTTGCCATATAATCCCGTAAATAAGCGTATGAGGGATTATCGGTTAATTATTCGAGTATTACTTGTTTTTTCCAACTTACCTTGCCTGTGCCAACTTTGTTTCACTCACCAACCGAATCTATCCCCTTATCTTCATGATTTCCAAATTTTAAAATTTACTCAACAACTCATTGCCATCTAATAATGGCATGTCAGTGTCATTGTAAATAATATCTAAACCAAAAAGATTAAGGATTTCAACTGCTTTTTTAATTTGATCATCAGTGATATTCTTTCTCCAAGACTTTATCAAATTTGTTCCCTGATTAATCGCGCTTTTCTCTCTGCTCATGACACCAGGCGTATTTACTTTATTCATAACATCTGATGAATAAGGTTTATTAATAAATGAAAAAATGTTTTTGATTTCACTTTCTGGATTTACGCAGATATTCTCATAGAACGCTACAAATATCTCCCCTTTTTGAAATTGTGTGATGGGAACTAAATTTTCGATGCACCACATAAATATAAATGTCTCAAAAACTGTCTTCGCACTCCTTATCTGTTCCTCATAAGGCAGAAAATAATCCTCCATTAATTCGTGTTGAGTTAGATAACTATTTATTGGATTAATATCATAACGAAAATTCTTACCCACGATGTTAATTTTTGAATTGGCAACTGCACATGGATGTCTTAGTATTAGAAGGATAGGTACCTCAGGAAAGTGGTTTTTCATCCAAAACAAAAACAAGTTCGCATAAATGGCCTTAATTATCCGCCTTTGTGAAAATAATCTTTTATTATATGAGTTAACCCAGCTGTCATTGATTTGCCCTTTCAAGATTTTCTTCATGGGTTCTAAAAACTTTGGATCGTTCTCGTCAGCGCGCAAATACTGAAAGTCTTTCCATTTTTTAACTAAATCCACTTTTTTAGGATCAAAAGGTTCAAAAAGAATTCGATAGTCGTTATTAAAATTGACTATATCCTGCAACCATGTGGTCCCACTCCTTGCCGACCCGGCTATGAATATAGATTTTCGATATTCATGCAAATCAAAATGCACCATACGATAAATTTGTCGATTAAAGAAAATCTCAAATTGTTTCTTCATGAATTCACCTCGTATCTGAGTTTCATTAAAGGCATGGATAAGCAGTGCAATCTTTGGGTTGCGTTTCACTCGCTAATTTTTAGTCATTGGAACCATAAAAAATTATAAACCAGCAGACTCATATAGCCGTGGGGCATCATATAGCCGTGGGGCATTATTAATGGTTCTAATTGTCGATTTAAAATCAATCCCAATTTTATCGCAGTACCATTGTATGGCATTAAAGCGAGGTTGATTCTCTACTTCAAGCAAACTTAAAGCCTCTTCTCTTGAAATCCTTCCTTCCCTGATCTGATTGCTTCTGAAGGTGTCATTAATTGTTAATCCTGACATCATATAATACATATAATCAGAAAGCGGAACCGTTCCATCGTCAATGCGCCATGTGCTTGGTGTTTCGTCGGATGTTTCCCAATCGTATTCTTCTAGCAGTGTCCGGTTTACGTCTTGTTCATTCCATTCCAAATAATCAAATAATCGCAAATAATTATGAGGAATAATATAAAAGGAAAGATATCCACCAAATGTGTCAATCAACGACTTGTTGATATAGGCTGGGTTTTTGATGTATTTTCCTAAGTAACTAAAAGCCAACTTTAAATTGTCATAAATGGCACGCTTAGAGCTCATAAACCTTGGTTTTATGCCCGCAAAACCAGCCTTAAAATATGTGTGCTCAAAAGGCGTTGCACATAATACGATTAAATCACGATCAAGGCGTTTTCCTACCCTGTTGGCATGATAAAAGAATTGTTGACCCACACTCGTCAATATGGGGATAGTGCCCAAGTCGGGTTTTTTTAACCATGCAATGAGGTTCGCTTTGATATTCTCTCTTTTTCTATCCAAATCAGCTGAAATTCTAATTTGCTCGACCTCAAGTTTTTCGCACATTCGTCGTTGGTTTCTGTCAGCTATATCCGTCGCTACACCCCAGTCGTAAGTAAAGGCAATCACATCCAGCCCTAACACCTTTTTAACGATGTGCATACCATAACTGCTATCACGTCCGCCGCTGAAAGATAAGACACATTTAACACTGCCGTCAGGTTCTTTATTGCGATCGAGTAGAGCATGAAGAGCATCCATCCCTAAAGGTGCTTTACTTTTATAATGATTACAAAAGTTACATACCCCATCTTGATCAAAACTAATAAATGGGAAGGTTTCTGGCAATACACATTTTGTACAGCGCTGTAATGTGTCTATCTTTGCTTTTGCTTTATTATATTCTTTAACAAATTCCTCTGGGTAGGCATTTTTATTATTATTCATTTTGATTTCTTGATTTTCGCATTTTCGTTTTTTTGTTCTCATTCACAATTCGCTTTCCTAAATGTGTGTAATATATTCCTTATCGAGTCCTAATTAGATTCCATCTTTTAGGATTATAAACTTAATTAAGGATTTAATGCCTTTGTCGCTTCATTTTTATGATTTCTAAGCTAAACCTATTCGTTCATTATGTGTCTTATGCTGCCCTGTGTGAACCCATAAGTGCGGCTAAACTCAAGTCCAAAGAAAAAATTCACTGATTTCGATCAGCCTATTTCATTCTTCAAAACTCACCGATGCACTAAATGCTTCAAACTAAGATAGATAACAGACAATTTCATCCGCTTGCTGCTGCGCCAAAACAAGTGACATATAAATTGGTTCATCAATGCATGAAATATAATTTCTTAAATTACAAGGTTTAAAGTGTATTGCCAGGCATCGTAAGCTTTTGTTTCTGTTATTTCGATATCATCAAATTCAAGTATTTGCCCCCGCTCAACCCGACGTTTGATTACGACATCTTTCACCAAACCTATCGGCACGTGGTTTGGAAAATCTTTGATTGAAAGCGCTTCTCCGCGCACCTGAAAATTTCGATCCGCACGTTTAATTATTGTACCGGGCGTCAACTCTTTCTTTGCAATCACACATACACTGGCAGTGGGATTCGCACTGTTTTCGAGGAGAACACCTCCTCCCAGCAGCACTTGCCTGATCGTCGCAGGAATCTCCAGGTGAATTAAATGATAATTACGAATTAAGGTGTAACAAGGGCCTTCACCTAATTTTAGATACTTCAATGCCGGCGCTTGTGCCTGATCATAATCTGCTGTTATGAACACACCTGCCGGGAATTTTTTCTCAGCCTGTGGACTTTGTAACAAATAGTCACTGATAGGTTTGCCAATTTCCTTCGCCCGGGACGCCAACCTTTTGGAATCTTTGATAATATCCTCACTCTCAATGCCATACATACCCTTTTTTGCGATTACAGCACCCAAACCATTTGCGACTAAAGCCTGTTCGATATTCACCTTTGTACCATCCGTAAATCCAGTAACCTGCTCAAGGGAAATCCCTTGTACATCAGCCCAATATTGCATCTCTTCCCGTGTTGGGTCAAGGTTTAGAAAGCCTTTTAGATTACCATATACCAGGGGTTCAAAGCCCATACTAACCAAATTTCTCTTCATGGCAGCCAACACACCTGGCTGATCACCTTCTGCTTCAGTAATCAAACCCTTCGTAGATAAATAGCTACCAGAAGTGATATGCAATTCGGCATCCATTGTAACAACTGGAATCCCAGCGTCCATCACCTGGCATAAGATGTCTGTCACATAAACAGGATCACCATTGCATTCAACAACCAAATCGCTTTGATCGATGAGCTCCTGAATAGAATGGGTGTATAGGTCCTCATCAGAGAAATCATTCAGGTCTCTTCGCGTCAAAACACAAGAAACTTCCATATCGGATAAAACGTCAATTGTTTTTTTAAGGCCACCGCCAACAAAACCAGTTCCAATGATCCCAATTTTTGCAACTTTATCTAATCTCATCTAAACTCCTACAATTTTTGTCCGCTTACTCATGACATTTCCCAATAATTAATAGAGATGCTTTTCAGCAACAAATAATTACACGCCATAAAGGAACAAGGCTTAATATATTTCCACAAATCTGGGTAATTATAACTTATTTCAAACTTTTATCAATTACCCCAAAGTTCTTTCTTCAATGTTTTCTTTGATTCTTTAAAGAATGTTCATTGTAGACATAAACTTACCTATATAATCACCTGGCCATTGAAATGATGGTCGAAATCGAAAATTAATCCCAACAACTTGGGTTGGAACTCATATGTCTATAAGGATTTAGAGAATATCAAAGAGTTTTACATTCCTGATTTAATAACAACCATACCAGATTTACCATGTTTTGACACGTCCAATTCATTTCTTTACCACATTTGACAGAAAATAAAGGCTGGTTATAATAAATACCTGTTATGGAATTACACGCTATTAATAAATGAAAATTCAGGAAACACCAAACATCTCTATCCTGGAAACCCTTCTTTTTTAAATTTCTTGTTTACCACAAGTAAAGAATCTCTGGCAATCGAAGGGCTTAAACTACCCATTTAGTTATTTCATAAAAATAAACTAAAACCTAAAAAACGGTCGAATAAATAGGCCACCTTAAAAGAATAGCATTGGTCAATTGAATGTCAAACATCAAACAAAAAACAATCAATGGCATGGCTTGGTCAGTTACAGAAAGAATCAGCCTTCAAGTCATCCAGATGGGTATCTCAATAACTCTTGCTCGGTTATTGAGTCCAACGGAATTCGGTCTTTTAGGGATGTTAGCCATTTTTACGAGCCTTGCCCAATCTATATTAGATAGTGGTTTCGGCAGTGCTTTGATCCAAAAAAAGGACGCCACACAAACCGACTCCTCCTCCATCTTTTACTTCAATTTATTCATCGGGATCCTATTAGCCGGCTTTTTCTTTTTTTCCGCACCTCTAATTTCAGACTTTTACCAGCAGCCAATCCTTGTACCATTAACCCGGGTTTTATCCCTCAACATGATCATTAATGCATTTAGTTTAGTACAGCTCTCCATGTTGAGAAAAAATATGGATTTTAAGAGCAATTTTATTGTGAGTATGATTGCTGTTCTAATCTCTGGTATTTTCGGTATAACCGCTGCCTATAAAGGATTGGGGGTTTGGAGTCTTGTGATACAAACCTTATCCCATAGTTTAGCTCAAGCGGGCTCACTTTGGTTAATCAATAATTGGCGTCCCATTGGTCGTTTTTCTTTAGCCTCACTTAAATCAATGTTCTCATTTGGTTCAAAATTGCTTGTTTCGGGTTTGATAGAAACAATTTTTAAGAATCTATATCAAACACTGATAGGCAAAGGTTATTCTCCAAGTGATGTCGGGTATTATTCACGAGCATCAACCATGGAAACAGCAGCAACCGTCACAACAAGTATGGCATTGGGTCAAGTTATTTTTCCAGCTTTTTCCCCCTACCAAGATGACAATCAAACATTGAAACAAGTACATGGTAAAACAATCAAAATGTCCATGTTCCTCCATATTCCGTTTATGATTGGATTGATTGTTATCGCAAAACCCTTATTTCTTTTCCTATTGACGGATAAATGGGCAAACAGCATTCCTTATTTTCAATTGCTATGCGTGGTCGGGTTGGTCTACCCCATTCAAGTTCAAAACTATAATTTATTCCGCATAAAGGGACGATCAGATTTAATTCTTAAATTTGGTATTGCAAAGCACATTCTAATTGCCACTGCTCTCGCTTTGACATTTAAACATAGTATCCTTGCCCTTATTTACGGGCAAATTGTAGTAGCTTTCATATCTCAGATCATAGCTAGTTATGTGGCAGGTCGGTTGATTGGATACAGCTTATTGGATCAACTTAAAGCTCTATTTCCATCTGCTGCTGTGTCAATAATTATGGGTGTTGTTCTAGTCTTTATTGGAAGGATCAATTTCGGAAGCAATTTACTAGAATTTTCATCACAAATATTTGTTGGAATTCTTACCTATTTCATAATTAATAAATTAATTCGGTCACCAGAATTGGAAGAATTCATCTCCATCTTACTTAACTTATGGAATAATTTATATACAACACTGAAAGGTAAATTATGAAAGACCCTTTAGTCAGTATCAGTTTAGTAGCCTTTAATCAAGAACCTTATATTCGTGAGGCTATTGAGAGTTGTTTGATGCAGGTGGCGGATTTTGATTATGAAATTATCGTTCACGATGATGCTTCCCCTGACAAAACACCGCAAATTATTAATGAATATGCAAGTAAGTATCCCGAAAAGATCATTCCAATCATCCAAACTGAAAATCAATTTTCACAAGGAATAGAAATAATTGCCAGAAATGTCATCCCAAAAGCAAGAGGAAAATACATCGCATTCTTGGAAGCAGATGATTATTGGATCGACCCCAAAAAACTTGCCTACCAAATAGAATTCTTAGAATCCCATCCAGATGTTTCGATGTGTTTTACCGCCACAAAGAAAATAAACGCTTCTAAGCCTGAAGAATTCAAGATTCGAAGGTATCGCCGCTATGATTGTGTATGCCCTCCCGAAGATGTCATCTTAATTGGTGGACATTTGTTGGATATGGGATCTGTTGTTGTGAAAAAGTCAATATTTGATGAAGTACCAGATTGGTATTATTCTTCTCGAATGTGGGACAATACCATTCCCTTATTATCAACTTTACATGGACAAATACAATTCCTTAATAAAGTTTCCGCAGCCTATCGAGTAAACACCCCTGGATCCTATATACAAAAAAATGTTCGGTATTTGCAAAAAAGAAAATCCCATATTTTAACAACACTTGAATTGTTAGAGGGTTTTAATCGAGGGACTGACTATAAATATGATCCATTAATTAGACGTAAAACCAGATTGATTAGTGTAGGAATGCTTTTATTATCAAACCCAGATGAAGATATTTTTAAGAAATATTATTCACAACTTTCGCCTGGATTAAAGCTGGAATACAAAGTCTTCAATTTCATTGGGTGGCATCGGCTGTGGGAAAGATATCGGCAAATATTGAGTCATTTTCGCAAGATAAAATATATATAATATCAACCGATCAATGGCCTAAAAAACTAAGCAATCAAAACGCACTGATTAACAATAGATATTCGCTATTTAAGTACCTTTCTTCCTTCCAAAAGCATTGGGGCAACGATCGGCGTAAATCAGTTCGGTTTGTTGACTCAATCGATATCATTCGTTTTGTTTATCTTTAGATATACTCATCAAATTTTAAAATTTCACGTGCCGGTACAACAGCCAAGACGGTGTTGGGTGGAGCATCAGGCACAACCACAGAACTGACCTCCATAATACTATTAGGTCCAATACGCATAACCGGAAGAACAATGCTGTTGATCACAATGAAGCAATTGTCAAAAATTTTAGTTGCACCGAATCGGTTTCAAAATATTGAGGAATATGTCAATGACTCCGTGAACAATTGACTCGATGCATCATGGGTGATGAGAAATACGCCAAAGTTATTGTGACCTTATTTTCCACTCCAATCAACCAGGGTTCAGATCCATAATTGTATGGATGGTTTAGTAATTAGCAATTTTCGCCAATATTCATACCCGTTAACCTCAGAAATTTTATTTTATTCCCTCTAAAAAATTTTAAATATATGATTGATTCAAAAATCTTATTGAGAACATCTTTTGTTACAATGTTTCCTGATTTAATTTGAGTATTTCAATATAGGTTGAAATATAGGAATCGACCATATTCTGCAAGTCAAATTTCCTGCTCAATATTTCTCTTCCCCTTTGTCCCATTTGTGCAGCTAAAGTCCTATCATTTAATAACTTAATCACGCATTTTGCAATCTCGGAGGGTAAGCCTGACGGTACTAAATAACCACTTTCTCCATGATTGACCACCTCACTATTTCCACCATTATCGGAAACAACCACCGGTTTAGACAAGGCCATGTACTCAAGTAAAACATTAGCTGTCCCCTCTCCATGAGTTGCTTCATTGGTCGCTAATATACCTATTTGGCTTTTTGCAATATAGGTTTCGGGATTGAGTGAATCTGTGACAAATTCAATATATTTCTCAACACCTATTTCTATAGCATGTGATTTAACTTTTTCCAATGTCCCGGCGTCATGTCCGACAAGGGTTAAGCTCACATCAGGGAAAGAGTCGATAATGATTGGTAAAGCGGACACCAAACTGAAATGATCCTTTTTCTCGCTGAAATTAGCTACCATACAGAGATTGTTGTGGCCTTCAGAAATGGCGGTTTGCAACCCTTCAAAACGAGTGATATCAATACCATTATAGATGACTCGAGAACGAGGATGATTCTTGACGCCAAAAGCCCTTAGCCCAGCTTGCGAATTTGCAACAATTGCATCGGCTTTAATTGCACTCCACCTACTCAGTCGATCTGAAAAATCTAAAGTTGGCGGTGAAGAACGGATACCTCCATGTAGATAAGAAATTTTACAGATTCTTGCTGTAAAAAGACTGAGTAGATCCCAAATGCCACTGCCCCATGTGTGAATGAGCTGAATCTTTTCTTTTTTAACATGGTAAATCAGATGGATCAGCGGTGATAACAAACCAAAACGGAATATTCGCTTTATGGAAATAATCTTGTCGGCAAACTTACTTGCCTCACTTTCCCATAGTCCATTTGGGTTCATGACCGCGATGTAGGTTGAAAAGCAATTCGAATTACTCAAGCCCTTTGATAACGCAATAAGCTGTCGCTCTTTTCCACCTGCATTTAAATTACCAATGGTCATTAATATGTTCGTTTTATTAACTAAATTTACCTTTTGTTCGCTTATAAATCCCATTGTTCAATCATTGTTCCATTTATAACAAAAACTGATAACAAAAATCATCAATCATTAGAAGAGTCATTGATATGAAGGATATTCGTCCAAGACTTCTTAGCTTCTTCAAGGGAGAAATCTGACAAGAATCGATCCCTGGTGGATAATGCCCCACGAGATAATTTCTCATACAGGTCTTTATTACTGATCAAGGTGGATAAAGCTTTGAAATAGGCGTTTTTACTTGTCTCATTTACTAACCAAGCGTTATATCCGTGAATCGCAATATCACTGATATCCCCAATATCTGGCACGACCACTGGCAGGCCGCAGCTCAGCGCTTCAAGCATCGCCACTGGTAATCCTTCGAAGGCAGATGCCATCACAAAAATTCGTGATTTATTGAGAAAGGAGGGGATATTTCTGTAGTCCTGTTTTCCTGCAAATGTAACGTTGTCGTTGAGACCGAATGTTTTCACTTTCATTTCAAGGTTTTTCTTTTCGGGTCCATCTCCCACTAAAACCAATTTAAGTGCAGAATTTTGTTTGTGTACTTCAAAAAAGGCATCTAACAATAGATTGATTTGTTTGTTTTGATCCAACCGACCGCAATAAACAAAATCATACTCCTTTCCAGATTGATTGGGTTTAAAAAGGTTAAAATCGATGGCATTTACAGCGACAGAGATAAACATCTTTTCTTTGGGAATACCCAATTCAGATAGTTGATCTCGAGAAGCAGTACCTCGAACCCCAACATGCTCAGCTTGCATAAGCAATCTTTGATAAATTCTTGATTTGGTCACCAGAAGTCTGTCTGTACCAATAATTTCCTGAATCACAGGAATCTTGAGAAGAAATCCGACAATTGCAGCATAAATCCCATGTGGAAAAAAGTAAATACCATAAATATAGTCCGGTTTTTCCTTCAAGCACATAAAGAATAAAGCAATAAATCGATGTAATTCTGCTAAAAACAGCGACCAATTGATTAAAGTGGGAGATGAATAAGTCTTAACCTTATTCATTTTAAAGGAAGATCGTCTGAAAAGATAAATTTGTTCAACAGAATCTATTTCCACGAGAGGAAGCAGCCTAGCGCAAACTTTATCATCGCTCATTCCGCAAATTACGGCTATTTTCATAATCCTCCTTAGACTTCAATCTAGATCTTCGATGAAATCCACCATCCAGGCTGTCACATCAATTTTATTTGCAAGCAATTGTTTCCGTTTTTGCTGCCATTTATTATGCAAATCGTCATCAGCAAGCCAATTCTCAAGCTTAGTAAAGATCGCTTCTTCCTGATAAGGGAAAAACGCGTAAGTCAGCTGATATTTTTTCTGTAATTCTTGTAATATTGAACACCGATTGGCAAAAGAATTGATACGCAGTGAGGGGATGCCTAAAATTGCGGCTTCCACAGCCATTGATTGACTATCTCCAATAAAAATACTGGCAAAAGCTAAAATATGGTGCATCTCTGCAGGGTCAATATGGATTCGGTAAGGTTCCAGGTCTTTCTGGAGAGGAGCTTCACTGGTAATAAAAACCTTGCCATATTGTTTTAAAAAAGAGATTAACTTCAACTGCAAGTCCGTCCCCATACCAAATTCTCCCTGGTCATGAGCAGCCTTAAGGGTTACAAATCGTACCAAAAAATACCGATCACCAAACTTAAGTTTTAATTTTTCTATAATTTTTTGATCAGGTGTGAAATAATTGGGATGTAAGTAGGCTAATTCCTGAATACCTTCATAAGTGATGTGTTTTTTACCATGGTTTTCATTCAATATAGTTGGTGTAACAATTTTGTGGGCTAAAGGATAAGACAAGCGAACAAAAGATTTTGCCACAGATGCATCATCTTCGTTGAAGACAATGGATTGCGCACCAATCAATGGGGCAACATGAGTAATTGATACAGATGTCCCGATCAAAAGTTGACTTCGATCACGAACGGCGGCCTTCAATACACCAAGATCATGCTCTACCATTTCGATAGCCAGCCCCAGTGTGCCCCTACGAGCTTTTGAGACAACATCATAGGTAAAGCCATAAGCATCCAACAATGCCAGCGTAACGTCCTTTTCACGCGCTGTGATGGTCACACGATGACCATGAGATTGCCATATGTGAATAGCATTTCGGAACAAATGCACATGCGCCGGATGTCCAATATCTACAAGTATCCGTTTTGGCTTTATATCCATCTAAAAGAATTTCTGCTCCATTTACAGAAATGGGTAAACAAAAAACAAATCTGTTTATTGCTAAAGGGTTATCCGTGTTCGTGATTTCTCACACACAAGATATTACCATCATTGGTCAAAATGGTTAAACGTTATCATGCTAAGTAACGATGGAGAGTCCATTGAATAGGACGCCGTTGAGCATATTAATCACTCATTTCTATAAGGCAGTCAATTATTTCTTGTCCGACTTGACCAACCCCATATAAATCAGGATGCTCCTCAGGAACTTGATAATTTCTTATGATATGCAGTATTCTCTCTTTATCCCCCCCAGCGATTACATTCCAACCCGACTCCACAGTTTCAACCCACTCTGTTTCATCTCGTAAGGTCACACAAGGGACTCTTAACCAATAGGCTTCTTTTTGAATGCCGCCAGAGTCTGTGAGTATCATCTTCGCAGATTGCTCAAGCCTGATCATGTTCAAATACCCCATAGGCTCAACGAATTTAATGTTTGAATTTTCCAGATCAAGATCAAAATTATAATTCTCGATCGCTTGGCTTGTCCTTGGATGGATCGGAAATACAACTTGCGCATCTAAAGCAACAAACGCCTCTAGTATATTCTTGAGCCGATGTGGATCATCCGTGTTTTCAGCTCTATGCACTGTCGCCAAATAATAATTACCCGGCTTAAGACCTAATGTTTCAATGATCTTAGATTTCTGTGCAGCTTTCTCCGCTGTATAAAAAAGGGAATCCGCCATGACATCGCCAACAATGACCACATTTTTGGTTATTCCTTCTTTTTTAAGATTTTGTACAGCAACATCACTGGGGCAAAATAGCAGATCTGAGATATGATCCGTAAGGATTCGGTTAATCTCTTCCGGCATGCGCCGATTAAAACTACGTAGGCCAGCTTCGACGTGAGCGACATTAATATTTAATTTTGCCGCGGCTAATGCACCTGCAAGGGTTGAATTGGTGTCTCCATAAACAAGAACCCAATCCGGTTCTTCCTTAATCAAAACGGCTTCTATCTTCCCCAGCATTTCACCTGTCTGAGAACCATGAGTGCCGGATCCAACCCCGAGGTTATAAGTTGGATTTGGAATATCCAGCTCTTCAAAGAAAACCTTTGATAGGTTTTTATCATAGTGTTGACCAGTATGGAGAATGATTTCTGTTACACGATGCTGAAGCGAGCGGCTTACAGCTGCCGCTTTAATAAATTGGGGACGAGCACCTATGACAGTGAGGATCTTCAATTTCATTCCTGTTTTGGTTAACTTACGGATAAATTCATCAATCTATTCTAATCTTCAAATCATTTAAGGGATTTATTGGAATCCATGTCGAACCACATTGCAAAAAAAAGAGATTGCATCCCAGTGATGATCAAAAATATCGCCACAATAGTGCTAGTTGCTGCAACTGGGCCAGATGTAACTCGCAAGATAAATAGAAATAAGCCCAAAACCCAACCAATAAATGAAAAAAGGAAACCGGAGAAATAGAAAAATATCAATGGATGAAAGTCACGAATAATATATTTTTGAACCATTCTGTAAATAAATAATCTCGTCAAGAGCCAAGTGAATTTTGGTATCACTAAAAGCGGTTTGATGCCGGATTCCTCCCCAATACCATAAACCGGTTTAATTTCTACATCGCGCACTTTAAAATTGTAGATATTCAATTTGACCAGCATGTCGTTGGGCATGCCATACCGTTTATAAATCCCACCTAGATCAAGCGTTGATAACACCTTATCATTTGCGACAGTAAATCCCGTTTGAGAATCAGCGACATGCCAATAACCAGAAGCAATTTTCGTTAATAACGAAAGCGCCGCATTCCCCATGTAGCGCGCTTTCGGTATCTTATGCCAAGCTTCACCAGTAAATAAGCGATTTCCTTTTGTGTAGTCAACTTCCCCATCAACAACAGGGTCCAACAAGGATGGCAAGTCGGCTGGGTCCATTTGGGCATCGCCTGCCATCACAGCAGTCGCACCAATTTGATGTTCTCTGCACCACTTATATCCCTCAGCAATAGCCCCCCCCACACCTGAATTCTTCTTCAACGCGATTAATACAATACGGCCATCAGATTTTTCTAAATAACTATTAACAACATCAATGGTATGATCTTGGCTGAGGTCGTCAACTATTACAACATAATCAACATAATCCGGGATTGTCTCGATTACTTTTCCAATTAATTTTTCCTCATTATAAGCAGGAACAACAACTGCTATTGATTTACCCTTGTACATTTTTCACCTAATTAAACTGCCTGGTTTTGACAAACCAAAGCCTATACCATAATAATCTAAACCGAATTGATTTGCACGATCAGGATCAATTATTCGTCTCCCATCAATGATAATTGGGAAACGAAGTCGTTTTTTTACTTCACCCAAATCAATATCTTTATAAGCTTCATGTGCAACCATAAAAATAATGGCATCACAGCCATTGATACAATCAAGGATATCCTGTTGATATTTTTCCACATAGGGGTCTTGAACAACACAAACAGCGTTTTCATCACCAAGTAATTCAATTAACTTTTTGCTAGGGCTGTTACGAGAATCGTCACTTTCTGCTAAATAAGCATATCCTAGAATTGCAATTTTCGCATTTTTTAATCCCTCGCCATAATGTTTTAGGGCTTTATTTAACAATTTCACAATATGTTTAGGCATCGAATCATTAACCGAGCGGGCTGCTGGAATAAGTTTTAGGTCCAGTTTCCCCTGAGCGCCGTAAGCCAACAACCAAGGATCTTTGGGAATGCAATGCCCACCTACACCTGCTCCAGCAAAAAGAACATGACGCCCTGGTGATTTATTAACTAAATCTCGCACCCTAAGAAAATC
>Ga0307431_1000333_pt1 | contig 33766 bp, 36 predicted proteins | sample SalMarWE160170MG_FD_202155 | JGI IMG/M metagenome (GOLD analysis project Ga0307431, IMG submission 202155) | Salt marsh sediment microbial communities from the Plum Island Ecosystem LTER, Massachusetts, United States - WE1603-170 | ecosystem: Environmental > Aquatic > Marine > Intertidal zone >...
AGGTCTTTTCACCGAAAATTCGGGAAGATTCATTCTCTCATCTCCTGAATGACCTCAATCGCCTGGCCGTCCACTATCTGCCTGCGACCCCGCGTAACGACCAGCTCACCGACTGACAGTCCTTCCAGCACCTCATAATATTCGCTTTGCAATAATCCAAGTTTCACCTCTCGTCGATGTGCTTTACCGCCATTGGCAACAAAGACATACACATTTCCTTGCTCTCTGATCAGAGCCGAATCGGGAACAACTACGGCGTTCTCTCTCTCTTGCAAAACTATCGTCATTCTTGCAAACATCCCAGGCTTTAACCTCATTTCCGAATTGGGAATACGAATCTCTACCTTAGCGGTGCGTGTTGCGGGGTCGACAGCCACGCCAATCCTATAGACGGTTCCCTCAAATACATCCTGCGGATAGGCATCTGCGTTAACATACACCGGTGTCTTACCCGGTACCAACTGGGGCAGATAACGTTCGCCCACACCACCCAGGACCTTCAACGTCTTCATCTGGACGATTCTTATCAGCGGTGTCGACGGCCCGACCATATCGGCTTCGTCAACATATTTGTCTGACACAACTGCCGTGATAGGGGCTTTTATGGTGGCCTTACCAAGAGTGATCTTGGCCGTAGTCAACGCTGCTTCTGCTTGCTTGACGTTTGCCTTGACGACCTCTAAGCCGGCCTTCGCCCTGTCGTACGCCGTACAGGCAGCATCATATTGCTGCTCGGGTATGGCTCCACCTTCACGAAGTCCCTCCATGCGTTTCTTTTCACGCTCGGCATCAGCAAGAGTGACCCGAGCTGTTTCCAAGTTGGCCTGGGCCGTTACAAGTGCTGCCTGGGCCTGCTGAACCGCTGCTTCAAGCACCGAATGCTCAATAACAGCGATAGCCTGACCAGCTTGGATGGAAGTGCCCACATCAATTAGCGTCCCATCCGGCAGACGTAGTTGCTCTAATCGGCCTGCGATTTCGGGTATGATTTCAACGCTCGCCAGAGCCTCGAAAGTCCCGGTAACAGGTATCGTCTCAAAGATATTCGAGGTTCCAATAGGCTCGGCCGCCACTTTTAAAGGGGCCTCCTCCTTGTTGAGACTCTCTGACAAGGTCAAGTCCTTTTGAACTACGCGCATGTACACAAACCAGCCAGCTAAAGACACACAAATTACGATGATCAGAATAACCAATATCGTTTGCAACAGCCCCTTGCCTTGAGCTCTTGACGTTAGGCCTGTGATTTGTCTTTTTCGTGTTCTTTTTCCGGTCATTTTGTCACCGCTTTCTCTTGTTCTTGATAGTCCCAGTCACCGCCAAGCGCCAGGAAAAGATTCACTCTCGTCGTCCAGAGTTGTCCTTTTAAAACTGCCACTTGTTCCTCAGCCATTCTTCGCCGCCGTTCTGATTCGAGAACAGATAGTATCCCCTCCACGCCCCACTGATAACGTTGTCTTGAAAGCTCCTCCGCTGCCAAAACTTCCTTGAGCTGGCGCTCAGTATGCTCAAGCTGTTGTTGCAACATCTGCTCGCTTACCAGCGCATCTTCTACCTCACGCATAGCGGTCAAAACAATTGACGCGTAATTTGCAGCAAGCTCTTCATATCTTGCCTTAGAAGCCTTTATTCCTGCTCGAATCTGACCACCCCTAAATATGGGCTGGGCAAGACTGATGATTCCCGAGTACGTCTCTGAATATTTGTGCCAGACATCATCCCAACGGTCGGCATTTCTGCCGAGATTACCCGTCAACGTCAGATTGGGGAATAACTCTGCTATGCTCGCCCCTATGCGTTCGTTAGCTGCACGCAAGGAAAATTCTGCGGCACTGACATCAGGCCGACGGTCCAGCAGTGCTGCTGGCACGCCCACAGGTACTGGTTCCAAATCCGGCAACTCCCCTAAGGTATGCGGCAGTGGTTGTGATGTTCCAGGCTGTCGTCCTAATAAAACGTCCAATGCGTGATAGGCCATAGCAAGTGACATTTCTATGCTCGGCTCGACTGCTTTAGCCGCCTCAAGGTTCTCGCGTGCAAGTCTCACATCAACAGGTCCAACAAGACCATTGCTGTACCTGCGCTCTACAATCTTCAGTGTCTTTTCGCGACTAACTATGTTTGCCTTTGCTATCTCCAGTTGCTTTTGAAGAGTCGCGATGTTCGTCCTGGCGTTAACCACCGTGGCAATTATTGAATTGATCAGTGCCTGCCCGCTTGCCTCGGCGCTTAGCATATCCGCCCATGCTGCTCTTTCCGAACGCCGGAGCTTGCCCCACAAGTCCAGCACGTACACAACAGAAATGCCTTGTGTCCATGTCGTGTTGATAAAGCTGAACCTGCCGCCTCCGAAGTTGAATGAACGTTTGCTGCGGTCCCTGCTGATGCTATATGAAACATCGGGCCATAGTGGACCGTGACTTTGCGCCAGCGCCGCTTCTGCCTGCAGAACCCGCGCCGCAGCAGCCTTAATGTCATAGTTGTTTTCCAATACCTGTATTACTAGTTGGGCTGTCACCGGGTCGGCAAATCGTTCCCACCATCTGTCAACGCTTGCAAGGTCGTTTACATCCTGGTTATGCTGCCCCGCTCGAACGAAGCTGTCCGCTGCGTCCGCAGCAGTTTCCGGTCGTTTATACTTCGGTCCGACCATACAGCCTGCAAACATGACAAGGCCTGATGCAGACAAAGCAAAACAGAATTTAAATATCTGTCCTTTCATACTGTTTTCTCCCCGGCGTATGCTCTGATTCCTACTGCGGAGAATTTAACGATGTGATCAATCGCTTCAGCAAGATCAAACTGCAATATTTCCGGCTTGCTGGTCTGTCCAAACATGGCTTTGATATGCAACGTTTGCATTAGCTGCCCGACAAAAGACAGAATTATCAACAGAATTTTTGATTCATCCAGACCCGGGCAAATCGATAACAACGCTCCTCGCAGAGCTGTAAATGTCGGTACAACAAACTCTTGTACGAACATGTCTTCAGGCAACCGCCGATCTATCATCTCTCGAGCCATAAGCTTGCCAATCTGAATGCCTTTGTTCTTATCCAAAAGTGGCTGAATAAACGCATTAGCAAAGGATCTCAGAAGCTGCTCTAATTGAGGCTCACCACCCTGGGACATTACTTTCTCGATACTGGCAAGCCGAATGTCACGCATTACGCCGAGTTGACGACGCCAGACCTCCAGATATAGCTTCTCTTTACCGCCAAAATAGTAATTTATCGCTGCGATGTTACAGCCCGCAACTGTTGCAATATCACGGACATGCGTGCCCTCAAAGCCGTGCTCGCAGAAAAGCTCCTCCGCAGCGTCGAGCAGCCTTTCCTGAACGCCCTTTTCAGTATTGTTATTGCTGTTTCCTTCTGTATTGCCTTGCATATCACATCCCTCAAACATCCGTTTTATACAAGAGCTTCATACGATAGTTTAAAACACTTGTTTGAAGTGTCAAGTGAATTTTAAGATTTTTTTTGTCAGCCCTGATTGGACAGTTAGTTTTTTGGGACTCACGTGTAAAAATTTTATAAGTGTATAAGTTATAAGAACATAAGTGCATAAGAGCAAAAGCGCAAAAATCAGCAAAAAATGAGCAGAAACATGCAGAAATGAGCAAAAGTTAGCAAGATATGAGCAAAAATGCGCACTTTTTGAGCAGACATGAAATAGCCGACTTGACTTTGAAAATTTGTGCGTTGGCATGGCATCAAATTTGCTAATGAAAAAATGAAAAGATGTTAAAATGGGCAAGCAATAGCCTTATCGGACGTTGCATTTTGTAGCAGTTTCAATATAAGTTATGGCAGGTTTATTAACCGGGCAGGACCACTCTGATTTAGGGGCGATTGAAAAAACCGGTGAGAGGATAGATGAGAAGTATGAAAGTGGAATACAGAGGGCAGAAGACGGACGGCAGACGACAGAGGGCAGAAGACAGAAGGAACAAATGGTTGAGGAAGACAGAAAAATTTGGCTTTTGTTGGTCGGCTTTGGGTGATACAATTATGCGGTTAGATCAGCAGCGAGTTATATTTTCAGCCGTATTGAAAGTTATCTGTGTATGAAAAAGTGTATAGTAAAAATATGGACTTTTCTAATATTAATTATTTGATAATCAACAGTCAGATACGTTTTTTGTTACTTTTCTGAATGTTTTTCAAAGAATACCTAAGTATCTTAGGTAATATATATAAAACATAAAATAAATGTGTTGGCTTTTTGATGGATTAGAGATGGCATGATGCCTAAGTAACTTAGGTATGGATTTATATATACAAAACTGGTTTAAATAAAACTTGTTTATATTGAACTGGTTTGTATTGAATAATTATAATGAATTAAAGATGGAGGCTTGCTTTTTCAGTATATCCAGATAAACGCTTCGGTCGGATTTTGGTGATACAATTATGAGGTTAAATAAGCAGCGAGTAATGTTTTTCAGCCGTATTAAATCTGAGAGTCGATAGTATATCGTATTGCGTATTGTGTTTTGTTGAGGCTGACTATGTCAGAATTTAATTAAGTTCTTTACTAAAGATATTAAGGTAAATAAGATTCTGAAATCGGTCAGTCCACAGTCCTTGAGACTCCTTTTGGAGGATGGCTTACGCCGTTTGAGTAATAAAAAGTCCGCCAAATAAGCGGCGGATAAATGTTGTATATTATTATATTAGTTTCCAAACAAGAGTAGACACAAGATCAGCCTTCAGGAGGTATCTACAATGGACGCATGGTCGAAATTCTTGAGTGATATTGACAAGGAGACCAAGAAATGCGGTGACATGCCTTTCTTTCGGGGACATACCAACAGCAAGTGGAAACTGCTCCCGAGTCTGTTTCGGAGAAAGTTCTATAAGGTCAACGAATGTGATATGTTCTACGACTACTTGTCATACTCTGGACCCCTTTACGAATCAAATAGGCCTTCTTGGCAGGTCCTATTTGACATGCGTCACTGTGGAATACCCACTCGCTTGCTTGATTGGACGGAGACTCTTGCTGTAGCTCTCTACTTTGCAATCCGCGGCCGAGTCCTGCAGCCAGCGATTTGGATATTGAATCCGTACGAATTGAATGACCGCGTGGCGGGGCTGGGTCTGATCAACCCAATCTCTGACTTGGACTATGATTATTTCTCAGCGTACATCACGCAAAGTGACAACCCGCCGAACGGTCCCCTTGCCATGATCCCACCAAAGCAGAACAAGAGGCAATTTGCCCAGAGGGGTGTGTTTACTCTTAACGGTCGAATACCTGATCCACTGGAGAAGCAATTTCCTGATTGTGTCCGGATGGTCAAAGTTCCGAAGTCGCTCATTCCTAGAATCAAGAGATTCCTGAAGTACTCAGGAGTCAACGAATACTCCATGTTTCCCGATTTTGACGGTCTTGGGAGGTATATCGTTGAAAAGTTCACGGCATGAAACCTGAAAAAAGCAGTGCAGAGCGACATAGGGTTCCGCGCGCCGCGCGGACACGTCCTTCACTTGCGCCCACGCTGGTCGTTATACAGCATGTATAAACTTGAGTGTGCGATCGGCGAAAATGTAGAAAAGATTGATCTGAAAGAAGTTAGAATATGTAACGAGAAGAGGCGGCAATTTACTATACAGAAAGAGACAGTCTGTGCTTGTCGTTTTATGCAGACTGTATAATCATTGTTAGGCGCTTAGAAACATATTGAGGTTATTCAATGACAGTAAATACATGGCCGCGAGATCAATATACAGGGCCAGGGGGTGGGCTCTATACAGGGCCCGGAGGAGGGATGTATACGGGACCTGGTGGGGGAGCATATACCGGACAGGGAGGTGGTATGTATACTGGTCCTGGAGGTGGAATGTACACAGGGCCTGGTGGTGGTCTATACACTGGTCCAGGAGGTGGACTCTATACGGGGCCTGGAGGAGGATTGTACACAGGTCCTGGCGGTGGGCTCTATACAGGGCCAGGCGGCGGCTTATATTCTGGCCCGGGTGGCGGTATGTATACCGGCCCTTGTGAGAATCCTTACCGCAGCAACATTCCGCCATGGTCAGTGTTCATTGAATATCTTGCTATACATGGCATGGCCGATTTAGCTGAACTTATTAGAGAGAATATGCCTTAAATCGTTGATAACCACCTAACAATTCTCTCAAGCGGAAACACCATTGGGCTCTCACATTTGCTCGAGCCCTACGACGCGCCCCTGATGCCAAGCGTTTCTTTCATTCCTTGCCTTCTGGCAATTTCTGGTCAGGGGGCCTTAAAATCCGCCTTGCGGTGAGGTGGTTCATCGGCATTGATTAATGATTATTGATGATTGATTATTGCGGTAGATATCCTTCGACTGCGCTCAGGACAGGTATTGATTAGTTCATAGTTCGTTGTTCGGAGTTCGTAGTTTGTTGTTTGGTGATATAGTATGGGCAATTGCCCTCGCCGCGAGCGGCGAGGCTAAACAAAAACCCCGCGTAAAACGCGGGGCTAAATATAAAGACGAACCCTGCCATAGTGATGGCGGGGCTAAATACAATCCGCACCACAGAATTGAAATTAGTATAATGGTTGTATAAATCCACCGCAGGTGGATAAAATCAGAAATAAATTATTTCAACGTGATATGATAAAAATCGTAACCATCCTTTTTCTTCTTGTCTGCTTGTATATTGTCACAATAAGCGTTGTCAAAAGAAAAAAATCTATACCATGCCCTTGGTGGCTTTCTTTTCTATTAGAAAATCCTTATATGGAATGGATTGCTGGGAGTTCTTTATTAATAAAAAGAGCTGGACTTAAAACAGGAATGTCCGTTCTTGATGTTGGTTGTGGGCCTGGTCGGTTAACAATCCCCTTTGCAAGATATGTTGGCTCCACCGGCAAAGTGATTGCGTTAGATATTCAGGAAAAAATGCTGCAAAAGTTAGAGAAGCGCATCAAGGATAATAATCTAACAAATATTGAAACTATATTAGGCGGTGCTGGTGAAGGAAAAATCCAAGGTGAATATAGTATTGATTGTGCCTTTTTAGTTACAGTGCTTGGAGAAATTTCAGATAAAGAAAAAGCATTAGAAGAAATATACAATGTATTAAAGCCAGGGGGTGTTTTGTCTATAACAGAAGTTTTGCCGGATCCTGATTATCAAAGTTCTAAAACTGTGATGCATCTTGCTGATAAAGCAGGATTTGATATAGCAAAAAAATATGGCAATATAATGTCATTCACGATGATTTTTACTAAATTAGTTCGGTGATATAGAAGGTGGACCTCGACTAAACAGAAAAATTCCAAATCCTAATATCTAAATTAAAATTGTCAAATGCTCAAAACAAAACCCCGCGTAAAAGGAGGGGCTAAATATAAAGACGAACCCTGCCATAGTGATGGCAGGGCTAAATATAACGGCAACCCCGCCATCCATCTTCGGTGAGAGTGCCGGGGCTACGCCGACCCAATGCAGCTTCCAGACCCTCTTCAACGAATCTTTTGCGGACTCTTTCAACAGTTGCGGTTCCAACATCCAGGGCTTGGCTAATAGCTGCATCATTCCAGTCTGGGCCGCCTTCACTGCGGTCAGCTTTGAGTAAAATTCGTGCATGGCTGAGCTTTCGTGCCGCTGCCTTACCTGAAGAGATCAACTCCCGCAGCGTTGCTCGTTCTTCACTTGCCAAAGTAACAATATATATTTTTCGCATGTCAGGCCTCCTTGTCTTAAATATAAGCATTTCCTTTTGCTTATATATCGGCAAAAAGACCTTTATATATCCATCAAATTATCAGTAATAAAGCACTACGAGAAATAGTGAAGAAGACGAATGTGTGGCAAAAATGCCCGACAGGGACATTGAGACAATACCCCCGACTACGACCTGCCTTCGTCAAAAAAAAGAAGGACCCCCGAAGCAGGCTTCGGGGCTAAATATGGATTCCGGATCAAGTCCGGAATGACAATCGATTGATTGGGGGATGTAAAGATGTCACAGATATCAGATTTCGAGGAGAAGGTTTTAGATTGGTTCAAGGATCATATCACGGATGCGGTGTTTCTGTGTATTCAGAATAACCGGGAATTGATGCAGGAGTATCTGGACCTCATACAAAAGCACGGGATTGACGGCGTGAACCCGCAGATAGGCAAGGCAGTCAAGAAGCGATTCAATTTAGAAAATGAGCCAAGCCGGGAGTATGAGCCGGTCAGCACGCTCATCACGTCACATCAGATGTTTGAGTGTTGGGAGAATCCCCATGTTAAAGGCGGGTTAAATGTAGATTCCGGATCAAGTCCGGAATGACAGTAGATTGCCACGGTCCGTCAGAACAAAATGCTGGGCCTCGCAATGACGGTGAGCGATTCAAACTGGAGTGGATTGATATACTCCAGATAAGGACGTGGAGACAATACCCCCGACTGCGACCTGCCTTCGTCAAAAAAGACTACGGCGGGTAAACATTCGAGGGCAGGCAGGATTTGATGGCTAAGCCATTGATTTCCCGCTTGCGCCAGGACAAGTTTTTGTCAGTATGCAAACCCCGGTTAGATAGTCCCGATGGGGTAGTCATCACACCTCACGGGACAAATAACATCTCACAGGGTAAAGATAATGGCGCGGAGAGCAGGGTGTTTCAATTGACTATTTACTATTGGCGATTGGGTATTTAAGGCAGATGCCTCGGCTACGCTCGGCATGACAGAGGATGGTAAGTTATTGATTATTGATTCCGCCGGAGGCGGCGTATATCGTGTCTCGTATTGCGTATTGTTTCCCGTTAGCAGAAATGGCACAGGTTAAGGGATTTGGTTAGACAATATCTATAAATTCTCATGCAAGGTATCTATTCTACTCATACCGTCTTCGGATCGAGCCTGCCTTCACTTACCAACGCCCATTTGCAATATTTCTTTTCTTCACCTTTGTTTTTTGGTAATCTTGGTGGCATTACTTATTAAAATAATGCTTTGGGCAATTGAAACTCAAATAAATCTTTGATATCAGTTAGAATTGACAAAGGCAGGAGTGCTTTTAAGCAGTACAAATGTGAAATTCCGAATTACAGTAGTGATTATACGCAAAGTGAAAATACACTGACCAATGGTGAACAAGATATGGAATTGGAGAGTGAAATATGAGAACTTTATTCAAGCAACTGGTGATTGTGTTTATTATTATGAGCGTCAGCATCCCTGTAAATGCTGACGAGGGTATGTGGCTTTATAATGACGCGCCCTATCAATTGTTGAAAGATAGGTACGGTTTTGAACCGACCTCTGCATGGTTGGAGCACGTCCAGAAATCTTCAGTAAGGTTTAACAGCGGCGGCTCCGGCTCTTTTATATCAGAGAATGGCCTGATTATTTCGAACCATCACGTAGGCGCTGACGCACTGCAAAAGTTCAGCGACGCGGAGCACAATTATTATCGAGATGGATTCTATGCGCGCGATCGAAAAGAAGAAAAAAGGTGCCTGGATTTGGAACTGAATGTTCTTATGAGCATCGAAGACGTAACGGAACGGGTTAACGCCGCGGTCAAACCTGACACCAATCCAGAAGAGGCTTTTGCTGCCCGCCGGGCGGTCATGGCAGAGATTGAAAAGGAATCCCTCGAAAAGACAGGATTGCGCAGCGACGTGGTCACTCTGTATCAAGGCGGGAGATACCATTTGTACCGTTTCAAGAAATACACTGATGTGCGTTTGGTGTTTGCTCCAGAACAGCAGATCGCTTTTTTCGGTGGAGACCCTGATAATTTCGAATACCCGCGATTCGACCTTGATATTTGCCTTTTTCGGGCTTACGAGAATGGCAAGCCAACCAAAGTCGAGCATTATCTGAAATTAGATAGCAAGGGAGTGAGTGAAGGAGACTTGGTATTTGTTTCGGGTCATCCGGGCAACACCAGCCGGCAACTGACTATGGCCGAATTGGAATACTTGCGGGACCAATACTTCCCTTATGTTTTACAACGGTTGAACAGTCTGGAGGTAATGCTGCTGGCTTACAGCGCGAGAAGTGACGAAAACGCCCGTCGCGCTAAAGACACTCTTTTTGGTGTTCAGAACAGCCGCAAGGCACGGGAGGGCATGTTCGCCGGTTTATTGGATTCACAGCTCATGACGCAAAAGCAGACTGCCGAACAGGCATTAAGAACGGCAGTGGCGCAGGACCCCAACGCAAAAGAAGTGCTGTCATCTTGGTATCGCATTGCCGACGCCCAGCAGGTTATTGCCCGCAACGCTCAGCAGTATAGATTGCTTGAAGGAGCCCATGCTTTCAACAGCACGCTATTTGACATTGCCCGTACGATCACGCGTGCGGTGGAGGAGAAAGCCAAACCCAATGGCGAGCGCCTGCGCGAATTTCGAGATTCCAACCTCGATTCCCTTGAACTGCGGCTATTTTCGGAAGAACCCATCTACGACGATTTTGAGCAGGTAAAACTGGCCGATTCTCTGACTTGGCTCGTCAAGCAATTGGGCCATTCCCATCCGTTAGTTCAGAAGGTGCTGGCGGGCAGGTCGCCCCGGCAACGCGCGGCTGAACTGGTTCTTGGAACCAAATTGAAGGATGTGGCGCTTCGCAGGAAGCTTTATGCGGGAACCGTAGCCGAGGTGGAATCCGCACATGACCCTATGATTGAACTGGTTAGACTGGTCGATCCTGAGGCGCGCGCGGTGCGAAAGATAATAGAAACGCAATATGAGATTAAACGCCAGGCTCATGCCAAGATTACCCAGGCAAGATTTGCTTTGGAGAAAACCAACTCGTATCCGGACGCAACTTTCACGCTGCGCTTGGCGTTCGGCACAGTTAGAGGCTATGAAGAAAATGGGCAGTTGATTCCTTTCCAAACTACCTTTGCAGGTCTCTACGAGCGGGCGGCAGCACACCATTATAAACCGCCGTTTGACGTGCCTCGGCGGTGGATTAACCGGAAAAACAAACTCAATTTGCACACCCCGTTAAATTTCGTTTCTACTGCGGACATCATTGGTGGCAATTCGGGCAGCCCCGTCGTTAATCGCCAGGGCGAGTTCGTCGGCATCATTTTTGACGGCAATATTCAGTCCTTGGTACTCGACTTTGCTTACACGGATGTTCAAGCCCGAGCAACCTCCGTTAATTCTCAGGCAATCATTGAGGCCTTGCGGAAGGTATATGGCGCCGCTGAACTGGCAGATGAAATCGTCGGCAGAAAGCGGTTGTGATCCTCTCCTTTTGGTCGATCGCCGAGGTGAGAACCGTAAAGGAGATGACTGTAGGTCCCTTGCCGCCATAACCGCTGAGGATTGTCAGTTAATCTGTCCGTGATTGTAACTGGTCCGCGTCTGAATACGAACAAAAATGGCCAGAAGATGGAAGGTAAAGTTATTGCAAACTTAGTCAATTATGACGGCTGTTCCGCTGGCGTTTACCATTAACATTCCGTTGTCTTTGCCCAGCACTTCGTAATCAATGTCAACTCCTACCACAGCGTTGGCGCCGAGCCTGGTCGCTTCCTCAATAACTTCCTGGATTGCAGTTTCTCTGGCTTTTTTTAAAACCTTTTCGTAAGCGGCGGAACGGCCGCCAACGATGTCGCGAATGCCGGCGAAAAGATCTCTGAACAGGTTTGCACCCATTATCGCTTCGCCGCTTACAACGCCGAGGTATCCGGTTATTGTTTTTCCTTCAATGTTAGGAGTCGTTGTGACGATCATCTTTGTATGTTCCCTTTTAAGGTTTTGATTTTTTAGTCGGTGCCAATTTTTATGCCGGCAATAAAAGGATTGACCGAATCTTTCTGTGCTGGCAGCGCATTAGATAGGCGGTGAAGTCGCCGGTAATTCGGTCGGCTGTGTTTTTGCCTTTAGTGACAATTCTGGCCAGCAGCGTCTTTGTTGCAGGGTCCCATTCGAGATTGATAGCGCCCGGAACTTCGGGGTCAGCACTGTGAAGCTTGGCCCAGCCCGGGTTGCGGCCCGACCTCTTTTGACGGATTACCGCGAGGTTGTACTTTTCCAAACGCTTGTCATTGGCTATGGCCTCGCGGAGGCTGCCGCCGTGATAGCATGTCACCTGAATAATGCTTTGCATATTGGCGGATCCTTTCATTACGCATTATTGGGGAGAATAAATTCCTATGATATTTCATCTGGGCCGCGTACGACTTTAATCACTTCTAAATTTTCGCTTAATAAATAGACGTGGAAATACGCTTTATGAATTCCCTCCTGGTTGTTTGTGCTATTATCTTTCATTAGGGTTACATGAATAATTATGTCGTCGCATTCAATTTTTACAACCTTCGCACCTTTAATTTGAGCTGAGTCAACAGGATTATATTCAATCCATTTTTTTAGTGCATCTTTGGCAATTTTTTTAACTCTATTTTCATTAATCGTCGTTGTGTAGTCCGGAGCACACCGTACGCAACTCCGTCCCGAGCATCCAAGCATGAAGATACTCGCACCAAGTACAAACGTGAAGATAAGTCCATTCAGTCTTTTATTTGTTATTGTCTGCATAATGATAAAAACCAGCCGTTGTGGTGCGCTGACCCCCATATCTGTGTAATGTTATAAACTTGTCGTTAGACTCCGCCCTTGTGGGCGGCACGGCCTGCGTCCAGTTTCCAGTTCTAAGTTGTTAGTTCTGAGTTATCAGACGCCATTCGCTCTCAGTTAGTTACAATTTCCAGAGTTGGTCGGTGTCAATCATAGTTGTTAGTCATCTCGCGGTTGCAAAGACCAATTTATAGTCCTAAGGTCGGCCTTGCAAGGAAAATCTTCTCTCCTGCATTTTTTTATACCCCCGATATGCTTGCCGATCAGCGATATTCGCTGTATCTCAGCCTTATGTAGAGAAGGCCGAGGATTGCACCGACTAAATCCGCACATAAATCAAGCGAGGTATTTAAGTACATGCCAACGCCGGATTCGGGAACAGTTTCCGAGACGATGAACTCAACAATCTCATTGAACGCGCCAACGCCAAGACCGGCAGCGATGATTACAATAGATACGGCAATAGGGTTTCGCCATGGACTGCTTAAAGACCGCTGGAGCAGGCAGTACATAACCAACGTTGCCGCACCAAAGCCCCAGATGTGCACGAGCTGGTCATATCGCAGGACCGGGAACCTCTCTGATAGCGGAACAATCACGACGCCGTAAAGTACACCGTCGCCGACGCGAATCCATCCGCCAGACAGATGCAGAGCCAACCATACAGTAAGGCCAACCAATGATGCAGGTGTGTAGTCGACCTTATGTATGCTCGCAACGATCAGGCAGAGGAAGAAAATGATAACGCCAACATAGATAACGAACTCGTAATTCAGTCGAGTCATGAAAGCGGTGCCAAATGAAACAACAATAAGAACGTTAATCAGCAACAGCACTATATGGTAACTCTTTACGCTCTGTAACCAACTATGAATCGTGGGTCTTTCCATAAGAAGAAAGCATAGCATCTTCATGACACCGTGCCAAGAGTTACTGACTGTTACATTACCGAATGTCCTGCTCGTTATTAGACTCGGTCCTGCTATACGATGTGCGTACTGGCAGGCTAAGGGTAATAGTTCTCTCCAATAAAAGTTATATTCCGGCCTCATTTGTTGTAAACAGTGAAGCCAGATCAAAATGCAAAAAAGGCATTTTTGATGGTGATTTACTGCGGCGTGGTGGTACAATGCGTTGAAGCCGTAACGGGTCGGTGAACAAAATTGTTTTTTAGGAGGTCTTGGCGATGTTGATCTTTTGCAGGTTTCCATGGTGGCCGATGGGGCCGTTTATCGGTGCAGGTGTATTTGTGACGCTGCTTGCAATCGCAGCGGTGGTCTTCTCAATCATTATGCTCATAGATTGTCTGAAACGGCCTGCGTCAAAATTTCCATATCCACTTACAAAAAACGCTGAATACGACAGGCTGATATGGGCCGGTGCGATTCTGCTGTCACTGGGATTCTATTGTGTCGGGGCAATAGTCTACTTCTTTGTCGTTAAAATGGCTAAATCCGAAGGCAACGAGAAATAACGGCAAATCCTTAATGGTTGGCATTGTTACTAAGCCTGATACGCAAGGAAAGCTGGAGATACTCAGCGCCGATGCGCAGTACGACCTGGCGTGTGCATGCGGTTGCAGTAATAATGAGCATCGCATAAGAAGTAACGAGGGCAAGTGGGTTTACCCGGTGACACTTCCAAACGGCGGCGTCAGCACTCTTTTTAAGACGTTGATGTCGAACGTTTGCAGTTACGATTGCAAATATTGTCCGCTAAGGCAGCAACAGGACATGCGCAGATGCAGCCTTGGCCCAGAGGAAACCGCGAGAGTATTTCTGGACTACCACAATCGGCGAAAAGTCTTTGGCCTATTCTTGAGTTCCGGTGTTATTGGTTCACCCGATGCAACGATGGAAAGACTAAACGCGACTGCAAGGCTACTGCGAAAAAGGCATAGCTTTAAAGGCTACATTCATCTAAAGATAATTCCCGGTGCGAGTGACGCGGCGGTGGAAGAAGCAGTATCATTAGCCAGCGCAGTGTCACTTAATATCGAAACGCCGGGTGATCAAAACTTGGCAATGCTGTCAAACAAAAAGGACTATTTGCGTGACATAATCGAGCCTATCAAACTAATCAGCAAACTGACGGCTCGTGGGACACGCTTTGAAAAGGTCAAGCAGACCACGCAGTTTATTGTCGGAGCGGCAGGTGAGTCCGATGCCGAGATTGTCAAATATATGTGGGGACTATACGACAGATTGAATTTGCACAGGGTGTACTTTAGCGCCTATCAGCGAGGTTTGGGGGACAGCTCAATCGCTGGTGAGAATTCGGTTTTAGAAAAGCCGACAGATATATTTGCACGAGAGCATAGGTTGTACCAGGTTGATTTTCTCTTTCGCAAGTACGGATTCAAGGAGTTGGAGATTGTCTTTGACAGCGATGGCCGGCTTTCTCTAACAGTAGATCCGAAAGAAGCGTGGGCAAAAAGGCATCCGGAGTTCTTTCCCGTAAATGCAAATCGTGCGCCGAAGCTTTCGCTGTTGAGGGTGCCGGGGCTTGGGCCTGTGACGGTGCAGCGTATTCTGAAGTTGCGCCGGGAAGAAAGGCTACGCACTATCGAAGATATAGGCAGGGCTGGAGTGAGGTTAAAAAAGGCCGGAAAGTATCTGACTTTCTGAAGGTTTTTTATTGTCAATCAAAGCAGAGCTTATATAATTTGCGCGCTGAGTATCAAAAGGGCACTTTTAGAAAACCACGCTTGGCAGTAATGGAGGTGTAAATGGGCGAACTTGTTCCTACCAAGGTGTTTCTTACCAAAGGAGTCGGCAGGCATAAGTACCAGCTGAAATCTTTTGAGGAAGGGCTCAGAAAAGCAGGCGTCGCACAACAGAATCTTGTCCAGGTCTCATCTATTCTGCCGCCCAAATGCAAAATCATCAGCAGAGAAAAAGGATTGGCACGATTGACCCCCGGGGAAATCTGTTACTGCGTGATGGCCCGTGCCGATACCGACGAGCATGGAAGGCTGGTTGGATCGTCAGTAGGAATCGCCATTCCGAAGGACAACAGCAATTGGGGCTACCTTAGTGAGGTTCACGGCCACGGGATGAATCAACAGGAAGCAGCAGATTTGGCTGAAGACCTTGCGGCCGGTATGCTGGGCACAACCCTGGGTCTGGAGGTTGACCCAAATAAGGCGTGGTCGGAAAAAGAGCAAGTTTACAAGTCAAGCGGATTGATAATCAGAACATCTAATATCACACAAACCGCACGCGGCCAGAAGGATTTATGGACTACAACAGTAGCAATTGCGATGTTTTTGTTCGACTAACGAAAAGGCTCGGCGGAGGATAAGTAAACTGAGTTTGGAATTCTCGCTGTATCATTCCAGAGACGATGCGGTGCCTGGAGACACATCGAATGGCTAAAAAAATCACCTTTGCAGATGTGCCGGAAGAATATTCACGTGCTGAGACCGCACGCATAGCTATCGTTCAAGTGCCTTATGATAAGACAAGCACGTGGATAAAGGGAGCCGACAAGGGGCCCGCGGCAATATTAGAAGCATCGGCTAATATGGAGCTTTATGATATAGAAACGAACTCCGAGGTCTATCGAGAAGGAATATTTACTGATGAGCCTATTAAAGCTGACTCATCACCAGAAGATATGATTGAGTCGGTGCAGCGGTGCTTACAAGAGCATATCAACAAAGGCAGGTTCCCTGTTGTTATAGGCGGTGAACATTCGGTTAGTATTGGCGCTATCAAGGCGCACGCGGAAAATCAGAAAGTTGACGGAATGACCGTTCTGCAGCTTGATGCGCATAAGGATTTGAGAGACGAATACAACGGCTCAAAGTTCGGTCACGCGTGCGTAATGGCCCGAGTCAGGGAAGTTTGCCCTATTGTGCAGGTCGGCATACGGAGCATGGATTCATCGGAAAAAGAGCTTCTTGACATAAGCCGGGTTTTCTTCGCCAAGGATATACATAACAACACCGACTGGATAGAAAAAGCTGTGTCCAAATTATCAGAAAAGGTTTACGTTACAGTTGATTTGGATGTCTTTGACCCTTCGATAATGCCATCGACGGGCACGCCTGAGCCGGGAGGATTGTTGTGGTATGATGTCCTGAGTTTACTCAGAGCAGTCTGTGATAAAAGAGATGTTGTTGGCTTTGATGTTGTTGAGCTTTGTCCGAATGACAGGAACAAGGCGCCTAATTTTTTGGCGGCGAAACTCATCTACAAACTACTGAGCTACAAGTTCAAAGGCCGGCATGGGAAAAAGATTCTCTGAGAGACTTAACAACGCCTCTCGAGTCGCAGCTATGTAAGCTGATTTGGGTCAAGCGGCCAGAAAGGAGGTCGTGGCCATAGTTTTTAGGACGCAAGAAACTCTGACCGATGAGCAGGTTCAGTCGGGACTGCGCTATGTCATAAGGGACGGAATAGCATCGCAGGCAATGGGGATACTCACCGGAGGGGCTTTTCTGGTAGCCTTTGCAGTCAAGCTTGGTGCTTCCAACCTTGTCATTGGCCTTTTGGCGGCCATCGGGCCTTTGGCTCAGTTATTGCAGTTGCCCTCCATATTGCTGGTAGAAAAAATGCGCAACCGACGAGCAATCGTTGTCGTTGCAGCAGGTCTTAGCAGAATGTGCTGGTTGGTGGTTGCTTTGATTCCTTTTCTTTTCGGAGCGCAAATTGGGCTCGCTGTGCTTCTGGCTTCGATGATGGGCGCATCGGCGTTTGGAGCAATCTCCGGCTGCGGCTGGAACTCGTGGATGAGGGATCTAATACCACAGAACATATTGGGATCGTTTTTTTCGAAGCGGATGAGGATAGCTACGGGCGTTGGAATTGCGCTTAGTTTTGTCGCTGCGGTTTATCTGGACTTTTGGAAAAAGGTGCTGCCAAAGTACGAGCTACAGGGCTACTCAATTCTGTTTGGCCTTGGCGTGTGCGCGGGTGTTCTCGGCCTGTACTTTTTAGCTCGAACACCTGAAAAGAAAATGCCTCAACTCGAAGAAAAGCCCAGGATACTCAAGATGCTTGGCCAGCCCTTTAGAGATGAGAACTTCCGAAAGCTCATAGCATTTATGTGCTCATGGAATTTTGCAGTGAATCTGGCGGGGCCTTTCTTTATGGTCTATATGCTGAAAAGACTCGGCTTGAGTATGTCATTTATCATTGGTCTTTCGATAGTCAGTCAGGTAATGAACTTCATATTTCTTAAGGTTTGGGGAAAGTATACCGACCGATTCAGCAACAAATCGGTTCTTGCGATTTGCGGCCCGCTGTTTATTCTGTCTATTCTGGCGTGGACGTTTACAACAATGCCTGAGAAGTATTTTTTGACGATACCGCTTTTGATTGTGATTCACATTGTGATGGGACTTGCCTCGGCGGGTGTTTCGCTGGCATCGGGAAATATCGGATTGAAATTAGCGCCGGAGGGACAGGCTACAGTTTATCTTGCGACAAATACGATTGTCAACTCGGTGGCGGCAGGCATCGCGCCGATCCTGGGTGGCAAGTTTGCAGATTTTTTTGTTGGCCGACAGCTTGCCTGGACGCTGGAATATACAAGTCCGACAGGAAAATTCTCTCTGCCGACACTGAACCTTCAGCAGTGGGACTTTTTCTTTGCCCTTGCGTTTTTGATTGGTTTATATTCGCTGCATCGGCTGGCAATGATAAGGGAAATCGGCGAAGTTGAAGAAAAGGTAGTGATGAACGAGCTGTTTGCAGAAGTTGCAGGTCAGGTTCGGACTTTATCGTCGGTTGAAGGTGTAAGGCAAATGGTGAGCTTCCCATTTTCAATATTAAGAAGCATTACAACCAAGATCATTAAGCCCAAAAATGATACGATATTACCTGAACAAAGAGGAGAGCAGCCATGAAAAAGTTCAAACTGATAATTGTTGTCATAGTCTCGATATTGGCCTTGATCATTTTTCTTCAGAATACAGAATCGGTCCAGACCAAGCTACTGTTTATGACCGTAGCAATGCCGAGAGCGTTATTGCTGATATCGACGTTTCTTATAGGCTTTGTTGCCGGTATAATTACCGCAAGCTTGCTTCTGAGGAAATCAGGCAGAACGAAGGCACCAGAGCGAATGTAAACGAGCCTTGCAAAGGGGGGGCGAAGCAGCAGCTTTTACCAAGGCCCTGACAGGTATAGGGGAAGCGAAGAATGAAAGCAAACAAGAAAAAGCACAAAACCATCGAGCGGCGCTCGCGAAAGGCTGGTCTGCCGCCGGGGACATTAGTACACATAGGAGAGAAAAGGACCGAGACGGTTCGCATCATATATATTGATTACGACGAGGATAAGTTTGCGGAAAAGCAAATCAGCTCTATCGAGGAGTGTTTTCCTTTCAAAGCAACCCCAACTGTAACGTGGATAAACATCGATGGTATCCACGATGTGGATATGATTGAAAAACTCGGCAAACAGTTTGAGCTGCATCCTCTTATCTTAGAGGATATTGTCAACACCGAGCAGCGTCCGAAGCTGGAGGATTTCGATAAATATATGTTTATCGTATTGAAGATGCTCAGCTTCGACGACCAAAGACAGGCTGTAGAAGCCGAGCAGGTTAGTTTCGTTGTCGGCGCCAATTTTGTTATTTCATTCCAAGAGCGTATCGGTGACGTATTCGACAACGTCAGAGACAGAATCAGAAACGGCAAAGGCAAAGTCCGGAAAATGGAGGCAGACTATCTTTGTTACGCGCTGCTGGATGCTATCGTCGATAGCTACTTCGGAATCCTTGAGAAGCTTGGTGAAAAAATAGAGTCTATGGAAGAAGAGCTTGTCACTGATCCAACAGAAAAGACAATGAAGAAAATCCATCTAATGAAAAGACAGATGATATCGCTGCGTAAGTCCATCTGGCCGTTGAGGGAAGTTATCGGTGGTTTGCAGAGAGCTGAATCAACGCTTATCAAGGAAACGACCGGCATATACCTGCGCGACGTTTACGACCACACAATACAGATAATCGATACGATCGAGAGCTTTCGCGATATGGTCTCAGGAATGCTTGATATATACCTTTCGAGCATCAGCAACAAAATGAACGCGGTTATGAAGGTGCTGACGATTATCGCGACACTGTTCATTCCGCTTACGTTCATCGCTGGCTTATATGGTATGAACTTTGAGTACATGCCGGAGCTTAAATGGCGGTGGGGGTATGCAGCGATCTTGATGGTCATGGCCACGGTTGCGGTTATAATGCTGATTTACTTCAGAAGGAAAAAGTGGCTGTGAGAAAGCAGTAAAAGAAAATACTTTCAGCTTTATATTGAGGAGCGAAGATAATGAACTGGGCGTTGTTTATCATCGTACTTATCGTCTCGTTTATCGTCGTAAGAATAGGTGCTATCGCTTTTCAGGTGACGGGCCTTGAATGGTCGTTGGCAAAGTTTCAATCGCTATCGTGTTTTACAGGTACAGGTTTTACAACAAAAGAAGCTGAACTTATTACCGGGAACAAACAAAGACGTCGGATTGCTTCAGTGCTGATGGTTTTAGGTAATGCCGGCCTTGTTATTATGATTGCAACTTTTGCCAATTCATTGAGTCCGCAGGAGGCTCTTGAAAGTGGTCTATCCAAACCGTTGCTGCCGATTATTCCACCATATCTGGTCAGGTGGCTAAACTTGCTTATCATTATTGTGGCGGTATTTGTCATCTACAAGGTCTTTACGAATCCGAAGCTTTCGAGCAAACTGACAAATTTCTTAAGAAAGCGAATTATTAGGAAAGAAATATTTCAAAAAGTTTCGTTTGAAGAGCTTCTTTTTATGACCGGTGGATATGGTATCTCCAGAGTAGCTGTTTATGCGGGCAGTCCCGTGGCTAATAAGACTCTTGCAGAATCGCAGTTGAGAAGCTATGACATAAATGTCCTTGCTATAGTAAGGGAAGGCCAGACAATACCCAATCCCTCCGCCGGCACAATGATGTTGTTGCAGGACGAGCTTGTTTGCTTTGGCAAGCTGGAAAACATCCGCAACAAGATTTGTATGAATCCTTAGCGCTGTCTGAAGGTAAGCTGACAGTTCCATCCATGAATTCGAGGAGAAAGCTTGGAAATCAACGATATGAGCTATTTGTTGCTGTTTAACTCAGGATTTTACACGTGGTTTGTCATTCCTTTTGGTATCTTTGTTGCCAGAATTCTTGACGTCAGTCTGGGAACAGTACGGGTCATCTTTATCTCAAGGGGAATGAAGTATTTGGCCCCTGTGGTTGGATTTTTCGAGATATTGATCTGGCTTCTTGCGATCGGCCAGATTATGAAGAACCTCTCCAATCCTGCGTGCTATCTTGCCTATGCCGGCGGCTTCGCAATGGGCAACTTCGTGGGAATCTATATCGCTGAGAAATTGTCACTTGGGGTGGTTCTGATAAGGGTTGTCACGCAGAAGGATGCGCTGCCGCTGGTCCAGTCGCTCAAGGCTGCCGACTACGGCGTTACCAGTGTAGACGGTCACGGTACCAGCGGGCAGGTAAAAGTCGTTTTTACGATTGTGCCGAGGCGGGAAGCGCAGGGCGTGGTGGAGCTTATAAAGAAATTTAATCCACACGCTTTTTATTCAGTGGAAGAGATTGGCTTTGTGGAAAAGGGCGTTTTCCCGCTTAGGAGAAGCTGGCACGACTCTGCCTTACTTTGGTTGTTTAGGCCTTTTCGAAAGGGTAAATAATCGGTGTCGACTGGGTTCCGTACAGGGTTTAAGGTTGAAATCAAAAATCAAAAAGACTTTTTGCATTTTACAATGAGATCCTTCGACTGCGCTCAGGACAAGTTTTGATTTTTGATATCAAATTTCACCAGGTGACGGTGGCTGGACTGATGTTCAATGGATCGCCTGTCGGCTTTGGTATGATTGTATGATTATCATCAAAAACATTCTGCTATCTTTTATTCCAATATTTGTTGCAGTCGATGCGATTGGTGTTCTGCCGATTTTCGCGTCACTTACAGAAGGCGCAGAGCAGAAGGAAAAATCGAGAATCATTTTGCAGTCGATGATTACAGCTCTGTGCCTTGCAATCGGCTTTATATTTTTGGGTAAGGCTGTATTTCGATTGCTTGGCATCACCATAGGTGACTTTATGGTGGCTGGCGGTGCGATACTTTTTTGTATCGCTATAATTGATATTGCCAATCCGGTCAAAAAACGCCGTGTGCCCGGCCAGGAACTTGGAGCGGTACCCATCGGGACACCCCTGATTGTAGGGCCCGCGGTTTTAACTACATCGATGGTTATTGTGCCTCACTATGGACTGTTTCCGACGCTGGTGTCGGTCGTGGCAAATATTTTGATGGCAGGCTTGATTTTCCGGTTCTCAACGGTTTTGATTAATGCCCTTGGCGGTTCAGGCGCAAAGGCGTTATCCAAGATAACAAGTCTTTTGCTGGCTGCCATCGCCGTTATGCTCATTCGAAAAGGAATAGCAGAGCTTGTCGGAAAACTATAAAAGTTACCTGAAATGGCGTGTAGGAGATAGTTATGGACACAAAGCTTAGTCACGAGCTGTTTCAAAGACATCCTGATAATCCGATCCTTTCGGTCAAGGATTGGCCCTACGCTGCCAACTCGGTTTTCAATGCAGCGGTGGCGATTGTGGATGGCAAAACACTACTGCTGGTCCGTGTCGAGGACTTCAGGGGCATATCACATCTGACGGTGGCACGCAGTGAAGATGGATTCAGCAACTGGCAAATCGATCCGGAGCCTACGCTCAGACCTGATCCCGATAACCATCCGGAAGAAATCTGGGGCATCGAAGACCCGCGCATCACCTGGCTCGAAGAGCAACAACAGTGGGTTGTAGCCTATACGGCCTACTCCAGGGGCGGTCCTCTTGTGTCACTCGCCACGACAACGGACTTTCGTAAATTTACTCGGCTTGGACCTGTTATGCCGCCGGAAGATAAGGACGCGGCTCTTTTTCCTGTCAGTTTCAAGGGTCTATGGGCGATGTTTCACAGGCCGGTTGCGAAATCACCGAACTTCACATCTGATATATGGATTTCCTTTTCGCCGGATTTGAAGCACTGGGGCAATCATCAGGAGGTGATCCGTGCCCGGCTGGGTGGCTGGTGGGACGCCAACAAAATAGGCCTGTCGGCTCCGCCTTTGTGGACGAAAGAAGGCTGGCTTGTTTTGTACCATGGCGTGCGCACGACCGCCTCCGGTTCGATATACCGGTTGGGATTGGCGCTGCTTGACCTTGAGAATCCAACGCGTGTTCTTCGTCGGTCGGAGGAGTGGATATTTGGGCCCAAAGCCCATTACGAGCGCGATGGTAATGTGGATGATGTGGTGTTTCCGTGCGGCTGGGTGCAGGAGAAAGACATGGTCTATATGTATTACGGCGCAGCGGATTCCTGCATTGCCCTTGCGACGGCTAAGTTAAACGACCTGGTCGGTTTTATACTTAAGTGCCCGGATGGAAGGGACTCGTAGTCGGCAAGCAAGTCAAATATGCAAAATGGGCCTGGAATGTGCGCTTACAGACCGTAATCCTGGAGCCAGTGGATACTCATAATGGCAAAATCTTCAAGATTAACCTTGCAGTCGCCGTTTATATCGCCGGCGACGATAGTTTCGCAAATCGGCTCGCCAAAATATGATTTGCTCGCCTCGGCTGTGCTACCGTAGGCACCCATATTGATTCGCCCGCCATTGGGAAATGACTCATAGCCTATAGGCGACATCGGATCTCCCGCATCAATACAGGGGCTAGTGATGTCGTCTTTTGCCCAGGTTTGCGCATTTGGATCCCACCGGCCAGCCTGAGACTTCAGGTGGTAATCACCATCTACCCAGAAATCATCATTCACATATTCTGGCGTTCCATTCGGGTCCCAATAACCGGGATCAGCAAAGAGAGGACCTTTTTGGATATTACAATTGTTCCAGTCTAGAAAGGAATCCTGAACGCAACTAAAAAAAACACAGTCTCTAAGGCAGCCTAGATCCATCCACTTATAGTAGGGTGTAAATATAAATTTGCCTCCGTAAACTTGAGCAGAAACAACAAATGTCGAACTATCTCGGTTGTTCCATAAGATACAGTTGGAAATTTTAGGATGATCGTTAGAACTACAATAGACGCCTCCACCGTGGAAGTCGGCCCTATTCCCCACAATTGTACAGTTGTATAAAAGGGTCTCCTGATCAAAGACAAAAAAGACGCCACCTCCCTCCCCGGTGATGGGCTCTCTGCCACACGCAGAGTATGGATCAACCTTAAGACAGAAAGCGAGGTTGCCTGCCAATACACAGTTCTTGATTATACACTTGCCATGAACATTGTATATGCCTCCGCCTTGCCATGCGGAGTTTCCTATGAACCTGCAACCCATGATTACTGAGTCACCTTCCCTGTTCGATATAGCACCGCCGTGGCCACTTGTCGCGCTGTTACCTTCAAACAGACATTCAGAAATTAGTGTGGAGCTTTTTCGGCTTGCTATTGCCCCACCGTCTTCAGCGTATGCGGTATTATTCAAAAATATGCAATTGATAAACTGTGGATTGCCACTGCTGCTGTGCATTGCGCCTCCGCTCCTGCCACGATTCTCAGTAAAGCGGCATCGGATAAAGGTTGGGCTGCCTCTCCCCTGGTTTTGTACAGCACCGTAGCCTGATCCCCAATTTCTCAAAAAGGTACAATCATTAACGCAGGGTGCTCCACTTTCGTTAAATATTCCACATCTTCCTGCCGCAATGGTCAAACCGTTTATAGTAGCCGTACTATCAACACCAATACTACTGACAACAGCCACAGCATTATCTTGCTTATCGGGAGGTATACCCGTCAATTCCGACTTGTCCACGACGTAGATATCGTTGTTTGCGAGATCGCCGCTTAGAACTGTTTTGTACAAAGTAACATCGCGATCGTCAGGATCAGGTGCACGAATACCATTGTAACCACCCTTGAGGGAAACACCATTGAGTAATTGGAATGTGGCATAGCGGTCGCCAGGAGTAATTACGGCTCCTTGGTCGGGTTTATAGGAGCCCTGAGCGACACGGATCTCGACCACCGTGTCGCTCGAACTCGCGTCACCCAGGGCGTCTTGCAGAAAATTGTAAGCGTTTTGCCAGCTTGTGCCATCGTTCGCACCGACGGCATCATCATCAACATGAATGACCTTTGCCGGAGGATTTGCATACACCTTGACACACAGCAAAATTGCTATTGTCAGCGATGCCAGTAGAATCCTTCTGTACATTTCGCTTCTCCTAAAGGCCAATGATGGCCAGCCGAAACTTAACATAATCCTATCAAATTCCTGCTGTTTTGTCCAGAAGTTTATCAATATATAGAAACGCGGTGTATGGCTTGAAACGTGATTTGCTGGCCTTTTAGGCCGATCTGTGAAAATTTGTTGCAATTTGCAGGTTCTCCCATTAGTATTCGGCTGCCGTGAGCAGTTTAAGGCTTTGTGAGGACTCAGGGTCGAAAGGAAATGGCCAAACCGAGCGGAAAAGGCGATAAACAAGCTGAGGCGGCCGTTAGCGAGGCCGTTCGCGACTACGTTGACGGCCTAAGTAATGAGCACCGGATGCTTGTAGTCCTGAAGAACCAACTTTATGACGGCTCGTGGGAGCCAATGCTTGATGACCTGAAGAATCGTTTGGTAGGTAAGCCATATATATTTAAGCTGGTTAACCGAATTCAGGACGACATCGAACGCATCCAGGAGATGCAGAAGTTCGAAGCAGAAAACAACGTTGATTTGGCCGACTATGTCAATTTGCAATAGGATTGAACGAGGAGGAACCATAATTGGTACTACCCGCCGGAGTCGAGGCTAAATTTTGCCTGAATGACAAAGGCCCAAAAAAGTCATCTTTTTTACGAGGGTATGAAAATGCTCAGTAAGCGAAGAGGTGTGTTGTTATTATTTCTTGTTTTTGTGATTTTTTGTTACGAACAGGTCAGTTCTGGTGTGCAGAAAAGCAGCACATGGCTTGTATCATCCGAGCTGCTAAAACACGCCAATCTTAAGATGCTGTGGCAGAGACAACTGCCTATTAAAGAAAAAGAAAGCCTGGAGCAGTTATTCATTGTTGGTAACCAAATTTATGCCCTTTCCAGCCGTAATTATATGGTTTCTCTGGACAGGGAAAGTGGCGATGTGATATTCAGCAAAGAAATCGCACCGGCTGGCTTTGCAGTGCTGGGCTTGGACCTTTACTCAAATATGCTCATATCCACAATCGGTGACAGGCTGATCGAGATTGATCCTGCATCAGGAACTCAGCGCAAGGCCAGGGATCTTTCGCTTAGTATAACTTGTCCCGCTGCTCGCAATAGCCGTTATTACTATTTGGCGGGTGTGGACAGGCGTCTGCACATACTCCATGAGGAAAATTTCGTTCAGGTTTTCGAGGTGTCGGCTGAGAACGAATCAAGGATTACATCAGTCGTCGCGGATGAAAGCTCGGTTGTTTTTGCCACGGACGGCGGCAATATAATAAGTATCATGCCGAATATGCCGAAGCAGTTGTGGCAATTTGATGCCCGCGCTGCCATTGCAGGGGATATCATTAAAGACGGTGGCTCACTATTTTTTGCCAGTAAAGACACGAATGTTTATCGACTTGATGTATATGATTTGCGCAAGCCGCAGCTTGCCTGGAAGTTTCAGGCGGAATCTGTGCTCGACCGAGCCCCGCGTGTGACTCCAAGATTTGTTTATCAATATGCTTTTGGCAAGAGTCTGACCGCGATTAATAAACGGACCGGCGGGTCCATCTGGTCGCTGCCGGGAGGGCTGGATCTATTAGCTGAAGCAGCAGGCAAAGCATACGTGATTACAGACGAAAAGACCCTGGTAGTAATGGACAATTATACAGCAAAGGAACTGTACTGGGTCAATTGTGCCGCTGTCACACTACATGCGGCCAATACTGTGGACTCAAAGATTTATATCGGCGATGGAGCCGGCCGGGTCGCCTGTCTGGAACCGGCCGAACCGTGAATAGTGTTTAGTGAATGGTAAGGAGAAGGAGTTCAAATGGACGTAAAAATCAAGATGGCATTGGTAAGTGTATCTGACAAAAGCGGTATTGTTGAGTTCGCTAAGGCGCTCGCTGAGATGGGTGTGAAGATAATCAGCACCGGCGGAACAGCCAAAAAGTTAAGCGATGCCGGTGTAGATGTCACCGGTATTGAGTCCGTCACAGGCTTTCCCGAAATGATGGACGGCAGGGTAAAGACACTGCATCCAAAGATTCATGGCGCGCTGCTTGGGCTACGCGATAAAAGCGAGCACACCGCAGCGATGAAGCAGCACGACATTGAACCGATCGATCTTGTCTGTGTGAATCTTTATCCGTTTGAGCAGACAATCGCTAAGCCGGACTGCACCTTGGCTGAGGCAATAGAAAACATCGATATCGGTGGACCCAGCATGATTCGCTCGGCAGCGAAGAACCATAAGTTCGTCGCGGTCGTGACACAGCCGGAACAATACGATAAGGTCATTGAGGAAATGCGCAAGAATGACGGCGCTATCAGCGGAGAGATGCGAAGCGATTTTGCGCGAATTGCTTTTGCGTTAACAGCTTCGTACGATACAGCCATAGCGAAATATCTCAACACCAAAGCTGGAGTAGAATATGCCGAGCGTGTGTCGATCGCGCTTAGAAAACAAGCCGACCTTCGCTATGGTGAGAATCCACATCAAAGTGCCGCTTACTATAAACTGCCGCCCAGCGGCGAGATATCCATTAGCAGTGGCAAACTGCTGGAAGGTGGTACGGGTATTAGCTTCAACAATCTGCTTGATGCCGATGCTGCCTTTGAACTGGTAAAAGAGTTTGACGAACCTGCTGCGGTGGTGGTCAAACATCTCAATCCGTGCGGTTGCGCAGTGGATGACGATATTACCGTAGCGTACCGTAAGGCGTACGAAGGTGACGTGATCAGCGCTTTCGGCAGCATTATCGCTCTGAATAGAAAAGTCAAAGAAGACCTTGCCAGAACGATTATGGAATCCTACAGCCTGTTCGGCAAAGCACTTGGAGCGAGTGGATTCTTTGCAGAAGTGATTATCGCGCCGGAATTTAACAAAGACGCTGTTGAGATAATAAGAACACTAAAGAGCTGGGGCAGCAGAGTCCGCCTGGTAGAGACAGGACCGATTGACAGAGCCAAAATCGACTGTGGTGAGTTCGATGTCCGCTGTGTTGTGGGCGGACTTTTGCTGCAGAAAAGAGACCTGGTCGGCTGGGAGCCGGGTGCACTAACCTATCCGACCAAGACCAGACCTACTAAAGAGCAGCTTGAAGATTTGCGAATCGCCTGGCTCACTGCCAAACACACCAAGAGTAATACAATTGTGCTGACCAAGAATAGAAGGGTTTTAGGTGTGGGAGCCGGCCAGATGAATCGTGTTGAGTCCGGCCTGATTGCATTCAAGCACGCAGGCAATGAGGCCAAAAGCTGTGTGATGGCTTCCGATGCCTTCTTTCCATTCCCCGATAATGTCGAAAACGCCGCCGAGGCGGGCATAGCTTGCATCGTTCAGCCGGGCGGCTCAAAGAAAGATGATGAAGTAATCGCCACTGCTGATAAACACGGCATCGCAATGGTCTTTACCGGCAAGAGGCACTTCAAACATTGATTTTGTGGTCTGTTAGAAACAGAGTTTGGTGGTGAAATGATCCGGCGCCCGCTCCATGATTAAGGGAAAGCAGCTCGTAATCGTCAGCCTTTTCGAGCAGTTCGTTCGCCTCGCTAAGTTTTTTTTCTCAAGTGTGACAGTTGGAGTTCAGCTTTGCGTTGTTCTTCCAGACGGTTGACCAGGTACCCATTAAAGGCCGCAATTTTTTGCGCTCCGGCAGCACACAGTGTGGCTCACCCCAGGGCACCAAGTCAGGCGAATAGGCCGACCAGATGTGTTCCATTCCGCCGGCGTCTGGGCGGTGGAGTACCGTCCATCGGTCACTAAATTTTTGTGGGAATAGCACTGTATCCTTATTGTTTGGGGAAAAGAGCAGTCCAATTCGTTCAGCATGAACAAGGTCATTGAAACAGGCCAATGCCACGGCAGCACCGTTGGGCGAGTAGGCAGTATAGGTGATATACCAGCGTTTTTCTTCTGCCAAGTATGTGACTCGTGGGTCTTCGCAGTAGGTCAATATATAGATGGCCACTTAACCAGCATCAAATTACCCTGCAAAACCACCAAGCATAGAAAACAGTAATACGAGCATTACAGTTTGGACAATCCAACCGATGACACAAACTCCTATGGCACGCAGTGTACTGCTGTAATCAAGAGCTTGCCTAACTGCAATTACCATTGCAACCAACATCCAAATTGCGGCAATGGGGAAAACAATACTTCGCATCACTGGGATAACACCAAGCACTCGAATCAGCCCGGGAGAACTCGAAAAACCAATTGTTCGCAACAACTCTCCATGATCAGCTTTAGTCTGTGGCTCTGAAAGCAACCTTGTACCAATAAAATAAGTCAAGTACGCCCAGATATACCATCCCACAAGAGCTATAACTATTCCAATCAGCATTCCAAGAAGCCCAGCTTTTGAAGTACTTCCTATTCCAGCTGCAACACTGGACAAAACCACAACGCCCATAGCCTGACCTAATGCAGACTTATCAGCCTCGACTTCCTCATATAAAGCAACGTCGAGTCGGGCGGCTCGAATGATACGGTTACCAAAATTGGCCATCTTTCTCTTTCGCCTCCAACTGTAATTTCACACTTCTGTTCTTAATTAACAAACGCCTAATGTGGTAGACCAAACTAGCATTCTATCCTATGGTTCTGGCTTATTCCAAGGAATAATATGCTAGCCTTCAACTGGGGTGTGGCCAGATTTTCTGGCAAGCGATTTCTTGTTCGTCAATACTTATTCGAAAGTGGGTAGGGCGGGCTATGCCCGCCACTTCTTTAGAACTGGCGTTCCGAGTAGGCCCTACAACGTTGCAGAATTAACAGATGCTACGGAACCGAAAGAAGAGGTGAAATATGAGAGTCTCGTTTGAGGATTGTCTCAAACGCTGATTTGTCGCCCCGGATAAATTGTTTAACCAGATATTCATCATCAATCGTCTCGGTCATGACCACTATATTAGACTCACTTGCCCGCAAGGACTTACAGAAAAATTCTTTGCCCTTGAGAATATCTTGTATGAAGGGATAAACAAGGTGGATTGGAATTTCAAACTCAGCTTAGTGATAGCCATTCACAATCCGCCAAAGGCGGAATGTTGCCACGCGATTAAGTACGAAATACGAGATACGCACAACGCACAATCCGGCTCCGCCACAGGCTACGCCGAGACAAGCGAGATACGAGCGATGAGACACGAGTCACTTCTTTTGTTTCAGGCCTGCGGCCTTGCGGAGCTTATTGACCATGTCGGTTTTTTCCCAGGTGAAATTGGGGTGATTTCGTCCGAAATGTCCGCCGTGCGAAGTGTCGGCGAAAATCGGACGAGCAAGTTTTAGGTGGGCGACCATTTTTTTAGGAGTTAGTGGGAAAAGCTTACGCACAATTTGGCTTATTGTGGTTTCGCTAATCTTTGCTGTACCCTCCGTGTTGACATAAACGGATATCGGCTCAGCTACGCCGATGGCATACGAGAGCTGAACCTCACAGGCATCAGCAAGGTCTGCTGCGACGATATTCTTGGCTATATACCGCGCCATATAACATGCGGTCCTATCAACTTTGGTAGGGTCTTTTCCGCTGAAGGCGCCACCACCATGTTTTCCTCTTCCGCCATAGGTATCGACGATTAGCTTTCTGCCGGTCACGCCGCAGTCGGCTTTGGGGCCACCCAGCTCAAATCGGCCTGTGGGATTTATGTGAATAACAGTGCGGTTGTCTAAGAGGCGCTTCGGCAGAGTAGGCAGAATAACTTTTTCCTTGATTTGCTTTCGCAATTCCCTCTCGGCAACAGACGGCGCATGGTGCGTGGATACCACAACAGTATGAATGCGTTTTGGCTTTTTGTTTTTATATTCGACAGTCACCTGGGTCTTGCCGTCGGGTCGCAGCCAGGGCAGAGTTTTATTTCGGCGCAGCTTCTCGAGTTGAATCGTCAGCGCATGGGCAAGCTGGATCGGCATCGGCATAAGTTGTGGTGTATCTTTACAGGCGTAGCCGAACATCATACCCTGGTCACCGGCTCCCTGTTCCTTGTGCAGGCCTTTGCCTTCGGTCACGCCCAGAGATATGTCAGGGCTTTGCTTGCCAAGGGAAACCAGCACCGCACAATTCGCAGAATCAAAACCCATAGCAGGGTCGGTATATCCTATGTTTTTTATTGTGTTGCGTACAATCTGTGGGATGTCTACGACGGCCCTTGAGGTAATTTCTCCTGCGACTATGACCATGTCCGACTTGACCATTGTCTCGCAAGCAACTCTGCTTTGAGGATCCTGGGCGAGCATGGCATCGAGAATTGCATCGGATATGTGGTCGGCTACCTTGTCAGGATGACCCATAGTTACAGACTCACTGGTGAATAAATAATTGGTGATGTCACAATTGGGATTGGCAGAAATCATTTTCTTTGCCATCTGTTTTATGTCCTTTCATAACCGATTGCATTTATAAAAAAACGCAAAGAGCAGCTTGTCCATCTGCTAAAAAAAGCAGAAAGGGCGCTTTAAGCATTGGCGGGTCTGGCGACCAAATCCAGCGAATATGATAAAAGACCGCGATTTACAGTCAAGCAAAAACTGATGTTGAAGAACGGATGTGAACGGAGTGTTTTTACGGTCTTCTCGAGTTGTCGTTCAGAGTCCAGTCGTACTTGATGTGTTTGACCGAGTAGTTGCCTACCTCAAGAAAAGATACGTCGTGTTCAGGAATATAATTGCTGATGAAATTCAACGCTGCACGGATTGCGGGCTGTTGGTCTTTGAATTTTTTGCCTGTTCCAAATTTGCTGATAAAGTCTTTGCCGTGCCAGGTCGGCTGAAATATAGCCGACACATAGACTGTTTGCTCGTCTTTGGCTATTCTGAATCCATTTGGGCTGGATAAAAACCGTTTTGTCTGCTCTTCCAACTGTTCTTCGAGCTTATCCCCATAGTATGGCTCATTGCGCAAAGGAGGGCCGGAAAGACTGGCCTGAAAAATTGCAAGAAATACACGTGGGTCATCGAATGTCTTACGGAAAAAACGCTGTTCGACTTCTGAAAGCGTGAATTCCTCATCCATCACCATGAACTTGTAGTCGGTCCAAATACCCTTTATGTGCCTGATACTATAAGGACCATAAAATATTGTAAGCCAGCGCGAAGCCTCTATGGGATAATTCTGGATAATTATGTTCAGCATTTGAATATTATAAGCGTTGATCCAAAAGGCGATTTTGTCATCCCTTGGCCAAGACCTATATTCATTGGGATCGAGCATATCGAATTCATCGAGAACATCTTTTAGCTGTAATCTTTTTCGCCGAAGCTCCATATAGTCAACCAAACCGTCGGCATCGACAAACTGGCTGAAAATATCAGCACACTTATCGTGGAATGTGACTTTGGGCCGGAGCTGGGTACTTTCAGGTTCTATTATGTTGGGCTCGATTACGGCAGCCTTAACATCGTTGGCCTCGATGATATCAGGCTCATTTGGGTCGGCTTCAACGCTATTTGGTTCTACCGGCGTTACTTCAGCCTGTGGCAGCTCAGCTGGGATGGTTTCTGCAATGTTCGGTTCTATAACGGGAGATTCAGCCTGGACGTACATGGGTTCGTTAGGCTTGATCTGGACAGGTGCTGGCATTGCCCATTCCTGCTCGGTAACTTCTGTTTTTTCGGGCTCAAGAGCCTCAGATTCTGTTGGGGAACAGCTGGCAAAAAAGCCCAATATAATTAGAAATGACGCCCAAAAGATAGTGTACTTTGCCATTAGTCTAAATTCCGATAACTAAACACATTCGACTTTGAGAATATATATGACCATTATTGATATAGAATAAGGCTTCGGTCGATAAATTCAATGGTCTGTTAGTTGTTTCGTCCTTTTTAGGAGTTGGCTTTATTGCCCGGATGGACTTAATTAGAAGGCTGTCGGAGGGATATGTTCCACATGCTCAATATGAGCTGGAGTGGTAGTTTGTTCTTGGCTTCCGGGCGGTTTTGATGTAAAATAATAGTATCATTAGAATGTGAGGTCTTAAGGAGTTATTTTTTCCTATTTATGGGGAGTGCACGATGAAAAGCCTGGTTTTGGGGGCATTGACAGTTTGTGTGGCTTTGGGATGTGTTTGTTTTGCGGCACCGGAGCCAGCTATAATTCAGCATTCGGGAGAGTGGACTCTCAGTGTAACATTTACGCAGCCTGAGCAAATTGTTATGCGGTTAGGCGCTGCAGGCAGGGCACAACGGTTCTGGTATACCATATTAAGTGTTACCAATAACACGAATGAAGATGTCGGGTTCTACCCACAGTGTGACATGATGACGGATGCTTTTCAAATCATACCAGCCGGTAGAAATGTGTCGCTAAATGTGTTTGAGCAGATAAAAATACGTCATCAAAACACATATCCGTTCCTCGAACCTTTGGAGCAGGTGGACGATAGGATACTTCAGGGCGAAGACAACGCAAAGGATATCGCTATTATTTGGCCAGACTTTGATACGCAAGCCAAGCATGTAAAGTTTTTTATAACGGGCCTCAGCAATGAGACGGCAGTGGTGAACCATCCTGTGGAGAAAGACCAGGCAGGTCAGCCGATTAAAGTTTATTTAAGAAAGACGCTCGAATTGAGCTACGATCTTACCGGCGAACCGGTCTTCCGGTCAGGTGCCAATGTAGTCTACAAAGGAAAACGCTGGGTTATGAGATAGCATTTCGTTGCTCGTGATTCGCCGTATGAATCTCGTATTTGTTCTTCGGGGGAAAAACGTCTGTAACCTGATAGGCTCCTATACAAAAAACGGGCCCATGCAAAATCAATATGCATGGGCCCGAAATAATGCAAATCATAGTCGTTCCGCTTAAGAGCATACTACAACTGTGGCCAAATAAGCTCCTCAAGCCAGGATGACGCCAAAACCGCATAATCGCCAAAGTCAACGTCGCCATCGTCATCAAGATCGGCTACAAGCGTAACCTCTTCTGTAGCAGTATCCAGCCACTCATTAGCCATAATCTCAAGGTCAGACTCGTCTACCACACAATCGTCATTGATGTCTCCGACAGGTTGTAGCTGCGATGGTACACATCGAGGCCAATGCAACC
>Ga0307431_1000334_pt1 | contig 33624 bp, 33 predicted proteins | sample SalMarWE160170MG_FD_202155 | JGI IMG/M metagenome (GOLD analysis project Ga0307431, IMG submission 202155) | Salt marsh sediment microbial communities from the Plum Island Ecosystem LTER, Massachusetts, United States - WE1603-170 | ecosystem: Environmental > Aquatic > Marine > Intertidal zone >...
AAAAAGAGTCTTTAGCATCATACATAGCAGAGCAACTAGAGGACGACCACTCTTTAGGATTTTTTAGAAAAATTGTAGATCTAATGCCGGAAAATTTAATTTTTCAAGCCTTAAGCGAAGTAAAAGACACGTTCTTAACTGGAAAGATTAAAAAAAGCAAAGCAGCACTGTTTACAACCGTTATAAAAACTAAAGCAAAAGAAAAAAATATAAATTTAGGAATTAATTAATCAGGAAAACAAAAGTGGGAAAGATAATTGCCATAGCAAATCAAAAAGGCGGAGTAGGAAAAACCACCACCACATTAAATTTAGGAGCAGCCATAGCGGAAAAAGGAAAGAAAGTCCTTTTGGTTGATTGTGATCCGCAGGCCTCGTTGACAATATCCTGCGGCATTGAAATGAAGGAGCTAGAAAAATCTTTATACGACGCCATAGCTGCGGAAAATGGAGATGAAGAAAATTTTGTTAAGGGAATAATAATTAGGACAAAGATAAAAAACATTGATTTACTTCCTTCCAATATTGACCTATCAAGAGCCGAAATTGAATTAATGAACATGTATGACAGGGAAAGGATTTTAAAATCTGTTTTAGAGCCATTAAAAACTTATTATGATTATATTTTAGTAGACTGTCCGCCAAGCCTAGGAATTTTAACCATAAATGCTTTAACGGCCGCCAACGAAGTTATCATTCCAATGGAAACGGATTACTTAGCCCTAAGAGGCGCCGGGATCCTAGTTAATAGAACTATTAAAAAAGTAAAAAAGAAACTAAACCCAAAACTTAAAATTGCTGGAATTTTACCAACAATGCATAAAACTAGGACCCTGCATGCAAAGGAAGTTTTGGAAACATTACGAGTGCATTTCCAGGATTTAGTTTTTGAGACTGTCATTAAAGAGACGGTTAAATTTAAAGAATCTTCAGTTGACGGAACGTCAATACTTGAATATGCAAAAGGTTCTGAAGCGGCTGAGGAATACCGAAGTCTTGCCAAGGAGGTAATGTCAAATGGCTAAAAAGAAACCCAGTGTTTTAGAAAAAGCCGGAGAGATATTTAAAGAAGAAAAAGAATTAACCGGAGAGCTATTCGATATCAATGCGGGCAAAGGTTTGGTAAGGATTAAAATAGACAGAATTGTGCCGAACCCCAACCAGCCGAGAAAAACTTTTTATGAAAATACTATTTCAGAATTGGCCGAGTCTATTAAAGAGCACGGGGTTTTAAGCCCAATAATAGTTAGACCGTCCGGCAAAAAATATGAAATTATAGCCGGAGAAAGGCGATTTAAGGCCTCAAGGCAAGCCGGCCTTAAAGAAGTACCAGCAATTATAAAAAAGGTCTCAAATGGGGACGCCAGGATAATTTCTTTAATAGAAAATATCCAGCGAGAGGACCTGAATGATATCGATCGCGCCTCAGCACTAAGAGAACTAAAGGTGAACCTGGGTTCACCATGGGAAACTATTGCCAAAAGTTTAGGCCTAACAAAAAGAAGGGTTTTAGATTTAGTAGGTCTTCTGGACCTTCCGGATGAAATAAAGGAAGATATCAGGCAAAAGAAACTTACAGAAAAACACGGCCGGGCTCTAAGACAACTACTAGACCAAGCCGAAGTTTTAAGAGACGTTTTTAATTTTCTAAAGGAAAAGAAACTAACAGGGGAGCAATCCCTTGAACTTGTTAGGAAGGTAAAAAGTGAACCTGGGTTCACCATAGACCAAGCTTTTAAAAACATTGGAGAACCGACGGAAAACGAACATAAAATAATAAAAAAACCGCAAGAAACTTTTTTTTCAGACGTTGAAAAATTGACTAGAACTATTAAAAAAATTAATCATAAAGAATTAAAAAAAGAAGAAAAACAAAAAATAGTAAGTTTGTGTACATCAATAAAGATTATTATAGATTCTTTTGTTTCCAAAATAGAAAAATAACTTATAAGAGCTATGGCTAAGACGATAAAAATTTTTCTTGTAGACGGCGAACCCGATGGCCTTAAAACAGCAGAGTTAAGCAACTGGGTTGGACAAGCAATTGTTATTCCAAGAACAAAATTAAGAGATGTAAAAAACCGACCTGATTGCAATAAACCTTCAGTATATTTTTTAACAGGCAGAGGGAGCGAGGAAGACTTATTACCCTCTGTTTATATAGGAGAAGCAGAAAATTTGTGGAGTCGCTTAACAACCCACGATAATAATAAAAGCTTCTGGCAAACAGCGATTGCTTTTTCGAGCAAGGATAATAATTTAACAAAAGCTCATGTTAAGTTTTTAGAAAGTCGATGTTTAGAATTAGCTAACACTGCCAAAAGATTCGAAATAAAGAACGGTGTCGAGTCCACAACACCAAGGCTTCCTGAGTCAGATACTGCGGACATGGAAGAGTTTTTAAATTATTTAAGACTTTTGCTATCAGCATTAGGTTTCCCTATCCTCCAAGGCGTAGTAGCAAAGGAAAGTCAAGATAAAACAAATCCACTATTTTTTTGCAAAGGGAAGAAAGCCGAAGCAACAGGCCGCTTAACTAATGATGGTTTTGTTGTTTACAGAGGATCAACGGCAACCACGAATATTAGCAAAGCTGTGGTTGAAAGAAACCAACGCGTTATTAGTAAATTAATAGAAAAAAGTTACTTAGAAAAGAAAGATAATGCTTTATATCTTTTTATAAAAGATTTTATCTTTAAAAGCCCAAGTGCAGCCTCAGACATAATTCTAGGTAACTCTACTAGCGGATGGAAAAAGTGGAAAACGAAAAATGGCCAGGCGTTAGAAGAAGTCTATAAAAATTAGTTGATATTATATGAAATATAAAATAAATCAGAGAAGATATACAGGAAGCAAAGCTAAATTAGCAGACTGGATAATGGGTCTGATAAAAGAGAAGTGCTCAGGAAAAGTTTTTGCCGATGTATTTGCTGGAACCGCCGTGATTGCAGCTGAAGCTATAAAAAATTTTAATGAAGTAATAATTAATGATTTTCTTTATTCAAACAATGTTATATACAAAGCTTTTTTTGGACATGGGAAATATGATGAGGGGAAACTTATAAAAATTATTAAAAAATATAATAAAATCAATCAAGATGAACTAGAAGATAATTATTTTTCAAAAAACTTCGGCGGGAAATATTTTGATAAAAACATTTCAAAAACGATAGGATATATCAGGAACGATATTGAAAAAAATAAGAACAAATTAACAAATAGAGAATATTATATTTTATTAGCAACACTAATTTATTCAATTGATAAGATAGCTAATACAGTTGGTCACTATGACGCATACATAAAAAAAGAACCTCTAGAGAAAAAATTAGAATTAAAACTAATAGAAACAATACCTTCAAAAAAAATTTTGATTTATAAAAAAGACACAAACCTCCTGGCAAAAAATATTAAAGCCGATGTAGTCTATATTGACCCTCCCTATAACTCAAGACAATACAGTAGGTTTTATCATTTGTTAGAAACTTTAATTAAATGGGACCAACCAAAGCTTTATGGAACAGCCTTAAAACCAGAACCCGAGAACACAAGCGATTATTGTAAAACGAGAGCATTTTCAGCTTTTAAAAATTTAATAGAAAACCTAGATTGCAAACACATAGTTGTTTCTTATAATAATACCTATAATTCAAAAAGTAATTCATCAAGAAATAAAATAAAACTAGAACAGATAAAAGAAGTGATGGAGGAAAAAGGCAAAACAGAAATCTATAAAAAAAACCATAGTTTCTTTAATAGTGGAAAAACAGAATTTCCTAATCATCAAGAATGGCTTTTTATAACAAAAGTATATGATAACTAACACGGTTAAAAGATCCCCCTTGTTTTATGTAGGGGATAAATACAAATTAATAGCACAAATTAAACCATTGTTTCCAAGTAGGGTTAACACGTTTTTCGAACCCTTTGTTGGAGGGGGCTCTGTTTTTCTGAATGTCGATGCCGAAAACTATTATTTAAATGATGTTGATGAGAATTTAATCAAAATACATAAATACCTGGTGAATATAGCGGAAAATTCTGATTATTTTTTTAGCAATATTGAAAAAATTATTAATTCTTATAATCTATCGAGATCCTACAAAGAAGATGTAATCCCGGACATATTAAAAAAGAAGTGGAAAAAAACTTATTTTGCAAGATTTAATAAACCTGGATATATGAAACTTCGGGAGGCCTTCAACAAACATTGTGATAAAGACCCGTTAACTATGTATGTTTTGCTTATATATGGTTTTAACAGAATGCTTCGTTTTAATGGAAAAGGAGAGTTTAATCTGCCAGTAGGAAATGTTGACTTTAACAATAATGTTATAAAGGCTTTAAATGGTTACTTTGATTATGTCAAGAAAAAGAAAGTCATTTTTGAGTCAAGAGATTTTAGAAAATTTTTATATACTAAAGAATATTCTGAGAAAGATTTTATCTATTTTGACCCACCGTATCTTATAACTTTTAGCGAGTATAATAAGTTCTGGAATGAAAAAAATGAAATGGATTTATTAAATATTATCGACAGACTAAATAAGAGAGGTATTAAGTTTGCACTTTCAAATGTTACTGAATATAAAGGCAGAACAAATGAAATATTGATCAGCTGGATGAAAAAATATAATGCACATCAAGTATCAAGCAATTATATAAGCTACTACGATAATACTAAAAAAAACATAAAGGAAGTTTTAATAACCAATTATGACCGAAAAGATTAAAAGAAAGTCTACCTATAAACCTTTATTATTTACCACGACTGTTAGAAATCCGGAACGGATCAAATGGATGCTAGGTGTTCTAAAAGATTATAACGGTAGAAAGCTAACAAACGAGTTAGCAGTAGAAATAGAAGGCGAGTTAATAAGAAACGGCCTATACAAACCGACGGAACTAACCCCAAATGTTAGAGAAAAAATAAAAAATGGGGAACCCTTAACAAACGAAGAAGTAAAGAAGGTTTTAGAAGAAAACCCCCAAGAACACAAGGAAGCAGGATTTAATAGAGGATGGCCTTCTAGGTTTGATACTCATTTTAAAATTTCTAAAGAGCTTGGGTTTGTGTTCTACAAGATGGGAGAAAAAATAGAGTTTTCTGATATTGGACTTAAATTTGCAGATAATGAACACCCGGAATTTGAACAGCAAGCCTTTTTAAATGCATTTGTAAAATATCAATCAAACAACCCGTTTCGACGCGTTTTAAACGAGAATGTGCCTTTGATATTATTATTAAGTGTGATTAAAAAAATTAATAATAATCCTAAATTTAATAACTCCGGCATTACAAGACAGGAGATCCCACTTATCCTTTGTTGGAAAGATAATAATTCAGAGGCTTTGTATCAAAAAATTGTTCAAATAAGGTCAAGCTATGGTTATAAACCTAGCAACGAAGTAATTTTAAGCATATGTGATGAATTAACAAACGGCAGGCATAATTCAATGAAAGATGTAACAATTATGCAAGAATTACCAGATGAATTTATTAGAAAAATGAGATTAACAGGTTTAATTACTATCAGAGGGTTTGGAGCTTTTATTGATTTAAATAAAAAGGAACTAGAAAAAGTTGACTATGTTTTAGGTAGATATACAAAATACGAAAAATACGAGTCTGAAAGAGATTATTTTAATTACCTTTCACAAATAGACGAAAATCTTGTTCAGGTAGAAATTGAATATGTAATAGATATTGAACAAGAAAATAAACTTTTAATTAAGTGGACCAAACACTATACCTGGGATGATATAAAATCAGAGATTTTAAATTTTAATAAAAGTAATTTTTCTTCAAAAGATGAGATATTAAGATTTATTCCAGGGCCACTAAGATTAGAATTTCTAACTTCACTTGCCGTTCTTACTAAGTATCCAAAGATAAGATTAATACCAAATTATATTACTGATGATGAAGGGCTACCTTCCGCTCATGCACCAGGTAACAGGGCTGATATTGAGTGCTATGAAAAAAAGAACTGTACCTTGTTGGAAGTAACATTATTAAATGGAACAGCTCAGGTTGCTCGAGAAATGCCACCAATAAGCAGACACTTAACAGAGAAAAAAGAAGAATTTAAAAATTCAATATCATTCTTTGTGGCTCCAAAAATTCATAAAGACACTATAAAATGGAGTGAGTTTATTAAATATAAAGATGACCTAGATATCTTTACCTTTTCAATAAATGAGTTTGTTGAGGAATTAGAAAGAGAAAAACCCGAGCTGTATTTATCAAATTAATAAATTAACAATTGTTTCTTATGCCCTTGTTTTTCGGAAAACATAGTTTTTGATCCTTTTAGAATTAGAGAGCAGGGGGGAAAGAGAGCCAGCTTTTTCGGAATGATTGCCGCAAAATTATCTTCTATTGATTAACCTTATTCCCCTTAATCAATAATTTTGCCCGTATTCTCTGCTTGCTGCTTTAAATTTTTACCTGGTTAAAAAGCTTACTCGCTTTTTATTAATCAGCGCAATCATACACTGGAAGCTGGCTCAGCGGGTGTCTGGGCTTGTAAAAAAGTATTTTTCCAACCCCCGACTGCATACCTTTTCGCCCTCGCCAAAAACTTTCGTTTTTGAGTGAGGGTTCACTTCGTCCGCTTTTAGCGGACTCCGTCGACCGCTTCGGGCTTACGCCCTTGCTAAAGGTCTGCAGTCGGGCGTGCGCCCGACACCCTTGCGGCTATGACGGCATTTCCCCCCTGCACCCTCCATACCGTCAGCCGCTCCTTGCCTTCGGCAAGTCTACAATAAAACCCTCGCCGGATATTAGATAAACACAAAAATACGGCTCGGGTTTTATACATAGCCAAGCCACGGAAAAAATTATTTTAGAATTACTTTGCTGATTATTGTTTTCTTATATAAAATGAATTTTAAATACATGGCTTGTCTATGATTATTTTTTGGGCATGAAAGCAGGTGGTTTTGCTTCGGTTAGGCATTGATAAAGAATCAAAATCTCTGGTTGAACTTTCTCCAGACAACAGACGACAGGGAACTTATATCGCTGGTGTCAACGGCACCGGCAAAACGATCCTGCTGATAAATACCGCTTTGTCCGACGCCCAGCAAGGCGACGGGCTTTGCTTTTTAGATCCCCATGGGGACGCGACAGAAACTCTCTTGAAACTAATGCCTGAAAACCGCAAAAAAGACGTTATCCTTTTTAACCCGTCGGATATTGATTATCCTTTTGGGCTAAACCTATTTGAATGTCAGGATATCAATGATCCCAGGTTAGTCGATTTAGTTTGCTCAGAAATTGTCGGAACATTTAAAAAGCTGTATCAGGAAAGCTGGGGACCAAGGCTTGAGGATATCCTTCGCCACTCAATATTAACGATAGTTCGCAATCCAGGCTTGACTCTGCTTGATTTGCTTCTTATGCTGTCAAGCCCTATCTACCGGCATAAGCTTTTAGAGGGTACTAAGGACCCGTTGATCAAAAACTACTGGGAAAAAATATTCCCCTGGGAACCGAAAGAAGTAAGGGAATGGCTGGCCAGCTCTTATAATAAAATCGGGAGATTTTTGGCTAACCCGCTAATCAGAAACATTGTCAGTCAGTCTAAAAGTAGCTTCAATATCAAAGACATCATGAATAATGGCAAAATCCTTTTAGTTAATCTGGCCAAAGGAAAAATCGGTGAAGATAATTCCAGCTTATTGGGGAGCGTTCTTGTAGGAAAGATTTTAATTGCCGCCTTATCAAGGGCTGAAATTCCAGAGGATCAGCGGAGGCCATTCCACTTGATTGTTGATGAATACCACTCCTTTGCCACTGAGTCATTTCCAACGCTTCAAAGCGAAGCCAGGAAGTTCAGAATTGATACAATGGTGGCGCACCAGTACCGGAACCAGCTGGACTTCTTAAACAAAGGCTCAACCCTAAACGTAGGCAATTTTATATTATTCCGCATAACTGGAAAAGACAGTTTGGAACTGGCAAACCAGTTTGACAACACTCCGCCGGAGCCTGAACTGGAGCCGGAACCGGTACTGCACAGGACCAGCCAGAAAGGCATATTCCGGAAAGGCGAAAGCTCCGAATACATAATGAGCAAGGGCAAGCCCAGGCTTTACAGCGATGTCTCCCAGGAAATGGCAAACAGGCTTTCAAACCTTCCCAATTATGAATGCTGGTGCAAGCTGGTAAAAGGCGGAAAACTTGAAGAATACCAGATAAAAACACTTCCTTTGCCTGATAGTAAAAATGCTGTTCAGGCTAAAGAAATCAAAGAGATTTCAAGAAAGCTCGGCAGGAAAAGAGGAGAGGTTGAAAAAGAAGTAAAAAAGAAGATGAGCACAGCAGAAATATTAACTGGACCAAAAGATTTTGAAGATTTATAAATTTTTAAAGAAAGGGGTTTTATGCTTTGGTCATTAACAAAATGGAATCAAAAACTTTCGAGTAACCGCCTTGTTAGGTGGTGGCTAAGAATGACGGTTCTGGACCGATTTATTATGGTAATCACTGTCAATATTGTATATGTTATAGCTTCGTTTTTTGCCTTCTCTTTTTGGCTGGTGAACTTTCTGGCTCATATGTTGGTAGAAGGTGCAGTTTCAGGTCCTTTAAGCAACTATTTAGGTGAAGAGGTAGTTTCTGGAGGAAGTTTTATTCTGGGCTTTATGAATTTTAATTCAGCAATTATTATTTTCTTTGAAGTAATTTTTAGCATTGCCGTTTGGGCATTTACAATTTTCTTTGTTATTGACATCATCTGGGATTTTATTGTTACGCGCAATGATTTAAGAAATCTTACAGCAAAAAATAATATTATTCTGGCAACCAGAGGTGAATATGTTGGTGGTTATCCTCAGCTCCCGCACAGCCGTTTTGTCTATTTGATTATCAGCGGTACCCAGAAAAATCCTTATCTGGGCATTATGTTGCCTAGCCTTCAAAAAAAAGAGTTCCAAGTTCCTTTGCTTGACGTAACCGGGGCTAAAAGCGGTATAGATGATAAATTCGGCAAGCCAGGTATTTTTAATATCTCTTCGACCGGTATTACACCTTCGATCTGGAAAGGTTATCGCTCTATATTGAATGTTGAATATACCTCAGCCGGCAGAAAATACCAAGTAGAGTTGGGCTCATTTTTAAGAGGTAATGATGAAGTTCAGCAGTGGAAAAACTTCCTTACTTGCACTCAGTCAGAAGCTGATACCGGAAAAGTACCTTATGGTCAATGGAAAAGCCTGCCGAAGAAAAAGAAAAAATGATTAGTGGTAAAATAGGCTATGGTTAAAAGTTCCAAAACAAGGCTACCCAGATATAAAAAAGCTAAAAATCCGCCGCCTATGAGGCTGACCGAAAGAGATAAAAGAGTAATAGAATGGGTTTACCTTTTCCGTTTTTTAACCAGGGACCAGATCAAGCTCTTAGAGTTTGAAAAGGCCTCTATTACTGCCTGTCAGAGGCGCTTATCGCTTCTTTACCATAATAAGTACCTTTCAGCCATACAAAAGCCTGCACACGCCGGTTATGGCTCTTCCAAGAGAGTTTATTGCTTATCTCAAAGAGGTAAAGAGGTTATCTCTTTTGTGCATGACGGCATGGACCCAAAAAATATTAAATGGAATAAAAAGAATAACCAGGTAGAAATATATTTTTTGGAGCATACCTTAGCTGTAAATGATGTTAGAGTAGCTTTTACAATTTCTGCTAGGAGCTTGGGGTACATGCTCAAATGGATTCCTGAATGGGAGCTTAAGGCACTAAAGGAAAAGGTAAGAGATCCGGAAAATCCGGGCAAATCCTTAGCTGTTACTACGGACGGATATTTTATTCTTAAAGGCGAAGGCAAGGAAGCAAGATTTTTTATTGAAGCAGACAGAGCCACAGAAACTAACCGCCGCTGGAAAGATAAAATCAGAGGGTATGTTGAATATGTAAAAACCGGCCAATACTACAAAAGATACAAAGCAGAATCCCTAAGAGTTTTAACAATTACTACGACTCAGGAGCGCCTAGAAAATCTTCTCGCCACAACCAAAAATGTTAAAGGCGCCAGCTTTTTTTGGTTTACAACCAAAGAGAAAATCCTCAACAGAAATGTAATAATTGATCCTATCTGGACAAAGAGCAATAAAAAAGATCTTTTTAAACTCTGGTATAAAGAAAATGATTAAGAAACAGGCCTATTAAGACATTGTTTATTTTGGTATACAATAATGTATGCTTTAGTCTCTTTCGTCGTTTCTAGGGGCATTTTAGGGCTCTGTAGCATTAAAATTAACAAATATCCGGCAAATCTTAATTAAATCTTTGTATTTTTACTGATTTTATGACTTTTAAAGATTTAATGTATTTTCTATCATTTTTCAGCGTTAACGGCTCCACTGTCTTAGGAAACGTTAGTCCATTTTGGCTAAATCTTCCTTATAAAATCCAACAGAAAGACCGGTATGATCATATGCATATTATAGGGACCACTGGCAAAGGTAAGAGCAAACTGCTAGAACATATGCTTTACCAGGATATCGTTAAAGGAAGAGGAGTTGCCCTTATCGATCCTCACGGAGATCTGGCCGATGATGTACTATCTTATCTTGGCACTCAAGGCTACTTTAAAAAGCAAAGTAACATTGACAGGATAGTGTACATTAATCCGTCTAGAAAAGATTACAGCCCAGGGATAAATCTCCTGGAGCTCCAAAAGAATGAAGATCCCGCCGAACACGCTAATGATATTATTGAAGTTTTTAAAAGAAGCTGGGACCTAGAAAATGCGCCAGTTTTTGAGGATATTATGTTTAATTCTTTAATGGTCCTTATGGAAAATGGATTAAGTATAATTGAAATGCCCAGGCTCATAACTGATAAAAATTACAGGGATATCCTTTTAGAAAAAACCGAAGATCCCGCTGTCAGCCAATTTTTCCATAACCGCTTTGATAAGTGGCCTTTAAGAGAACAAGCCACTCGAGTAGAATCAACTCTTAATAAAATCTCTCGGCTTATAGGAAGTGTTCGGATTAGAAATATATTCGGCCAAATTAATTCCACCATTAACTTTAAAACCATTTTAGATGAAGGCAAGGTTTTAATTGTTGATCTTTCTTATTTAAGCGAGCTTTCGGCAAAACTCTTTGGCGGTTTTATTACGACTTTAATTCAGCAGGCCGCCATGGCCAGGAGAACAAGCAAGGATTTTTTTGAATACTTAGACGAGTTTCAATTATTTGTCGGCAGTGAAGGCGGATCTAAAACTTTTAGCCGTACTTTAGCCGAAGCCAGAAAAAGACACTTGTACCTGGTTCTGGCCCACCAGCAGCTAAGCCAGCTTGACGAAAGAATGAGAGGCGCTTTAGGAAATGTCGGTACTCTAGTTTGTTTTGGCCTTGATCGATCAGACTCTGAAATCCAGGCAAAAAGAATTTTCCTGCCGCATGGGGAACAGGTTAAGCAGGAAGCTAAAGCAGACAGTCAGCGGCCTTTATATTTTCCTTTATATGAGGATGTCGAAAAATATGTTCAGGCCTTAGATAAAAGAACCTTGTCGCCCAGGCAAGCCTATGTGGTTTCCAAACAAAGAAAGGCCGCTCTTATAAGAACAATCGATGTTAATGACAGCGGCTTCGATAAGAGGCAGTTAAATAAAATAAAGCACCAAAGTGCAAAGAATAATGAGCGATCATATAAAGAAGTCATGAAAGAGACCAGGGAGCGCTTTTTTCAAAAGATTGATTTTAAAAATATAGTAAGAGATTTTGAACCTACTAGATAGGTTATAGTCAAACCCCGCCCCAAACCCCTTTTCAAATTCACTAACGCTTATAAGGACTCTCATTCTTCAAGACCTTACTCCTATGCCCGAAGCATAAGAGAGCTTCATTTTTCCAAAATGATAGCTCATTTCAAAAGCCTTTTTATTCAGATCGATTTGCTTCCAGGAAGGAATTATACGCAGAACCTTTCTTCCGTAAAGGTTGTATTTTCCTTTGCGAGCATAAACCGCCTTGCTATTTATCCCTCCCAATTCCTCAGTGAGTAACTGTAAAATCTCCACCTTGACTACAGCAAGAACCTTCTCTTTTTGTTCCGCTCGTGCGGAAGCAAATTTATTTTAGAGAAAGGAAAGACAATGAAATTACTAACACAGGAAATCAGAAAGGTTATCCCGCAGCTGTATTCACAAGACGGAAAAGGAGACAGGGCTATTGCTTATGCTAAGTTCTTTACTCCATGGTCAAGCTGGACTTGGTACGCTACCGAATTTGATGGGGAGGATATTTTCTTCGGTCTGGTTGTGGGACTTGAAACAGAGCTTGGCTATTTTAGTTTAAGGGAACTTTCAGAAGTAACCGGACCCTGCGGCATGAAGGTTGAGAGGGATTTATATTTTACCCCTAAGCCTTTGAGTGAATTAAAAAAACTTTATATTAATTGAAAGGAGAAAAAGATGAAGTGCAAGAAATGCGGGAGTACAAAATTTTATATCAAGGGAGTAGATATCACCCATGATTATGATTTTGGAAACTGTACCTACAAAGAGGTCGAGGAAAATCTGATGAACGGTAGCTATGATAACTATAACTACTTTAAAGGCTATAGTGAGGTTAGATGTTTAAACTGCGATGATGTCGTAATTGAACTTAGCTAAGAAGAAAAATAGCCAGCCTTTTTATAAAATTTTGGCTGGCTATTTTAACACTGAATTAATTTTTATTCTTTAGTTATCCGTTCCTATATAGCCTAGATAAGGTTTTATACCAAATAAGTTACACAGAGCTGTAAATTCGTCTGATAAACCAAAATGTTTAACAACTTCTTCTTTGGTCATTCCACCGGCCATTCTTGAAAGCCAGGTATTATATCCTTCTTCATCAGGTTTTCTATTAAATACGGCTTTATATAAGAATGTTAAAAATTCCTCGTTCGTATATTCAGAAATTACATTCTGGCATTCTTCACCAAATATAAACCGGCTAACTAAATCAGAGCCCGTTATGGTTCCGTTTTCCAGCCCTGCAGTCCATACATTCAGTCCCTCCTGCTCCGGATTCCTTCTTAGAAACCTGTTATAGAACAAGGTTGTGAATCCAGAGATATCCTTCTCATAGCTTAATAATGGCTTCTCGTTTATAGCTGGCCCTGCCGGCTTATGTTCTTTAGGTGCTGGCTTTTCCTCTACCGGTGGCTTTGGCTTACCGCGTGCCACTACAGAAAAATCATAACCTCCAGCCCAGTAGTCTTCAACCCAGAAGCCGGCCCAATAATTTCCTGCTACTAGTGTCTGGGTAATGGTATAACTCCAGTCATCGCTATCGATAAGTATTTCTTCGTCATAGACAAGAGTACCCTCAGGCGTACCTGTATCTACTAAATAAAACAAAGCTGTCTTTCCCGATGAATTTGTGGCATTAAGAGTAAACGTGGTTGTTTCGCCTGCGTATCCCACTGATATATCGAAAGATGATTCAAATCCCCAGATGGAAAAGTTTCTGGTATCCTGTACTGTCCCGTCTATAGAGAAAACAGCAGTATAGTCGCCTGCTGAAAGAGTAGTAGATACCTCATTATCCCACCATTCATCTGACGGTATTGTGCCTGAAGTTGTAAGCACCCCTGTACCGTCTTTTGTTACAACAAGTTCCCAAGGCAGGCCGGCACAACCGGTTGCATAAAGGAAAAAATACGTTGGCTCATCCGGGCTTCCGGGGCTCAGCCCCATAGTGCCCTGGTTAACAAACAGATTCGCACTGCCGGTTACTCCGTCAAACGTAGCAGTAACCAGCGTCCCGCCTGATGTAACCCCGGTAAAAAGACCCCCGCCGTTATTTGTGGCTATGCCTGGATCATCTATGTCCCAGTCTGCTGTAGCTGTTACATCAGTTTCACCACCAACACCATCGATAGCCACCGCTGTAAACTGAGCAGTTTGCCCCGGTGCAGGTATTTCTCCGTACTCTGGAGTTATTACAACAGTCGCTGTATCAGCATGTATCATGGCAGGTGCTGTAAATAAAACACTCAGAAATACGGCTATCATCAAAACCAATGACTTTTTTAATATTTTCTTCATTTTCTACTCCTTTTATTCTTTTGTTTTTTAACTTTTTTTCTGTTTCTCTTTCGTCCGCCGCCTCCCTTCTCTTTTTATTAACTCTGATTTATCCCCGTTATAGTTATCGTTCGCACTTACTACAACTTTATAATTAAAAAAAATTTCTGTTTTAGAGACCCCTAACGCCTTTGCGATTTTACTCATGTTTTCATTAGAGGGCATTCTTTTGCCTTTCAGCCACCTGTTTAATTCTGCCGGGCTTTTATTTATTTTCCTGGCCAGCCAGACCTGCTTAATTCCTTTTTCTTTTAATATTTCTTCTAATCTAGTCAACTAGCTAACCCTTCTTTTAATGTACGAATCAGCGCTTACGATAACCATATTTAACGCATTTGTCAATATTTTTTACCAATAATTTTATAAATAATTTATACTTTCCGTGTGAGTACCAACGAAAACAAAATTTATACTGTCAAGGATTTTTATCTTGCTTTTAGAGATTTAAAGAAAAAGCAGAACTTGTCCCTGGGACAAATCTCTATAAGAACCGACCTTTCTAAATCTTTTCTAAGCGATATTATGAATAACAAAGTTTTACCGCCTAAAGATGAATTCATGGAAAAAATAGCCAAAGCCCTGGGTGTAGATCCTGATTATTTCTTTGAATACAGGCTTAGAAGGTTAAATGATTTTATCAACAAGAACAGGGATTTTTTAAGCTATTGCATTAAAGGGAGTTTAAACTACCAAAAAAATAACAAGGCTTAATTACTAGTATCTCTAAAACAAAATAGTGTCTGATTTTAAGATAATAAACAACTGCCCAGAACCACAGGATACCTTGCAAAGAAGTAATGAAAGAAACAAGGGAGAGATATTTTGCTGGCAATAATAAAATTTTTTTAGTTAAAGATTTTGAATCCATCTGGCTTTATCAATTATCATTTTTTATAATTTTGAATTATAATATTTGTAGGTTGTATATTTATTAGGGACTATTTCATAAAAATTATTCTTATCAAATGAAAGATTTATTAGACAAAATTTCTTCTTATAATCTTTTTAATTACTTCTTCCCTGGAATACTTTTTGCTGTTATTTCTTCGAAAATTACATCATATTCATTTTTGTTTGATAATCTCATAATAGGTGCTTTTATATATTATTTTATCGGTCTGACAATAAGTAGGTTCGGTTCACTAGTAATTGAGCCCCTTTTAAGGAAAACTCATTTTTTGAAGCTTGCAGACTACAATAAATTTATATTGGCGTCAAAAAAAGATGATAAAATAGAGTTGCTCTCTGAAGGTAATAATACATACCGGACTTTGTGCTCGATGCTTGTTCTACTGCTTTTTTTGAAACTCTATGAATTTATTGAACTAGTGTTTCCGATACTAAAGCTTTGGGATACATATATTCTTATCGTGTTGCTTTTAATCCTGTTTTTATTTTCATACAGAAAGCAAACCAATTACATAACTAAAAGGATAAATTCATCTGGAGGATAGCATGAGTATTGTAAAATCATTTTCAGTAGGAAATGGAGACATGTTTTATATAAATCATGGCTCTGACAACTTCACCGTCTGCGACGTTTGTTTGTCAGATGATAACAAGGATGAGATTGTTAATGAAATAATATCAAAAAAGAAGGGTAAAAATATTACTAGGTTTATTTCGACTCATCCAGATGAAGACCACTTTCATGGCCTAGAATATTTAGACGATAGAATCGATATATTGAATTTCTATTGTGTGAAGAACGAGGTAACTAAAGAAGATGAGACAAAAGATTTTTTAAGATACTGCAAGTTACGAGATGATTTAAAAAAGGTTTTCTATTTAGAAAGAGGGTGTTCGAGAAAATGGATGAATGAGAGTGGTAAGGGTGATGACGACGTAGATAGAGGTAGCTCAGGCATAAACATTCTCTGGCCAATAACAACTAACGAACATTATAAGGATGCCTTAAAAAATGCAGAAAAAGGGGAAAGCTCCAACAATATTTCTATCATTATGAAGTACTCTTTAGCTGATGGCCCGGCTATAGTTTGGATGGGAGACCTTGAATCAGATTTTATGGAAAAGATAAAAGATGAAATTGTAATGGACAAAATTGATATATTGTTTGCTCCTCATCATGGCAGAGACACTGGAAAAGTTCCGGAGAGTTGGTTAAAGAAAATCGATCCCAAGATTGTTATAATAGGCGAAGCACCCTCTGAAGATTTGGATTACTATGAGGGTTACGATAATATCTCACAAAATTCCGCTGGCGATATCACACTTGAATGTGATACAGGTAAGGTACATATTTACGTTTCTAATAAATATTATCATGTTGATTTTTTAGATGATGAGAATATGGGTACCTTCAGTAATTATATTGGTACTCTTAATTTATAAACTTTAAAAATGACACCTCTTAATCTTTACTGGTATTTTGCTATATGGTTCGCTTTATACTTGACACCTTGAAAATGGTGCTATATGCTATGTATAATACAGATAATACGTAGTATAAAGCTAACTATGACAAGAAAGAAACTACCAGCCGTTTTAGAACCGGAAGAAGCGCAAAAATTACTTAAGCAGCCAAACAAGCGCTACCCTACCGGTTTAAGGAATAAAGCAATCATGTCTTTAATGCTTCACTGCGGTTTAAGGCTTGCTGAGGTTACTCACCTAAGACCAGGAAGCATTAACCTTACCAAAGGAAAATTAAGAGTGGTAAGCGGCAAGGGAAGCAAGGACCGGGATCTTGCCATACCGGACTACTTGGTAGACTTGCTTGACGGCTGGCGCAAAATAAGGCCGAAAGGCGATTATTTCTTTTCAACCCTGAAAGGCAAAAAACTTTCCGACAGATATATTCAGCAGATGGTTGGAAGGTACGCGCATAAAGCCGGTATAAATAATAAAAAAATATCACCTCATACTTTAAGACATTCCTACGCAACACAATTTTATAAGCAGACCAAAGACATTGAAACACTAAGGCGGATCTTGGGCCATACCGATATTGGAACCACCACAATTTATATTACTCTTGCCAATACCGATGTTGAGGAAGGTATGAAATCATTTAAAGGATTTTTATAATATCTCTGGTAAAAATAAAAGGAGTTTTTAAATTATGATTAATAATGATATTAATAAACCTCTTGAGAAACGATATCCTACTTTGCGCTGGGATAAAAGCATGTCAGGCATGCTGGGTTTAATGGATACAGAAGAAGAGTGCTCTTTGTATTTTGTTAAAAAATATTCTCTTTATATAAAAATATGGGAATATGGATATTATTTTATTTCGCTTCTAATTAATAAATCATCTATTGATAAAAGCTATGCTCCTCTTGCAGCTCTTTATTCAGAAGCTCACTCCTCTTTAAGGTGCTCTTTTATCTGTAATATTAAAGGCTATCACCCAGATGCTATCTCCTTACTGCGCAGGGTTCATGAATGTTGTACTAAATTAATTGCAGGAAAATCGTTTCCAAAAAAATTATGGTCTATAGTTCAGTCCTCCTCACTCCAAAGCGCTGAATCAAATTTGGGTATTAACCTTAAATGGATTTATAATATAGAAAGCTCTTTTCTCCACTCTAATAAACTAAAAGTTTTTGAAACAGGATTTAAACTAAAAAGCAACTCCAAAATTGCTATTCCTTATGGCCCACAACTAAACGATATAGAATATACCACCGCTGCTGCGCTCTCAATTTTTTGGTTGTATGTTTTAGTATTGGTTGCACCAAGATTATTCCCTGACCAAGTTCCTTTATTTTGGCTGGACAAACATAAAGAATCCTGTAGGGTTTTAAAAGATTACCTTGTTAAGCCTAAAGGAAATAAACTTTTCAAAGAAGTTGAAAACATTGAAAATATTTTAAATACGATAGGTCTTGAATCTTATAAAGATAAAAATATTCAAGATTAATTGTAAGCTGGTCTAATTATTTTCTTCTTGACACATTCCTTTATCTTCAAATATACTGTAATAAATTCAATTAAAATGGGAGTAACTTCAAAATGATCGAAGAAGATAAAAATGATATTCTCACCATTGACCAAACTGCGCAACTTCTAAAAGTAAGTCCTCGCACCGTTTATGATCTAGTCAGCAAAGAAAGAGTCCCAGGGAAAATTTTTGGCAAAAAAGTTGGCAGATCCTGGCGCATAATGCGGAAAGAAATTGACAATTATCTTTCAGAAGAACCACAAGAGTTTGATCAATTAACACTGAATCAATCAAAAAAGACAGGGTAGTTTTCGTTAAAGTTTTTATGTTTTAATAAAAGTAATGGTTAAAGATAAAAATATCGAAAAGCAGAAAAAAATCATCAGAGAAAAGCTCGGCCTTCCTATCGAGAATCTCACCCCCTCCAAAAAATACAAAGACGAAAAAATGGTTACGGTTGAAATCCAAAAAGAGTTTGATGTTTTGGATAAAGCCTGGGAGAACAAAGTTTTTGTTAAGCTTTTCGTCGCCGCCCGGACATCAGGGCTTTTAAAAAAGATATCAGACCGGGAATTTAAAACCTTGATCGCTCTTGCTCTTTATATGGACGAAAACGGAGACTGCTATCCTAGCCAGGACCAAGTTGCCCGCGACTTAGGAATTAGCCGAGAAACAGCCAACCGCAGGATCCAGAGCCTTTTAAGATTTAGGTTTAATGGTGAGCCGGTGGTAACAGCTTTGAGATTAAGAACTAAAGGCGGCACCTGGGATAATGTTCGTTATACTATTTTGCCGGTTTCACACTTAAAAATATTTGAAAAACCTAATGAAAATGAACCTAAAAACAACCATGTGACGAAATCATCACAAGGTCCATGTGACGATACTGCCACATGGCGAAATCGTCACACTAACAATAACCAAACGTTAAACAATAACCAATTAAATAACGTTAAAGGAAACGCTATTAATAATAAGAAAAAAAGATCCCCCGAAAAAGAGTCTTTAGCATCATACATAGCAGAGCAACTAGAGGACGACCACTCTTTAGGATTTTTTAGAAAAATTGTAGATCTAATGCCAGAAAATTTAATATATCAAGCCCTAAGTGAGGTCAAAGACACGTTCTTAACCGGAAAGATAAAAAAAAGCAAAGCAGCACTATTTACAACTGTTATAAAAACAAAAGCAAAAGAAAAAAATATAGACTTAGGAATTAATTAATAAGGAAAATAAAAGTGGGAAAAATAATTGCCATAGCAAACCAAAAAGGCGGAGTAGGAAAAACTACCACCACATTAAATTTAGGAGCAGCCATAGCGGAAAAAGGAAAGAAAGTCCTTTTGGTTGATTGTGATCCGCAGGCCTCGTTGACAATATCCTGCGGCATTGAAATGAAGGAGCTAGAAAAATCTTTGTATGACGCCATAGCTGCGGAAAACGGAGATGAAGAAAATTTTATTAAGGGAATAATAATTAGAACTAAGATAAAAAATATTGATTTGCTTCCTTCTAATATTGATCTATCAAGAGCCGAAATTGAATTAATGAATATGTATGACAGGGAAAGGATTTTAAAATCCGTATTAGAGCCGTTAAAAACTTATTATGATTATATTTTAATAGACTGTCCGCCAAGCCTAGGAATTTTAACCATAAATGCTTTAACAGCCGCCAATGAAGTTATCATTCCAATGGAAACGGATTACTTAGCCCTAAGAGGCGCCGGGATCCTGGTAAACAGAACCATTAAAAAAGTAAAAAAGAAGTTAAATCCAAAACTTAAGATTGCCGGCATTTTGCCAACAATGCATAAAACCAGGACCCTGCATGCAAAAGAAGTTTTGGAAACATTACGAGGGCATTTCCAGGATTTAGTTTTTGAGACCGTCATTAAAGAGACAGTTAAATTTAAAGAATCTTCAGTTGACGGAACGTCAATACTTGAATATGCAAAAGATTCTGAAGCGGCTGAAGAATACCGCAGTCTTGCCAAGGAGGTGATGTCAAATGGCTAAAAAGAAACCCAGTGTTATGGAAAAAGCCGGAGAGATATTTAAAGAAGAAAAAGAATTAACCGGAGAGCTATTCGACATCAACGCAGGCAAAGGTTTGGTAAGGATTAAAATAGACAGAATTGTGCCGAACCCCAACCAGCCGAGAAAAACCTTTTATGAACAGACCATTTCAGAATTGGCCGAGTCTATTAAAGAGCATGGAGTTTTAAGCCCAATAATAGTTAGACCGTCCGGCAAAAAATATGAAATCGTGGCCGGAGAAAGACGCTTTAAGGCCTCCAGGCAAGCCGGCCTTAAAGAAGTACCAGCAATTATAAAAAAGGTCTCAAATGGAGACGCACGGATAATTTCCCTGATTGAAAACATACAAAGGGAAGACTTAAATGACATTGACCGCGCTTCTGCTTTGAGAGAGCTTAAAATAAATCTAAAAATGCCCTGGGATAAAATAGCAAAGCGCCTCGGGCTTTCTAAAAGAAGAGTATTGGACTTAGTAGGATTATTGGATCTTCCGGAAGAAATCAAGGAAGATATCCGGCAAAAAAAAATCACCGAAAGGCACGGCCGGGCCCTGAGACAGCTATTAGACAAAGCCGAAGTTTTAAGGGAAGTTTTTAATTTTATAAAAGACAAAAAACTAACAGGTGAGCAGACCCTTGAACTTGTTCAGGCCCTAAAGAGTGAACCGCGGTTCACCATTGAAAAAAGCTACGATAAATTAAAATTAGCCTCAAAGAAGGAAAAATTGTCGAAGGAACCTATTGAAAAAGCGATTTTTATCAGCATGAGTTTAGCGAAAATTTTAAATGCAGTTAATTTTAGTGAACTTTCAAAAGAAGAAAAAACAGCTATAAAACAGATACTCTTTCAGGTTCAAGAAGAGATGGATAAATTTTTTAAAAGGTAGGTGAACAATGATAAATAGTAAAAACGAAAAAATTTCTAATCAGGATAAAAGGACAGAAAAGAAAGGCATTAAAGATTATATAACAGGGTTTTTAGTAAAAGCGGGAATCAAGGAACATGAGGAAGCCGTAAATGTTTTCTCAAGACGCTTAGTCGAAGACTTAGGTTATCAAAAAACGCAAATTCAAACAATTCCACAGTTTAGGGTAAAAGTGTCACCTTCAGGACAAGAAAAATATCCTGTGGATATTACTGTATTTAATGATGATAAAAAAACATATGACAATGTTTTTATGATTGTTGAATGTAAACAGCCTGATCGAACAGACGGTAGAAAACAATTAGATATTTATCTTAATCTCGTACCTTCAGTAAAGCTGGGAATATGGTTTAACGGAAAAGAACATTTATATCTATGGAAAAATAGAAACCCAGAAACAAAACAATGGGAGTGGTTTGAAATTCCCGATTTACCAAAAAAAGATCAGCGAGTTGAAGACATAGGGTTGTATAAAAGAAAGAATTTGGAGGCCCCTAAAGATCTTAAAGCAATATTTAATGATATCAGAAACCATTTAGCTGGTAATGTTACAGGCATAACCAGAGACGAAGCAATTGCTCAGGAAATTATAAATTTACTTTTTTGTAAAATTTATGATGAAATTAACACAGCCCCAGATAAACAAATAACTTTTCGTGCTGGAGTGAATGAACTGAAAGAAGAAGTTAAAGAAAGGGTAGCTAGTTTGTTTGGTAAGGTTAAAAAAGAATACAATGATATTTTTGAAGAAGAGGAAATAATAAAGCTGGACTCAGAATCAATTGTTTATGTAGTTGGTGAACTTCAAAAATATGCAGTAACAGAAGCAGAGAGAGATGCAGTAGGAGATGCTTTTGAAGTATTTATTGGTCCTGCACTGAGAGGGGGAGAAGGGCAGTTTTTTACACCAAGAAATGTTGTTAAAATGGCCATTAAGATTTTAGACCCAGAGATAAGTGATTATATTATAGACCCTGCATGCGGGAGCGGGGGCTTCTTAATTATTGCTCTTGAACATGTATGGCAAAAATTAGATAAAGAAGCCCGGGAGAAGAATTGGTCAAAAGAACTGCTAGCTGTTAAAAGAAGAGAACTAGCATCACGATATATTTCTGGTATAGATAAAGATTCTTTTTTATCTAAAGTAACCAAAGCTTATATGGCAATAATAGGGGATGGTCGAGGAGGTATCTTTTGTGAAAATACGTTAATTCCTATTGAAGAGTGGTCACAAAAATCTCATCAAAAAATAGACTTAGAAAAATTCGATGTCTTAATAACCAATCCACCCTTTGGAGCAAAGATTCCTGTTCGCGGAGATAGGGTATTAAAACAATACAACTTAGGCTTTAAATGGAAATATGATAATAAGGATAAATCATGGAGTATTACAAACAAACTTAAAGACAAACAACCACCCCAGATTTTATTTATTGAAAGGTGTTTACATTTATTAAAACCAGGCGGCCGCATGGGTATAGTATTACCAGATGGTATTTTAGGAAATGTTACAGATGGTTATATTAGAAAATTAATTTTAAGTAAAGCAAAAGTTTTGGCGGTTATTGACATGCCACCTGAAACATTTCAACCTTCAACAAGTACTAAAACAAGTCTGTTATTCTTACAGAAGTTGAAGGAGAATGAGAAAGTTTCAAATTATCCAATATTTATGGCGGTAGCTGATAAATGTGGACATAATAGAAGAGGTAAACCTATTAAGGAAGATGATTTTCCTCTGGTAATTCGTGAATATAAGGATTTTAAAAGACAATACAATATAAAATTTTAGTATGTTAAAAACATCAAAAATTTATTTCGATGAGATTGAAGATAGGCTAGACGCTCCTTTTTATCAAGAGTTTTATATGAACCCAATACGGAATCTTAATTTAAAGGGAGTTCAGACCGATAATTTAGAAGAATTCATAAAAACCACAGCTAATGGAGTAGAGATTAGAAGATATGTTGATGAAGGTACGCCTTATTTAAGAGTATCTGATATGAAATCTATTTTTGTAAGTTTATCAGCGGTGAAATATGTAAAGGAAAATATAAGTGAGGTATCAAAGGAAATTAAATTAGAAAAGGATAATGTTCTAATTTCCCGTTCTGGTACACCAGGAATAACAGCGATTGTTAACAAAAAAATTATAAATTCGATAATAAGCTCTCACATAATAAAGGTTGTAATAAAAAAGGAGTTACTTAATCCATATTTTTTAACTGCATACCTTAACAGCTTTCTAGGCCGTCTACAAGTTGATAGGATAACTAATGGTTGTTTAGTCTCAGAAATAAGTCATCAAGCTCTTGGAATGATTAAAGTACCTGTTCCTACTATAAAGCAACAAGAAGGCATTGCTTCTTTATTGATGGAGGCTGGAAAGAAAAATCAGGAAGCTGTTAGCAAAATTGAGGAAGCAAAAAGTATTTTTGTTAAGGCTTTGGAAATTAATCCTGGAATAAGAAATGAAGGGAAAACTTATAAAGTTGATTCATCAGATTTGACGAATATTCTTATACCTAGGTTTTATGATCCCAGATACCTTAATGTCCTTAAAAGAATAAGAAAAAAATTCAGAACAGTTAAGCTTGGGGAAATAGCGAATATTCGAAGAGGAGATGAGGTGGGTTCTAAAAATTACCGAAGATATGTAGAGAAAGATAATTCAGATGTTCCATTTATTAGAACCTCAGATTTAATAAATTATGAAATAGATAATTATCCAGACTTTTATATCAAAAATGAAATCTATGAGAAAAAAAAGCAAGCCTTAAAACCGGGAGACCTACTGATTAGTAATGATGGAAAGATAGGTTTATTGGCAATTTTAACTAACGAGGATAAATGTGTTATCCAGAGCCACATTCGCAAAGTTCATGTCAATAAGGAACTTAACCCATATTATATTTTGGCGTTTTTAGCTACAGATTTTGGTCATTATCAATTTAAGCAGTATACATTTACACAAGCAACAATTCCAACTATAAGCGACCGTTTGGCGGAAATAGAGATACCGGTTATCAGTAAGAGTTTATTAATTAAGATTTCTGAATTAGTAGAAGAATCTTTTAAAATGAAAGAAGAAAAGAAAAGGCTGTGCGCAGAGGCGTTATGGAAAGTTGAGCATTCTTTTAATTAGCGTATGAGGAAAAGGTTTTACAGAACGCAATGGCAATAATAAATATTAACCTTAAAGAAGAACGCCAAGCCTTCGACACCCATTACAATTATTCTGATTGTCTTGAATGTCTTACCAATAAAACTTCTTTAAAATTCTTGAATAAATTAAATAAGTCTAAATTACCAGATTTAGATTCAAAGAAAAACCTTATTAATTTGACGCTTAAATCCTTAAAAGATGAGCACGCAATTGTTCAGCAAGATAGGGATTATTCGTATGCTTCAACTTCTTGGTTACCGGTAAAAACCTATTATTTATTATTCAATTTAATGTTAACGATAGAATATATCCTACTAATTCAGAAATCTGTTTTTAATTGCTCACATATAAAATGTATTGAAGAATTTACAAGAAAGCTTGAGGCAAAAGAAATTGAATTCAGCGAAGCTCTATTAAACAATGTTTTTGACCAGAGTATTTTAAAGCTCAAAGAAATCTCTGGAGCCAATTTAAGTAAACGAATTAGCATAGATCGTAGATACGCTATGGCTATAAGAAAAATTGCTAATTATAAACTTGATGAGTGGAAAAGAAAGGAGAAAGTTAATCTTAAAACCAAGACGGGAAAAACAAAAAAAGCAGAGTATCTTAGAAAATTTAAGATTTCTATTTTTGAGTTTCCTTATTACATGAGGATTCGTTCCAATTATAGAGATTTTGCTTTTATAGAAGGCGTATCTAATATTGATACATCACTTTATTTTAATTCCTATTACAATTTTTCATTAAATTTATTCAATGCACTTGATGGATTAAAACAATATATGCTAAAAGCTAGGGGATATATTTAACCTAGTTTATACCCTTGTTTTTCGAAAAACATAGTTTTTAAATTCCTTTGGAATTTGTGTGCAGGGGGGAAAGAGCGCCAGCTTTTTCGGTCTGATTGCCGCAAAATTATCTCTTATTGATTAACTTGCTTTCCCCTTTTCTATGATTTTGCCCGTTTTTCTGTTTGCTGTTTACCTTTTTTGTTATCTTTTGTTTTGGTTAAAAAGCTTATTCGCTTTTTAGGAAACAGCGCAATCAGACACTGGAATCTGGCTTAGCGGGTGTCGGGGCTTGAAAAAAGTATATTTTCACCCCCCGACTGCATACCCTTTCGCCCTCGCTAAAAACATTCGTTTTTAAGTGAGGGTTCACTTCGTCCGCTTTCAGCGGACTTCGTCGACCGCTAAGGGCTTGCGCCCTTGCTAAGGGTCTGCAGTCGGGCGGCGCCCGACACCCGCTTGCGCCATCGCGGAATTCCCCCCTGAACCCCCCTTCCGCTCGGCGCTCCTTGCCTTGAGGGCAAGGTTAGAATAAAAGCGGCGCTTAAATAATTTTATTCTTTTAAGCCTGCGCCGCTTTTAACCCAAGCCTCTGTTCGAGGTTGAAAGACTTGTGCTGTTTGATTGTTATATTTAGTAAAGTCCTATAAAATATTTGGAAAGTACGAGGCTTGTATATGATTATTATATTAAATTAAAAGCAGGTAGTTTTGTTCCAGCTAGGTCTTGATTCAGAAACAAATTCTACAGTCGAACTATCTCCTGATGGCAGAAGGCAGGGAACTTATGTCGTAGGAGTAAATGGTACTGGCAAAACCGCGCTTTTAATGAATGCCGTTTTGTCAGACGCAAAAGCAGGCGACGGATTGTGCTTTTTAGACCCCCATGGGGACGCTGTTGAAGCGCTCTTAACTCTTCTTCCGGAAAGCCGCAAGAAAGACGTAATACTATTTGATCCGGCTGATTATGAAAACCCATTCGGTCTTAACCTCTTTGAATGCAGAGACCTCGATGATCCTAAGGAAGTAGACTTGGTATGCTCAGAAATTGTCGGAACATTTAAAAAATTGTACCAGGAAAGCTGGGGACCAAGGCTTGAGGATATATTAAGACATTCAATTTTATCTGTCTTAAAAAGCCCTAAGTTGACCCTGCTGGACCTTCTTTTAGTCTTGTCAAGTCCCGTATACAGGAGGAAGGTGTTAGACAGGGTAAAAGACCCACTGATACACAATTACTGGGATAAAATATTCCCTTTCGAGCCTAAGGAAGTAAGGGAGTGGCTGGCCAGCTCCTATAATAAAATCGGCCGGTTCTTGGCAAACCCGTTAATCAGAAACATTGTCAGCCAGCCTAAAAGCAGTTTTGATTTAAGAAAGATAATGGACGAGGGCAAGATCCTTTTAGTTAATCTTTCTAAAGGTAGAATTGGCGAGGACAATTCAAGCCTGCTGGGCAGTGTTTTAGTCGGAAAGATATTAATTGCCGCATTATCCAGGGCAGATATCCAGGAGGAAAAAAGAAAGCCATTTCATCTGATAGTTGATGAATATCAGTCTTTTGCGACAGAGTCTTTTCCTACTCTTCAAAGCGAAGCCAGGAAATTTAAGATAGACACCATGGTGGCGCACCAGTACCGGGACCAGGTTGATATCTTAAACAAAGGATCAACTCTAAACGTAGGCAATTTTATATTATTCCGCATAACCGGAAAAGACAGTCTGGAACTGGCAGTACAGTTTGACAACACTCCTCCGGAGCCTGAACTGGAGCCGGAACCGGTACTGCACAGGACCAGCCAGAAAGGTATATTCCGGAAAGGCGAAAGCTCCGAATACATAATGGGTAAAGGCAAACCAAGGCTGTACAGCGATGTCTCCCAGGAAATGGCAAACAGGCTTTCAAACCTTCCCAATTATGAGTGCTGGTGCAAGCTGGTAAAAGGCGGAAATCTTAATGAATACCATATAAAAACAAACCCTTTGCCTGATAGTAAAAATTATGTTCAGGCTAAAGAAATTAAAGAGGCTTCAAAAAAGCTCGGCAGGAAAAGAGGAGAGGTTGAAAAAGAGATTAAAGAAAAAATGAATAACGCCGAAGTTTTCAATAAACCCAAAGATTTCGAACAAAGCTGAACATATATTTATATATATATAAACTAATACCCGTAGAGGAAGGTTTTGAATTTAAAAGAGTTAAGAAATGTATCAAGAAACAGGATAAGAAAAATATTAAGAACTTACAGGGTGGGAAACAAAAGGCAACTTGAATCAAAAATTTGCGAATCGGGTCCACCCGAAATGAGACCAGCCCCAGATATACTAACGAAGGCATTAAAAGAAGTAGTGAAAGAAGGAGTTATAAAATCTCAAAAAGTTAAGATGGGTGGCGGAGATGACAATATTTATTATTTCGCTGAAGATTTTGGACTACCTTCTGACAATGATAGGTTTTCTAGAGTAGTAAAGCTTTATAGTGATTATCTAAAAGTCGTTCATAAAAAAGAAAATTGCGCATATGTTCTTGAAACAATTTTTCTAAAAGCAATTAAAGCTGCTGATACCTATCATTTTGTTGGTGGTCCAGGCATATCTACAAATAAACAGCAAGTTAATGGAACAGTTATTAAAGGAAATTTTGATTTCATTCTCCAAAGCGATAAAGGTTTGATAGGTGTTGAATTAAAAAATAAAAGAAAATGGCTTTACCCAGATCATAAAGATTTGTGGGTGGCAATCGATAGATGTTTAAAGAATAATGCTCTTCCGGTAATCATAGCAAGGAAATTTCCTTATACAGCAAGGTTAATTTTTAAAAATATAGGGGTTTTGGGGTATGAAACCCATAACCAGTATTTAGAACCAGGGTTGGAAGAACCCATGGCTGATGTGAGAGATAAAAATGGTCTAGGTTTTGCAGATCTAAGGTTTACTGACGAACCTGAAGAACGGCATATAAATTTTTTTAGAAAGATCTTACCGAAACAAGAAAAAGATTCTTGGGAAGTTTTTTTATCAAAAAAAGATATTTTAAAAAAATATGCCGAAAGTTTAAAAAAAGACTCTATTTCTAAAAGCAGAACAAAAATCTTTTATCAATTTTTAATCGAAATAGGCTTGGCCCAGGACCATGAAGAAGAGAGTGGTTTTGATGACGATTATACCGATTACAATGATGACTATTATGATGACGATCAACAAGATTTTTAATTTATTTAAAAAAAGGAGGTATTATGCTTTGGTCTATAACTAAATGGAATCACAGGTTCTCAACTACTCGGCTGGTTCGCTGGTGGCTGAGAATGACGGTCCTAGACAGGTTTATTTTTGTGGCCGTAATTAACTTTATTTTTCTTATTTATTCCTTCTTTACTTTTACTCTTTGGCTGATTAACTACGGCGGCCGTGCTCTTTCAGGCATGGCTTTATCTGACAGCCTTCTAGGCTCGGTTGTAAGCGGGAGCGTTACTGCCGGCTTGAGATTTGTTCTAGGTCTTCTGAATTTTATATCCGGAGTTACTATTTTCTTTGAAGTCGTTTTTGTCATCTTTGCTTTAGGTCTTTCCCTTTTCTTTGTTATTGACCTTATCTGGGATTTTCTAGGTACTCGCCGCGATCTGGCCAATATTGCCTTCAGGGACGACGTTATCCTAGCCACGAGAGGCGAATATATCGGTGGACACCCAAATCTCCCTCACGCCCGTTTTGTCTATCTGGTTATCAGCGGTACGCAGTCAGACCCTTATGTTGGTATCATGCTACCGAGCTTCCGGCCGGTTGAATACAAGATTCCTTTGATAGACGTTACCGGCGCTAAAAGCAGTATAGATGATAAGTTCGGCAAGCCCGGAGCTTTTAATTTCTTTCTGACAAGCATTACCCCGTCAATCTGGAAAGGCTACCGCTCGGTTATAAATATCGAATACACCTCATCAGGCAGAAAATACATTGTTGAGATAGGCTCTTTTATTAGGGGTAATGACGAGGTTCAGATGTGGAAGAACTACCTGATCTGTGCCCAGTCTGAAGCCGACACAGGCGAAAAGCCCTATGGGCAATGGAAGAGCCTGCCGAAGACAAAGAAAAAATGATTAGTGGTAAAATAGGCTATGGTTAAAAGTTCCAAAATCAGGCTACCCAGATATAGAAAAGCTAAAAACCCGCCGCCGATGAGGCTGACTGAAAGAGATAAAAAGGTAATAGAATGGGTTTACCTTTTCCGTTTTTTAACTAGGGACCAGATTAAGCTTTTAGAGTTCGAAAATGCCTCTATTACTGCCTGCCAGAGGCGCTTATCGCTTCTCTACCACAATAAGTATCTTTCAGCCATACACAAGCCTTCTCATGCCGGCTACGGCTCTTCTAAAAGAGTTTACTGCTTATCTAAAAGAGGCAAAGATGTTGTCTCTTTCATGTATGACGGCATGGACTCTAAAAATGTTAAATGGAATAAAAAGAGCAACCAGGTAGAAATATATTTTCTGGAGCATACCTTAGCCGTAAATGATGTTAGAGTAGCTTTTACCATTTCTGCTAGGAGCTTAGGGTACAAGCTTAATTGGATTCCTGAATGGGATCTTAAGGCACTAAAGGAGAAGGTAAGAGATCCGGAGAACCCGGGCAAAACCTTAGCTGTTACCCCGGACGGATACTTTATTCTTAAAGGCGAAGGCAAGGAAGCAAGATTTTTTATTGAAGCAGACAGAGCCACAGAAACCAACCGCCGCTGGAAAGATAAAATCAGAGGGTATGTTGAATATGTAAAAACCGGCCAATACTACAAAAGATACAACGCAGAATCCTTAAGAGTTTTAACAATTACTACGACTCAGGAGCGCCTGGAAAATCTTCTCGCCACAACCAAAAATGTTAAAGGCGCCAGCTTTTTTTGGTTTACAACCAAAGAGAAAATCCTCAACAACAATGTAATAATTAATCATATCTGGACAAAGAGCAATAAGAAAGATCTTTTTAAACTCTGGTATAAAGAAAATAATTAATAAACAGACCTATCAAGACACTGTTTATTTTGGTATACATATATGTATGCTTTAGTCCCTTTCGCAGTTTCTAGGGGCATTTTAGGGCTCTGTAGCATTAAAATTAACAAATATCTGGCAAATCTTAATTAAATCTTTGTATTTTTACTGATTTTATGACTTTTAAAGATTTAATGTATTTTCTATCATTTTTCAGCGTCAACGGTTCCACTGTCTTAGGAAACGTCAGCCCGTTTTGGCTAAACCTTCCTTATAAAATAAAACAGAAAGACCGGTACGATCATATGCATATTATAGGGACCACTGGCAAAGGCAAGAGCAAACTGCTAGAGCATATGATTTACCAGGACATTGTTAAGGGTAGAGGAATAGCTCTTATCGATCCTCACGGAGATCTGGCCGATGATGTGCTATCTTATCTTGGCACTCAAGGCTACTTTAAAAAGCAAAGCAATATTGACAGGATTGTGTACGTTAATCCGGCTAGAAGAGATTACAGCCCAGGGATAAATCTCCTGGAACTCCAAAAGAATGAAGATCCGGCCGAGCATGCCAACGATATAATCGAAGTCTTTAAAAGAAGCTGGGATCTGGAAAACGCACCAGTTTTTGAGGATATCATGTTTAATTCTTTAATGGTCCTTATGGAAAATGGATTAAGCATAATTGAAATGCCCAGGCTCATAACCGATAAAAATTACAGGGATATCCTTTTAGAAAAAACTGGGGATCCAGCTGTCAGTCAATTTTTTCATAACCGCTTTGATAAGTGGCCAGCAAGAGAGCAAGCCACCCGAGTAGAATCAACTCTTAATAAAATTTCTCGCCTTATAGGGAGTGTCCGGATTAGAAATATATTCGGCCAAATTAATTCCACCATTAACTTTAAAACCATTTTAGATGAAGGCAAGGTTTTAATTGTTGATCTTTCTTATTTAAGCGAGCTTTCGGCAAAACTCTTTGGCGGCTTTATTACGACTTTAATTCAGCAAGCCGCCATGGCCAGGAGGACCAGCAAGGACTTCTTTGAGTACCTTGATGAGTTTCAGTTGTTTGTCGGCAGTGAAGGCGGATCTAAAACCTTTAGCCGCACTTTGGCCGAAGCCAGGAAAAGGCACTTATACCTGATTCTGGCCCATCAGCAGTTAAGCCAGCTGGATGAAAGAATGAGAGGCGCTCTAGGAAATGTTGGAACTCTGGTTTGTTTTGGCCTTGATAGAGCGGACTCTGAAATCCAGGCAAAAAGAATCTTCTTACCACACGGGGAACAGGTTAAGCAGGAAGCTAAAACTGACAGCCAGCGGCCTTTATATTTTTCTTTATATGAAGATGTCGAAAAATATGTTCAGGCTTTAGATAAAAGAAACCTGCCGCTCAGGCAAGCCTATGTGGTTTCCAAGCAGAGGAAAGCCGCTCTTATAAGAACAATCGATGTTAATGACAGCGGCTTCGATAAGAGACAGTTAAATAAGATAAAGCGCCAAAGTGCAAAGAATAATGGACAGCCGTATAAAGAAGCCATGAAGGAGACAAGAGACCGCTATTTTCAAAAAGCCGAGTTAAGAAATTTAGTAAGAGATTTTGAACCTGTTTAGTTTCTCGTCTTTTATCTCTATAATTAGGAAAAACAATATTAACATTTTGGGAAATAAAAAATGCCTGAGGAAATGAGTATTTTAGAAAAAATAATAAATTCTATAATAAATAGTTCTGGGGGCTACGAAAATGCTTTAGTATTTTCTTCTATTCTTGGTTTTTTGGTGGCTTTAATACTAGTAATTGTTACAGGTATATATGTTCTACTAACTAAGAATATTTTAAAAGAGACTAAAAGAAAAGCAAAAGAAGATAAAACTTTCTTTTATTTGGAAAAACTAGATTTTGAAAATTTAACTAATATCAGAATAAAAAAACAAAATCACACATACTTTCGTAGAGACCTATTTAATAATATATTTTTACTAGATACTATTAGTGCATTATATAAAGCTGATAAACTAGTAAAGGACTTAATTTATCCTAAATTAGAAATCTATAGCTACAAAATTTTTAAAGACTTTCGTAAAGATATTTGTGATCTTTTAACAGGACCGGGTCTTTTTGGTAATGACTTTAATTATTACGAAAATTTTTTAGACTTATTAGATGAGATATTTGATAAAGTAAATAATTTTGAAACTCCAGACAATCTTAAAAAAATGAAAGATTCAGTAAATAAAATAAGAGAGAATATAAGAAGATAAAGTCAGTAGTCTTTATGTCCCTCTTTTCAAATTCGCTAACGCAATAAGGACTTTCATTCTTCAAGACCTTACTCTCATGCCTACAGCATAAGAAAGCTTCATTTTCCCAAAATGATAGCTCATTTCAAAAGCCTTTTTATCCAGATTTATTTGCTTCCTGGAAAAGATCATACGCAGAACCTTTCTTCCGTAAAGGTTGTATTTTTCTTTGCGAGCATAAACCGCCTTGCTATTTATCCCTCTCAATTCCTCTGTGAGCAACCGTAAAATCTCCACCTTGACTACAGCAAGAACCTTCTCTTTTTGTTCCGCTTGTGCGGAAGCAAATTTATTTTAGAGAGAAAGGAAAGACAATGAAATTACTAACACAAGAGATAAGAAAGGTTATTCCGCAGCTGTATTCACAAGACGGTAAAGGGGACAAAGCTATTGCTTATGTGAAGTTCTTTACACCATGGTCTAACTGGACTTGGTACGCTACAGAATTTGACGGAGAGGATATCTTCTTTGGTCTAGTTGTAGGATTTGAAATAGAGCTTGGCTATTTCAGTTTAAAGGAGCTTTCAGAAGTAACCGGACCCTACGGAATGAAGATTGAAAGGGATTTATCTTTTACCCCTAAGTCTCTAAGTGAATTAAGAAAAAATCATTGTTAAAAAGAAAGGAGCAAAAATGCTAAAGGTAACAACAAACCAAACGATGAAGTGTAAGAGGTGCGGGAGTACGAAGTTTTATATCAAGGGAGTGGACATTACCCATGATTATGACTTTGGAAATTGTACCCGAGAAGATGTCGAGGAAAACTTGATGAAGGGTAACTATGATAACTATGACTACTTCAAAGGTTATAGTCAGGTTAAGTGCTCAAATTGCGAAGATGTTATAATAGACCTCGGCTGAAAAATAGCAAGTCGGTTGGTGGGACCTCTCATCAACCGACCAAAATTAATTTTTTTTAAAAGGAGATAAAGGACATGGTTAAGACTTTTTATATTTCATTAATTCTACTATCCGTTGCTCAATTTATTTTTTCTGGATATTATTTTTATTTGTCAAAACAAAAGCTCAAAACAGTTCCAAAAAAATCTGTTAATGGTCTTAAATCTTTTGTAAAAATAAATACGCCACTTATCACTCAAGACTATGATTTTAAGGATGTTGTTATTGCTATTAATACTCTTATAGAAAGTCTTAACAAAACAAATAAAGGCTCTTATATTGCAACAGGGACCGTTACGATCTTTTCGGGATTAGTAACCTTACTTTCTGCTTTTATTTTATACTTCAATTTCTGATTTTTAGTAAGTTCAAATTTTGCTATATAGTTCGCTTTTTCCTTAACCACTTGAAAATAGTGTTATATGATATGTATAATACAGATAATACGTAGTATAAAGCTAACTATGACAAGAAAGAAACTACCAGCCGTTTTAGAACCGGAAGAAGCGCAAAAATTACTTAAGC
>Ga0307431_1000335_pt1 | contig 33536 bp, 24 predicted proteins | sample SalMarWE160170MG_FD_202155 | JGI IMG/M metagenome (GOLD analysis project Ga0307431, IMG submission 202155) | Salt marsh sediment microbial communities from the Plum Island Ecosystem LTER, Massachusetts, United States - WE1603-170 | ecosystem: Environmental > Aquatic > Marine > Intertidal zone >...
GGCTATTGTCAGATAAGGAAATCCATGTTGGCTCCTTTTGCAGCGGTGGCTTGGATAGCAGCCTCGTAGCCGCTATCGCCGCTGACGAAATCCCCCATCTCCACACCTTCGTGGTGGGTATGCGAGATGAAAATGGGGAAGAGAGCGACGACCTTAAAGCCTCCCGCATCGCAGCAGCACATATCGGCTCGACCCATCACGAATATATCTTCACCGAGGAGGATTACTACGAGGCGCTGCCTACCGTTGTCGGCAAGTTGGAAAGCTACGACCCCTCTCTAGTGCGTTGCGCCATCCCATGCTTCTTAACCTGTAAGTGCGCTGCCGATTACGTTACCGTGGTGCTTACAGGAGAAGGGGCGGACGAGTTGTTTACTGGCTATCATTACATGAAGCACTATCCCATGGACATGCTCAATCCGGAAGCCAGACGCTGCATAGGCAACCTGCATAACATCAACCTGCAGCGAGCCGACAGGATGGGTATGTACTTCAGTCTGGAGTTGAGGGTTCCTTTCCTGGACGTGGCATTGGTTGACCTTTCCATGAAGATTCCTCCTGAACTCAAGATCCGCGAGTCCGAATATGTGGGGGACAAGATAGAGAAGTGGATCCTGCGCAAGGCCTTCGAGGACACAGGCTACCTGCCCGATGAAATACTATGGCGTTACAAGGTTCAATATACTCAGGGGGCAGGCTGCGAAAGCCTGGGAGAGCGAGTAGCTGAGAACGCGATGAGCGACGACGAGTATGAACGCATAGTGGCAGAGAATCCAAAGGCGACTCTTAATAGTAAGGAGGCAGCCTACTACTTCAAGATCTTTCGCCAGTTTCATCCTCAGGACTCGGTACTCGGCTCCATTGGAATCTGGACTGGGTTCGACTTTGCCGAAGAGAGAGAGCAAGTACGCGGTACCGTTGACGGCGATTTGAAGCACGCGCGGTAGAAGAAGGAGAAACAGACTACGGTCGCCTAAGGCCGACTTTCTTATATAGTATGAAATGGACCATATTGGGCTCCGGCGGATGTATGGTCATCCCCAAACCCCTCTGCCAGTGTAATGTGTGCCAGGAAGCCAGGGAGAAGGGTATCCCTTATGCCAGAGCTGGCCCCTCTTCTTTTCTTCATGACATCAACCTGCTGATCGACACGCCGTCGGAGATAATTGGACTGCTGAACCGCTCGGACATCCGCCGAGTTGATTACCTCATCTTCACCCATCTGGACCCAGACCATGTGGAAGGCTCCCGCGTGGTAGAGCAGATTACACTTGATTTTCGCACCTGGCTTGCCTATCCAAAAAAACAGATCTGTTTGCTACTCCCCCAACAGCTAAGCGAATCGGTAAGAGGGATCCGGTCACAATATGGCTCCGTGATCGATTTCTACCAGGAAAGCGGCTTTATTCGGCTCATGATTTTTCAGGACAATATCCAGATAGGAAAAGTTCAAATCACAGCCATCCCGGTTGACCGAGGCTCACAAGTGTCATTTGTTTATGTCTTCGAGAAATCGGGGCGCAAGGTCGTATACGCACCCTGCGATATCAAGCCGTTCCCGGAGCATCGTAATGAGGTTCAACAAGCCGACCTGTTAATTATCCAGCCGGGGATATTCGAGACAGGCCTGAAACATCGTTTCAGGTACCCCACCGACCACATCTCCCGAAAAACTCTTTATACCTTTGAACAGACCCTGGAACTGGCAGCACGTATCAAGGCGAAGAAGGTTCTCTTTGTTCACCTGGAGGAATACTGGAATCGCAGCTACGACGACTATTGTTCCTTGGAATCGAGCAACATCCGCTTTGCCCATGATGGCATGCAGCTAACAGTTTAGAACAAGTAAAGCCCTTTTTAATTGACTTAGCCATATCTACATGATGTAAACTGGCATAGTGGCAGCAAATTAAATCATTCTTAAGGGAGGTGGAGGATGAAATTAGCAGGTAAAGTTGGTATTGTAACAGCATCGGCAGGCGCTGGCATAGGGCAAGCCACAGTTCGTGCGTTGGCGAGGGAAGGTGCTAAAGTTGTAGTAAGTGATATCCATGAGAGAAGGATCAAAGATGTCACAGAGAGCCTCAAGGCTGAAGGTCATAAGGCAATGGGCGTCGTCTGCGATGTATCCAAATGGGACCAGGTTGAAAGCATGGTCAAACAGACTTTGGATGCCTTTGGCCGAGTAGACATCCTGGTCAACAATGCGGCAAGAGAGATCATCGCGCCAATAGTTGATACAACGGAGGAGAACTGGGACCTGATAATGAATGTATGTGTTAAAGGGACATTTCTCTGTACCAAGGCTGTGCTGCCCACCATGATAAGCCAGAAAAGCGGGGCCATCGTCAATATGGCCTCCGTTGATGCTTACATAGGGAACCCTATCGGGGAGTGCGCTTACTGTACCGCAAAGGCAGGCATCACAGGCTTTACCAGGGTCACCGCTGCGGAGGGTGCGCAATACAATATACGTGCCAACGCCATTGCGCCAGGGGTTGTCCCCAATCCATACCTGGAGAAGGTCTATCCCAAAGAGGTTCTTCAAGCGATGGAGAACATGAGTCTTTTCAAAAGAGGGGCAAGACCTGAAGAGATAGCTAATATAATACTATTCTTAGTTTCTTATGAAGCCAGTTATGTAACCGGTGAAGTAATAAATGCCAGCGCTGGAATGTATTGGAGCCCTTAAGCGGGTCACTGATATCAAGTCTTTAGGAAGAGGGTTCATGCGATGAAGGTGATCGATGTACAGACACAAATGACCACGGAGAAGGGGGCGTTATGGCCTCTATCACTCAAGGAGTTCTTTGAGGCCTCGTTCAAGACCAAGATCCCCTATTATCAAAGCGAAGAGGAAATGATCAATGGTTTTAAGGAAGCCGAGACTAGAGTCATACTTGTGCCGCCAACAGGCGGCAAGCAAGACTTCGGAGAAATCATGGCGGTACACGATTATGTCGGTCAGCTCAAGAAGGACTATCCCGATGTCGTTTATAGCTTTTGGGTCTCATCTGTTCCCGGCGTCAACATCATCAAATGGATACGGGAGCTGGAGAGGTGTATCAAGGACCTTAACTCGGCAGGCATCTACTACAATGGTTTTTTCACCGGTACTCCGGCAAACGACAAGTTCCTGTACCCCTTTTACGACCTATGTCAGGAGGCGGGTGTACCGGTAAAGATAAGCGTGGGGCACACCGCAGCCGGCGCAGGCACGCCTGGGGGTATGGGGATACACCTGAGAACGGAGAACCCCATATATATTGATGACGTGGCAGCCGATTTCCCCTCTCTCAACGTAATCGCAACCCACTGCCCCTGGCCCTACCATAACGAGATGATCTCGATAATGCTACATAAGACCAACGTGTACAATGACCTACATGGTTGGCTACCCAGATATTTCCCGCCAGAGATCAAGAGGGAGATCAACGGTCGCCTGAAAAACAGATTCCTCTTTGGTTCAGACTTCCCATTCTTCACCTTCCAGCGCCTATATGACGACTGGGAATCACAGGACTACAAGCCAGAGGTCCTTGAGAACGTCTACTACCGCAACGCCCAGAGGGTGTTCGGGATCGAATAAGGCCGAAAGATAATGGTGTAGCTACTTGCAGCTACACAACTCTGCCGAATTCCCTCTCCAATTGTGAGGAACTAAAGCGGACCATCGTCGGCCTGCCATGAGGACAGGTATGAGGCGACTCGGTCAATTCCATGTCTCGCACCAAGCTTCGCATTTCCTCTAGGCTAAGTATGTCACCTGCCTTCACCGCACTATGACAGGCTATAGAGATGGCGATTTTTTCTTCCAGGCCCATTTCACTCCCTTGCTCACCAAGGGAGTCCAGTATCTCGCCAATAGCCTCAGCCGCTGTTTCCCCCTTGACTACAGCCGGCACAGCGCGCAACAGATAGGTTAGCTGGCCGAATGGCTCGATGGCGAAGCCAAAAGAAGCGAGAACCTCTCCTTCAGCTTTCAAGACCTCTTCCTGGCGTGGCGCAACCTCGATAGTCAAAGGTTCCAGCAGCCCCTGCACCTCCACCTCACTCCTCGCCCGCTGGATGCGAACCCTCTCGAAGAGGACACGCTCGTGGGCAGCGTGCTGGTCGATGAGATAAAGTCCGTCCGGTCCCTCGGCGATTATATAGGTGCCTGATAGCTGGCCGAGGACACGCAGAATGGGCAAGGCTGATTTTGAAGTTGGCTTAGCTGATACAGAGCTATCAAATAGCTCCTCCTGCCTCATCCAAGGCCGTTCCTCTTGCTCCTCACCAAGGGAGGTGGGCATGGCGATCGGGCTTAGCTGCCTCCGCACCAGCGGAACGGGCATCTGCTCCACAAGAGCCGCTCTCACCACCTTTTGAACAGTAGCGAAAAGCTCCCGCTCGTTACGGAACCTCACCTCTCTCTTGGTGGGGTGAACATTAACATCGACATCTTGATATGGCAAGGAGATATTTAGCACAGCTATAGGATGCTTTCCTGTCATGAGTAAGCCATGATAGGCATCCTCCAACGCGCGGCTTAAAAGCGGGCTCCTGACCCAGCGGCGATTGACGAAGAAGCTGAGATAGCCTCGACTGGAGCGAGCGATTGAGGGAGAGCTGACAAACCCCCACAACTGGGAACCTGCCTCCCCTACCATGACCATTTCTTCGGCAGCTTTGAGCCCATAGACCTTGACCAGCACATCGCGCATCTCGCCGTTACCCTGCGTTTGCAACGCCATACGCCCGTCTATGAACAGGGTGAACTTCACCTCGGGGAAGGCAAGGCTATACTGGGTCACCACATTGGAGATGTGGCTGCTCTCTGTAGTGGCTGATTTGAGGAACTTGAAGCGGGCAGGGACGTTTTGGAATAAATGGCGCACCGTAACCGTAGTCCCCTGGGGGCAGCCTCTCTTCCCTTTTTCCACCACTTCGCCATTTTTGAGATTAAGATAGGTTCCTGCTACCTCGTCCATGGTGCGGGTCAACATCTCAACTTGAGCCACCGCAGCGATGCTGGGCAGCGCCTCGCCCCTGAAGCCAAGGCTTGATACGCTATCAACATCGGTAAAGCTATCGATCTTGCTGGTGGCGTGGCGATGGAAGGCAAGTTCTACCTCATCAGCAGGGATGCCTGCGCCATTATCGATAACCCGCATCAGGCTCACACCGCCGCCGCGCGCCTCGACGCTTATCTGGGTAGCAGCCGCGTCCAGGGAGTTCTCGATAAGCTCCTTGACCACCGACGCCGGCCTCTCCACCACCTCACCGGCGGCGATCTTGGAGACAACTTCAGGTTCCAGAATCTTGATAGACATTTGTTAATTCCAAAGATGGGCTTTCTTCCGTTTTCCCTGAGCCTGTCGAAGGGCCGTTCATGGTTCGACAAGCTCACCACGAACGGCTTCTATTCACCCTCCCTCTAACTCCCTCCCGCCAGTCTCCAAAGGCGACTCGCCTCTGGCGAGGGGAGGGAGGATTTGCCCCTTTTTCATTGAGTAGGTGGGAGCATCCGCTCCCACCGCTCATATGTTGCGTCATTCTGAGCCGAAGGTGAAGAATCTCTGATTATCTGCTTGACGAGATTCTTCGGTCGCGGAGTTTATCCTGAGTCAAACGAAGAGCTCCCTCACAATGACAACCTATTTTCATAAATCGTTGCTGGGCAACCGCCCATACGTATTTGCCTATTTTGTTGTTCCTTTTATCTTTGTTATTAACTCACCTGTTCATTGGGTAGGTGGGAGCATCCGCTCCCACCAAGCCTGGAGCAGATGCTCCAGGCTACCCTCTCTGGCTAACCTCTTAGACATCCTCTCCACCACATCGCCAGCGGCGATCTTGGAGACGACCTCAGGGGCTAGGACTTTGATGGGCATTTTTAGCTCTTTTTCGTGATTCTTGTTGCACCCCTAAAGATCCTGGGTATAGCCGCTTCGCTCTCATCCTCCACAAAGCTCTCTTCCTCGAGTCTCCTTCCTCTCTCGGGCCTTTTGCCCGGCAGATACCACCATAAGCGCCGGTTCTTTGCCGAACTAACGGCTTTGTCGATGAAATCCTCCTTTGCTATTAGCCAAAATCTGTCCTTCGTTATATCGACACAAGCGATATAGTCAGCCGGAGTATTCTTTTCCACACTCCATTCGACCCAGCTATTCTCTTTGATTCGAGTCGTCTTGACTTGTATTTTCACAATTTTTTGCCCTGCTTCATCAAAAGCTAACAAATCAACCCCAGTGTCTGTTGTTAGAGATGAAGTCTCTATGCCCCAGGTCAACAATCGATACTGAACCAATAGCTCGCCACATTTGCCAATTTGTTGGGTTGAGTTCTCGGTGACCATTTGACCTCCTTTCTAAACCCAATTTACCCCTCCTTCGCCTTATGCTTTAGCTCGTAGAGCTTGTTGAGCGCCTCAAGTGGCGTCATAGAATCGATGTCCAGTTGAGCCAACTCGTCCAACATCGGCGATGGCTGCGAAAAGAGAGGTAGCTGCGGCGTCTCGGCTCGCCGCACTCTCTTCGCCTTTTGCCCCCGACCGTCCTCAAGCTCCACCAAGACTTCCTCAGCGCGGTGAATCACCGAGCGCGGCAGCCCGGCAAGCTGCGCTACATGAATGCCATAGCTCTTATCCGCACCACCAGGGATGATTTTGCGCAGGAACACGACCTTGCCACCCTCCTCGGTAACAGCAACGTTGAAGTTCTTCACCCGCGGCAACAAGCTCGCCATATTCACCATCTCGTGATAGTGGGTGGCAAACAGGGTCTTCGCCCCAAGCTTTGGCTGGTTGTGGATGTATTCGGCCACCGCTTGAGCGATCGATATGCCATCATAGGTGCTGGTCCCCCGCCCGATCTCATCGAGGATTACCAGTGAGCGAGGCGTGGCATGGTTCAGGATATTGGCCGTCTCCTCCATCTCCACCATAAAGGTAGATCTTCCCATAGCCAGATCGTCTTGAGCGCCGACCCGGGTAAAAATCCGGTCGACAATACCGATCTGTGCCGAATCGGCGGGGACAAAGCTGCCAATCTGCGCCAGTAGCACGATGAGCGCCACCTGCCTGAGGTAGGTCGACTTCCCCGACATATTGGGACCCGTGAGGACGATAAGCTGAGCATCCTTGTTGGAGAGAAAGGTGTCATTGGGAACAAAGGGTTCATCGCCCATCATCTGCTCCACAACGGGATGACGACCGTCATGGATAACGATGGCGTCATCGGTATTAAGCTTCGGTCTCACATAGTTGTTGCGCACCGCCGCCTCGGCAAGGGATGAAAAAACATCTATTTGGGCCACAGCGCAAGCCATTTCCAGGATGCGCTCAGCGGCAGCGCCCACCTGATGGCAGACCTGGCGGAATAGACTTCCCTCAAGCTCAGCTACCCTCTCCTGGGCATTTAGTATTAGCGATTCATACTCTTTAAGCTCAGGGGTGAAGAAGCGCTCTGCCCCTACCAGCGTCTGCTTGCGAATGTACTCATCAGGCACCTGAGAAAGATTGGACTTTGACACCTCGATAAAATAGCCGAATACCTTATTATATCTCACCTTGAGCGATTTGATCCCAGTCCGTTCCCTCTCCCGTCGTTCAAGATTCGCCAGATACTTCCTAGCATCCCTTGACGATGACCTTATCTCATCCAGCTCCGCCGAGAAGCCTTGCTTGATCACTCCTTCGCCAGCGGCTTGAGGCGGCTCCTCAGCGATGGCCTGGGAAATTAGAGCGACGATATCCTGGCAGGGTTTCATGCCTTCTAAAAGCCATTCTATAGGAGTGGCCTCTTCTTGCTGCATCGCCTCTCTAAGCTGAGACGCTGTCTCGAGGCTGCGGCGCAGGCTAATCAACTCCCTGGGCGTAGCGATGCCGTTGGCCACGCGGTTGATGATTCTCTCCAGGTCAGCGATTTGCCCCAGCAGAGCGATGGCCCTGGCACGTCGATGGGCACTACCATAGAACCATGCTACGGCATCGTGACGTTTGTTTAGCTCTATTATGTCAAGTAATGGCTGCCCCAGCCACTTCTTCAGCAGCCTCCCTCCCATAGATGTTCTGGTGAGGTCGATGACTGACAGGAGCGAACCAGCAGTAGTGCCTAGGCGCATACTCTGCGAAATCTCCAGGTTGCGCCTCGTCTGGGGGTCAAGGGTCATGAAGGACTGGGTAGAATATGTAGAAAGCCTGGTGAGCTGCCCCAGCACCCCCTTCTGGGTCTCGCTGAGGTAATGGATAATGGCGCCAGCCGCTTTTATCGCCAGGGGCAGGTAAGCGCAGCCGTACCCCTCCAAAGAAGCTGTGCCAAAATGCTCTAGCAAAAGTTCGCGGGCAGTCTCCAGTTCAAACCACTGTTCATCAAGGAAAGTCGCCGGCAGAGAGATGTCATCAAGCTCTGAGCTACGAGGGGCAACGATCTCCGATGCGCGTAGGCGCTCCAGTTCAGACGGGACGTTTTCACGGGAAAGCTGGGTGGTTTGGAACTCGCTCGTTGTTATGTCAACATACGCAATGCCTGCCTGCTCCCTGTCAACAACCAGAGCTGCAAGATAATTGTTTGCCTTCCCCTCCAGCAACCCCGGCTCGACAACTGTGCCCGGAGTCACCACGCGGATGACGTCTCTATCAACCAGCCCTTGACCCTTAGGCTCGCTCAATTGCTCGCAGATGGCAACCTTGTAACCACGACTTATCAACCTGGCTAGATAGTTGTCCAGGGCATGATAAGGAATTCCCGCCAGTGGGACACGCTGACCTTTGCCCATCTCCCTCGAGGTGAGCACGATCTCAAGCTCCCTGGATGTAACCTCAGCATCCTGATCGAATGTCTCATAGAAGTCGCCGAGGCGAAAGAAGACGATAGCATCAGGGTACTTGCGCTTGATCCTGAGATACTGGCTTCGCAGCGGAGTCACCTTTTCCATCCCCTGCGCTATTCTACAAGAAAAATGCCCTTCATAACAACATAAGCCCCACCCAACGAAAGTGGTGCTTTCTCTATGCTTCCAAGATAGATTTACTCCGTTCACTCCCAGCTTGTCGACGGGCTCAACACGAACGTGACAGTCAACTGCCTCCATACCGGGTAGGTTGGAGCATCCGCTCCAACCACGCCCAGAGCAGATGCTCTGGGCTAACCAATGCAACCTCTGTTAGCTCTGCGCCTGGGCCGAAGGGCCGTTCATGGTTCGACAAGCCTGTCCTGAGCTTATCGAAGGGCTCACTCTCTTAAGGCTGTTGGGGATGTAATGGTCATCTATGCGTTTTCAGGGATAGTTGGAAGGGGTTTCGGCAGCTTCATCAAAAGAGGGTGAGGAAGACCGGAAACAGAATGAGAATAGGGTGGAGTATCCATTCTACTAGCTTGTGCTATATGATAACCTCACTCGTGCGGAGGTCAGCCACATCAGCCTCGCTTAGACCGAGGATCTCATGCAATACATAGTCACTGTGCTCTCCCAGCAGCGGGGCGCGCTTCAGAGCTATCTCACCATCGCTCATCTTCCAGGGAGCCCCCACCAGCTCCAGCTCACCTATCTCAGGATGATTAACGGTCACGAAGGCGTTGCGGGCCTGTAGATGCCGGTCGGCATAGAGATCCCTTCCATCGCGCGACGGCGCTGCAGCAAGCCCAGCCTGACAAAACTCGTCCGCCATCCAGTCGCGATCCCGCGCCCGTGTCCACTCTTCAATGATCCGGTCCAACTCGGACTCGTTTTCCTTGCGAGATGCCATGTCGGCGAACCGAGGGTCCTTGGCTAACTCAGGCTTGCCGATAACTTCGGCAAGAGTTGCAAACTCCTCGTCAGAGTGTACCTCCAGCGCCAGCCAGCGGTCAACTCCCCAACACCGATACACGTTGTGGGGGGCGTACTGGAGGTGGGCGTTCCCCATTCGCTCGGGAATCTGCGAGTTCATCTCATAACCCAGCAGTAGATCGCCGATATAGGAAGTCACGCCCTCGCATTGCGAGTAATCGATAAACTGTCCCTCCCCCGTCCGCATGCGGTGATACAAAGCCACAAGAGTGGCGTAAGCAGCGGTGGTGCCATTCATCAAATCTGGGTCGGCAATGCTGTGGCACGGAGCATCGTCTGGGTAGCCAGTAATGTAGGAGCCCCCGCCGACGGCATGGTGGATGGTGGCGTATCCCGCGTACCCGCTTTCGGGCCCTTTCTGGCCTCTGCTGGAGCAGGAGACCATGATGATGTCAGGCCGTATCTTCCGCAGTTCTTCGTAACCAAGGCCAATTCTCTCCATGAAGCCAGCGCGCATGTTGTCCACCACGACGTCGCTCAATATCGCCACCTGCTTCGCCAGCTCCCTACCTTCGGGCTTAGTCAAGTCAAGAGTCAGACTCTTCTTGTTCATATTGAGGGCGTTGAACGACATTCCCTGATTTGGCGGTACCTCTGTCGTGTTGGCATGGGGCAGCGGCCACACTACGCTGTGCCGCGTCAGGTCTGTTCGTTTGTGGCCTTCGATCTTGATTACATCGGCACCAAGCATGGCGAGAAGCTTGCAGCAGTAGGGCCCAATCCACACCCAGCAAAAATCGGCTACTCGCACACCTTGCAGAGGAAGCACGTTGTCTTGCATCCTTCTCCCCCTTTTACCTATATCGTCCCTGTGCGCTGAAGATGCTCAAACTCCTCTGGTGAGTACCCCAGGCAGTTGCGGTACACCTCCTGGTTATGCTGTCCCAGCAGCGGAGCCGGCCTCCCCACCCGTGGCGGCGTTGCCGACATCTGGTATGGCCATCCGGCGTATCTGTATTTACCAACCTCAGGGTGGTCCACTTCAACGAAGTAACCCCTGGCAGCGTATTGCTGGCTGTTCATCACATCTCTGGCTGAATTGATCGGCCCCATGGGGATGCGCTTCTTGGCCCCCGCATGATACACGTCCTCATTCGTTTGCTGCAGCATCCATTCATCCATCATCGGTGCTATGTCCATCACGCGGTTTATGCGGTAAGCCATGGAGTTCCACTCTGGAGTTGTCCCCCACTCGGGGTTTCCCATCAACTCCACGAAAGCCCTGAAATGGTGGTCTTCAGGGGCACCAACGATGATGTAACCATCCTTGGATTTCATTCTGCCCATTGCCGGAGGTCGGTCGGGAACACGGCTCCAACTGCTATCGTGGTAACGATTGCCCGCCACGTTTGGCTGTATCATGGCGAGGATCACCTCCTGAAGTGAGATGTCGATTGCTCTTCCACAGCCCGTTTTCACTCGACCCAGCAGAGCGCTCATGGTAGCGAAGGCTGCAGTGATGCCGCCATGATAGCCAACAGGATGGCCGCCCATCTTTACTGGAGCGCGGTCCACATCGACGGAGCGAGTCGGCATGAGATTGCCCAAGCCTCCCGCGTGGATTATGGTCAGTTCATCACCCTTGACATTGGCCCGCGGACCGGTGCGGCCATAGGGGGTGATGGATGTGTAAATAAGCTCTGTATTAAGCTTGCACATCTCGTCCCAGCCCAACCCAAGACTCTCCAGGTACGAAGGAGGGTAGTTGTCGATGAGGACATCGGCCCATCTGACAAATCGCTTGAATGCGTCGAGACCTCCCGCTGTAACCATGTTCAGCGTTACTCCTCGTTTGCTGGTGTTGTTGTACAGGAATAGCGCGCTGCGCTCGGGGTGCGGCCCAGTCTTCGGGAAAGGCCCGCACCTACGTGACGGATCGCCTTCGGGTGGCTCTATCTTAATCACGTCGGCTCCCATGTCGGCTAGCATCTTGCCGCAGTAGGGGCCAGAAACCATCGTAGCGAACTCGACAACCTTAATGCCATCCAGAGGTCCTGCAGCTATCAATTTCACCTCCGTAGCCGATTTTCGCCTGATCCTATTTTACTTCGTTATTGCTTAAGTGAGGCAAGCCAACCGCGATCCCGCTTTTTGAAGCGGGAGTTTCCTTGTGTAAACTAATGTGGTAATACTAAATCCCTGCTCAGTGGCTGTCAAGGATTGTAATAAGCCCAAACCAGCTCTCTCTGGTAAAAGCCGCCCTCATAATAGCAAAAGCCCCACCTTAATCAGGTGGGGCTTTCTCTTTTTTAATCCTATCAGATGTGTCTCTTATTTACTCCTGAGATACTCATCGATGGAGGCGGCTGCCCTCTTACCTGCCCCCATAGCGCTGATTACAGTGGCAGAGCCGGTAACCACGTCACCTCCTGCCCACACAGCGTCTTTCACCGTCTTCCCCGTCCCCTCATCGGCAACCACTGTGCCCCGCCTGGTAACCTCCAACCCTTCCGTTGTCGTAGGGATCAAGGGATTGGGGGTGGTTCCCAGAGCGCTAACTACGACATCGACATCGATATCGAACTCACTGCCCTCTATGACAATAGGTCGCCGCCGTCCGCTGTCATCGGGCTCCCCCAGTTCCATCTTATAGCATTCCGCACCCACCACCCATCCCTGATCATTGCCGATGAATCTCTTGGGATTGGTCAAGTACTTGAAGATAATCCCCTCCTCCTGGGCATTCTCCACCTCCTCCCGCCTAGCTGGTAACTCCGCCTCGGAGCGCCGGTAAATGATATAGACCTCCTCAGCGCCGAGTCTTAAGGCGCATCTGGCAGAATCCATAGCTACATTGCCTCCACCCACCACCGCTACCCTGCGACCTATCTTCATCGGGGTATCATATTCAGGGAAGAGATAGGCCTTCATCAAGTTAGTCCGGGTAAGGAATTCATTTGCCGAATAGATGCCATTCAGGTTCTCACCGGGGACATTCAGGAACATGGGTAGCCCAGCACCAGTGCCAAGAAAGACGGCATCATATCCATCCTCTACAATTTCGTCGACGGTCATGGTCTTGCCTACCACAGAGTCAAGCTGGACATCGACTCCCAGAGACCTCACGAAGTCAACCTCGGTCTGGACAACGCGCTTGGGCAGCCTGAACTCAGGGATACCATACATGAGCACACCACCAGCGGTATGGAGCGCCTCGAAGATTGTTACCTCGTGCCCCAGCCTGGCCAGGTCAGCGGCTGCGGTGAGCCCCGCTGGCCCTGACCCTACTACAGCAACTCTCTTTCCAGTCGGCTTAGCAAGCTCAGGCTTTTGCATTTGCCCGTGGCTAAGCTCCCAATCAGCGACATAGCGCTCCAAACGACCGATAGCTATCGGGGCGCCCTTCTTCGCTATGACACATGTCGCTTCACACTGCGACTCCTGGGGGCAGACCCGGCCGCAGATGCCAGGTAGGCTGTTTTTGGCCTTCAGGACGCGCACCGCCTCGGGCATATTCCCTTCGCGTACTGCCAGAATGAAATCGGGAATATCTACCCCCACAGGGCAGCCATCAACGCAGGATCGCTTGGGGCACTGGATGCACCGGTTGGCCTCAGCCAAAGCCTGTTCATCGCTGTATCCTAAGGCAACCTCATTAAAATTCTTTGCCCTCACCAGGGGCTCCTGCTTAGGCATGGACACTCGGTTTAGGTCTAATTTAGCCATGACTCATCTGCTCCCATCGCTCTAATGATTTCTTTTCTTCTTCGAGGTAGATTCGCTGGCGATTGAAGAGGAGGTCCCAATCCACCTGGTGACCATCGAAGTCAGGCCCTTCAACACAGGTGAACTTGGTTTGACCCCCAACCTCAACCCTACAGCAGCCACACATTCCAGTGCCGTCAACCATAATCGGGTTGAGACTGACAATAGTCTTAACACCAAAGGGCTCAGTCGTCTTAGCACAAAACTTCATCATCACTGTGGGACCAACGGCTATCACCCGATCGATTCGCTCGTCCCCTTCCAAGATCTCCTTTAGCGGCTCAGTGACCAGCCCCTTACGAGCGTAGGAGCCATCGTCTGTGGTCACAATAAGCTCATCACTGACTGCTCTCAGACGATCCTCCCAGAATAAAAGATCCTTGTTCCTGGCTCCCATTATCGATAGAACCCTGTTGCCCGCTTCATTCATCGAACGAGCGATCGCGACTATAGGAGCCACAGCGAACCCTCCCCCGACGCAGACCACGGTGCCAAAATTGTCGATATGGGTGGGCATGCCTAGAGGGCCAGCGAAGTTGGCGATGTAATCACCAGCTTTAAGCTGAGCCAGCTTTCTGGTTGTCACCCCAACCTCCATGAATACAATGGTAATACTCCCTTCCTCCCGGTCCCAATCAGCAATAGTAAGGGGGATGCGTTCCCCTTTTTCATCCACCCTTACGACAACGAACTGCCCTGCTTGGCCTTTACGAGCAACTGCCGGCGCCTCCACCTTAAACAAATGAATACTGGGCACCAAGTCCTCTCTCAGCATGATTCTATACATTAATCCCTCTCCATAAGTTTAGAATAGATGAGTAAACTTCTGATTGTTTGAAAAAAGGGGACAGGCTGCGGTCTTTTTGTAGCGATGAAATCTGCTAGCTTCTTCTTCGTAGGTGCAGAGGTAACCATCATTTCTCTAGTAATCCATGATACCACACTGCGCCTGAGAAATTCAACCCTCTGTACTCACCAATTTTGCTATTTCCCGTCCCAATCCAACACTGTAGTTCATCCCTCTATCTTCAGGGTATATCTGAGTAGTATTTGCCAGATAGAGGTGAGCAATCGGCGTGCGTTGGTCTGGGATTTGCGACGAATAGTGGGTAGTTATAATCGGTTGACCCGCCTCCTCACGGAAGAGGTAACGCTCCTCAATCCAGGCGGGGTCAAACTCAGGGCTAATCTTTCGAAAGTGAGGAATGTACTCAGTTAGAAGCTCGTCGGCATTGAGCGAACAGAGGGGGCTATCCTTGGATAGATAGTTGGAGACATAGACGATCCGCTTGCCCTCGTAGACAGATGGGTCTACGAAGTTAGTGTGCTCGATAAGGGCGACAAACGGGATTGAGGGATCACTAACATTCATCCAGTAGATATGGGAAAGAGGCTTTTTCAGAATCAAAACAAGGCAAACCGCCATCTGGTAGCGCACTCGCTCCAGCTTTTGAGCGTAGTCTGCCGGGAGTTGAGGCACCACGTCTAGGAAGGCTGGCGACGGCACGGTAGCGACAAGAGCATCAAAGGGATACATTTGCTCTCCCACTCGAATCCCCTCTGCTTTTCCGCTATCTACAATGATTTGACTGACTGGTGACGAGGCATGAATCTCTCCGCCAGAATCGATGATTCGCTGCTTTAAGGCATCGACCAAAGTTCCGAAACTCCCGCCCATGTAGCCAAGGCGCTCTCTTCCCCCCTGGCGTGAGGTGAAGCGGAGGTGTATTTTCCCCCAGAACCAGACCATGCTAACCTCATCGCAACTGTCACCAAACTTGTTCTTCAGCAGTGGGCCCCAGACAACCTCATAGTTGCGCCTTCCCCCATACCTCAAGAGCCACTCTTGGGCAGTTGTCCCTTCCATTTTAGGCCAATTCTTATACCACCTGAGGTATAGGGAAATGAGTCCAAGACGCAATCGATCGACTAATCCTATCGGGCTGAACCTCATCAAGTCTATTGGGGTGACAAAATCGTATATTTCCCCCTGATGAAAGAAGCCCACCCTGGAGTCCAACCACAAAAGCTTTTCGCCTAGCCCGAGTTCATTGATTAGACTGATTATGTCAACATCACTGGCAAAGATATGGTGATAGAATATCTCCAGGCGTTCCCCGGCCACCATGAAGGTAGCTGCCTGGCCGCCAAGCTCAGCCTCTTTTTCGAAGACGGCCACTCTGTGCCCCTCTTTGCTCAGTTCATAGGCTGCGGTGAGCCCGGCGAGCCCACCACCGACGATACCAAAATTCACTACTCACCCCCCTCGGGGTCATTCCGCTCCACCAGTTTCTGCTCCTGCCTTGGCACTATCTTGGCCAGCGAAAGGTTTTCCAGCCAGAGTAACACAAATCCAAGCGGAATAGTTGTCAGAAGTATGAGAGCATGCAACACAACTGTATATGATGCAGCAACGCCCGCCCCAACATTGAACAGCTCCAATGTTTTCTGGCAAGCGAGATCGAAAGACCCCAATCCTCCCTGAGTCATCAGCAGCGCCCAGGCCAGGTTGGCCACCGCCGTCGCCAGCAAGAAGGCATAAAAGGGCACTTCTAGGTTGAAGGCGAAACCCACCATATAGAACATTCCCGCCTCACAGACCCACACCAGTATCGATATCATCAATACGATGAGAAGTTTGCCGGGGCTGCGCATTATGCCCAGTCCTTCGATGAGGAGAAGCAACCACTTTTCGGTTTTTCCCCGCCACCGCTGAGGAAGGAAGCGAAGCACCACTGCGATCGCCAATCGGGCGACTCTCGGCGAGGAAGCTAGGATGAAGCATATTACTACTGCGCCTAGAAAAAGCCCGGCTGCTATATAAACGACCTGTTGAAGCAACCCAGTCAAAGGAGCGAAAAAAGAAATCACCGCTACAAACAGGAGCAGTGTCAACCCGTCAAAGACCTGCTCCACCACCATGGTACCCCCGGTGGCCATCTTGCTGATACCCTCCCTTTCGCCCAAGATGTAGGCCCGGGCCACTATGCCCAGGCGTGCTGGCAGGACGTTATTCACCAGCATGCCGATCAGGATCAGCGGGAAGAGACGAAAAGAGGAGAAGGCCTTCAGGGGCATTAATAGATAACGCCAGCGTACCGCCCGTAAAAAAAGGCCCACACCATAGATGAAAACAGCAGGTAGCAGGAATATGTAATTTGCCTCACCCAGCGCCCGGCCCATCTCGCCGAAGTCATCACGGATTTGAAAAATGAAAAGGAACAGGAAGAAGACAGTGACCCCAACTCCAATCCAAAAGCGGATACTTCTTAGCAATATTTGCTCCTTAAGGGAATATTATAACTCGGGAAGCGCTCTTACTCAATCACGGAGCGACGGGAGGGAAATAAGCAATGCCCTCTGTGGACCAGTAAGGGCCAAACGTTTCCCTATGTAAGAAGTAGCGCCACCACCATCCTATGTCGAAATCCCGATACTCCTCAGGGAACCACAGTAATTCGCGGAATCTCTGCCCCTCCCCATACTTTTCCATATAGGGCTCCACAGCAGACTCGTGACTGATTTCGACAAGGAGAACCGTCCCTTCAGGAAGCTCATCGATGGAGGCAAGGTTTGGATAGCCAACATGTTTGTAATTCCTTAGATACCAGTACCAAGGCCAGGTGAGTGAGGAATCGATAGTTATCCTCATATCCTCTCCCTCCCCTCTTTCCTTGGCAAGCTCTTCAATTTGAGCCATGATCCTCGGTACATCGTAGGATATGCCGGCATAGACCAACATCTCTGGAGCTTCCTCACTCTTGTCGTAGCTTGCCTGGATAGCGCCATACACAGAGAAGGGGAAAAGAAGGAACAAGACAAGTATGGTGCCCCCTCTTATCGCCCAGGCCCTCGTCCCCTTCCAATCGAAGGCCTCGAGAAGTCGTCCTATGAACATTCCCCCGAGAAGAAGGGCGGGGAGAGTGATATGGAGGTAGTTCCACGGCATCTTCTCCGCCGAATATGTATAGAGGACCAAGCTCAATAGCCCCCATCCTATCAGGAAGCGAGAGAAGAAACTCCCTCTTATCGCATAGTAGACGGCACCGACACAGGCAAAGAGCAGGGGCAGGAACTCATAGACGGAAAGAACAACAAGATAATAGAACCAGGGTTGCCCCCCTCTTGCCACATCCTGCTGCTCTATCCAATAATCAACAGAACCCCACATGCCACTGGCGAATCCCGAGAGGTTGGTGAAGAAGGAAGTGTAGAGGATAGCGAAAATGCCGTAGAAAACTAGGGCACTCCACAGCCAGCGCCGCCAGTTCCACCGAATCCCAAGCGCCGCACAGAGGACGAAGAGTATGATCACAGTAAGCACCTTTAGCCAGTGAACACCGCTAGGCAGGTCCACCCCGGGGACTAGCTGGATAAACGCCGAGTAAAGGGGTAGCGCCAGGGTGCCTAGGAGAATCAAGTACTCGGCAGGTGCGGAAAGGTCTTTCAGGTCGAAGCCCTTTCTTACCCGGCTAAACAGCTCTTTGGCCAAAAATATGAACAGGACAAGGGCAAAGGTGGCTGCAGTGATGTAGCTTGTCTCCTTGGTGCAGAAATTGAGGCTCAAAGCGGCAGCACCTAGATAAAGGTAACGGGCTTTCCGCGCCTCGAAATAGCGCCACATGAAAATAACCAACAGGAGGCTCCATACAAGAGTAAAGACGTCGTTTCTGGCATAGCGACTGAAGTAGAGTATCCCAGGAGAAAAGGCAAGCAGTGCAGCTACACATAGACTACCCAGTCTGCCCAGTTGTCGACGTAAAAGGTACGGCAGCACAACCAGTACTGTGCCGAAGAGGGCGGGAAGCAAACGTGCTGTGAAGTCGCTATCGCCAAAGATAAGGAAACTCAGCGCCGTTCCGTGAAATAAGAACGGGCCGTGCATCATGGGATTATGATGATAGACTTGCCCATTAGCAAGATACCAACTGTAAATACCATGAAGGCTCTCGTCGTGGGATATTCCAGGCGCGCCCAAACCCCAGAGGCGCATTCCAAGGGCGACAACCAAGAGTAGAATGTAAACAGCGATCTCCCAGTTTAGGCTGGCGCGCACACGCTCAACCAATGATATACTAATCCGCACCATTCTCCTTCACTCTGAAGATAGTTACCCCTCCCCCCTCATACACCAACTCGTAGGCCTCCGGCTGATTTGTAAACTTCTGCAAACCCTCGCTTTCATATGCATCCTGTTCCAAGGCTCCAATGTAAATGTATTCCACATCGTATTTTCTCAGTAGCTGCATCGCTTGGTTATTATCAAATGTATTGTAGATGTTTTCCACATCCTCACTTCTTTCCCCCACCCCATCCCATGTACGCCCCCACATTATCTCGTTAGCCTTCCAGCCTATTACGGTGGGTAATCCAGTAAATACTGAGATGCGCGAAGCGTAATCGTAGAAACCCCCGGGCGTCTCTAGTATAACTGGGGAGCTATCGATATTCTCGTTTATCCACTGAATGGCGTCATAGTCGCCTTTATCTATGGACTCAAGATAAGCCATTCCATCCAGGGTACCCCTGTTCATCCCCCAGGAGGCATGTCTGCCGCTGGTCAAGCTTGTGGTAGAGGCTATGGGGTGGATTAGGGATGCCAAGACAAAGACAACCAGTGTAACAAGCCAAATAACCTTTGTTTTCCTCCCCAGATTGTTCAATACATAGAAAACGGCATAGAAGGCAGCTATGCCGAAAAAGACCCATAACTGGAGATATACCTTCAGAACTGTATTAAACCTCTCAAAAGGAGCACCAAAACCATCGTCGAGGTAAAGAAAATCGCAGAAAAATGCCAGTGCCACACCTATGATAACGAGCAACAACACGAATTCCTTCTCTGTTTTCTGCCCCGATTTATATATGTAGTACAGGGATAAGAGGCCCACCGGCACCACTATTATAAGGAGCGGGAAGTCTAACAGAACAGCAGTTAGTATAGTAGCAATAAGGATAAGAATAGCTACCAGAATCACTATCCTCCCCCTAAACAGTTCCCGTTTCCACAATACAAAAAGCAGTGAGAAGAGACAAAACAAAAATAGGGCGCAAAACTCAAAAAAATCGGCGAGGCTTGTTCTTTCGGCCACTAAGCCGATCCCATAAATCCCGCCCATGCCTGTTGAAAGGTAAAGGGGGATATATAATAAGAGGCTTAAACCAATGATGCCCCCAAGAACGCCCAGACTGCCCTTTATGCTGGGCCTTATCCTGAGAAGTGCGAAGGCAACTACGGTAAAGATAATATACGTCGGATATTCCCAGGCATTAACAAAGTAGAAAAACCCCAGGCAGAGGCCCAATATAAAAACATCCAGCAGTGTGTCTGATATTGCAATTCTTTCACCGAGCTGGCCTTTCTTAAAAAGAGCAAAGATGAGCATAATAAACATGAGCTGAAAAGGGATGCCCATCATAAATGCATGTAGTGTCCCCATCTGGAAGATATAACTAGGATACTGAGCCATACCACCCGGTATAAGCCACGGGGCGTCCCAAAAACTAAAGGAAAGGAACCACTCCACGTAAGTGGGGACTCCAGAGGGAAGATAGCCCATAACGTCGGCATGGAAAACATAGGCGATTAATTGATATGCCCCGCTCATAAATCCAGCGATACAAACAAAAACTACTGCAAGAGCTCCGTAGTGATTTCGTTTCGTTATATTGTAGCCTAGGCCATAAGCAGCGCTTGCTGCGAGGGCAAAGAACATCGCCACTGCTATATTAAATGCTATCGCCGGTGGCACCCTGGTGCCTACGGTGAGAATCGCTGCCAGCAAGTGCCCGCCGTAGTAATAAGGCAGACTTGCGCCGGCAAACCAAGGATCGACTGGCGGAAAATAACCGCCCCTGATAATCGATCCCATGAAGGCGAAATCCATAAAGTGATCTGCGCCGTCAAAATAAATATCTGGCTTTCCCACCATGATCAGCACCAGTATGATAAAGGCAGCAGCGAAGACCGATTCACTGATTATGATTTGTTTTCGCGGCCAGTTCGCTATACTCAGATTCTTCCTGCCAAGGTAGCTGGAGAAGGCCACTAACAATAAGAAGGAGATTACAATGCTGATATATCCAAACGGTAGTATTCTAAGGCTTGAAAAGATCCAGACCAAGAAGGTCAAAATCAAGAGCCCCACCAGCTTGGAGATGGAATAGCCCTTGTCTGGCAACTTGCCGCATACCCTTGAGACTATAGGAAAGCTTATTAGGCCAATAACGACTAGGGCCAGCCACCAACATATGACATACGCCACTTGAATCATCGAAACTTCACCAGCACTTATTCTTTGACCTCATAGATGGTTACACCTTCATCTTCATATATCAACTCGTAGTCCTGTGGGTGACTAGCGAATTTCCGCAAACCCTCGCTTTCATAGCTTTCTTGTTCCAAGTTTCCTATATAGATATACTCCACATCATACTTTGCCAGCAGAGCCATCGCTTTGTCATTATCCAATGTATTGTAAATCGTTTCCACATCCGCCTCTCTTTCCCCCACCTCACCCCAGGTACGCCCCCACATTATCTCATAAGACCCCCAGCCCAATACAGTTGGCAATCCAGTAAATACTGAGACGCGAGAAGCGTAAGCGAAGCAACCCCCAGGTGTCTCCAACACTACCGGGGAGCCATCGATATTCTTGTTTATCCACCGCATGGCCTCATAGTCTCCCTTGTCTACCATCTCCATGTAAGCCATCCCATCCAGTGTACCCCTGTTCATCCCCCAAGACTCATGCCTGCCGCTGGTCAAGCTTGTGGTAGAGGCTATGGGGTGGATTAGGGATGCCAAAATGAGAGCACCCAGTATAACAAGCCAAATAACCTTTGTTTTCCTCCCCATATTTTTCAAAACATAGAAAACAGCATAGGCAGCAGCTATGCCGAAAAAGAGCCATATTTGCAGGTATAACTTCATTACGGTGTTGAACCTCTCCCAATCACCACCAATAGCATCGTCCAGGTAAAGGAGATCGCAGAAGAATGCCAACGCAGCACCTATGATAACGAGAAGCAACACGAATTCCGTTTCTGTTTTCTGCTTCGATTTGTATATGTAGTACATGCATAAGATGCCCACAGGAACCACTATTATGAGAAGTTGGAAATCCAAGAGCACTGAAGCCAAAACAGTGGCCAAAATAATAAAAATGCCTGCCAGAATCACTCCCTTGCTTCTAAAAAGTTCCCGCTTCCATAAAATGAAAAGCAGTGAGAACAGAGAAAACAAAAATAGTCCGCAAAATTCAAAAAAATCGGCTACGCTTGTTCTTTCGGCAACTAAGCCGATCCCATAGATCCCACCCATCCCCCTCGAAAGGTAAAGTGGCGTGTATAACAAGAGGCTTAAACCCACGATGCCCCCTAGAACGCTCAGCCTGCCCTTTATGCTAGGCCGTATCCTAAGAAGTGCGAAGGCAAATATGGTTAAGATTATATATGTTGGATAATCCCAGGCATTAATAAAGTAGAAAAACCCCAGGCACATGCCTAGTACGAAAATATCCAGCAGCGTATCTGAACGTGCGATTCTACCGCTTAAGCGGCTTTTCTGGAACAGGGCAAAGATAAGCATAATAAACATGAGCTGAAAAGGGATGCCCATCATAAATGCATGTAGTGTCCCCATCTGGAAGATATAACTGGGATACTGAGCCATACCACCCGGTATCATCCAGGGGGCGTCCCAAAAATTGAAAGAAAGTAACCACTCAACGATATTAGGGGCTCCGTGGGGATAATTACCCATAACATCGATATGGAAAACATAAGCAATGAGTTGATATGCTCCAGTGATATATCCCGCAACGCAGATGAAAATAACAGCAAGAAATCCGTAGAGTTTCCTCTTGGTGATATTGTAGCCCAAGCCGTAAGAAGCGTTTACGGCGAGGGCAAAAAACATCGCCATTGCTATGTTAAAGGATATTGCCAGTGGTACACTGGTGATTACAGTTAGTATCGCTGCAAGGAGATGCCCACCGTAATAATAGGGTATGCTTTCACCAGCAAACCAGGGATCGACTGGGGGGAAGTAATCTCCCCTTATAGTCGATCCCATGACGGCGAAATCCATGAAGTCATCTGCGGCGGCAAAATAAATATCTGGTATTAGCGCCATGATCAGCAGGAATATGACAAACGCAGCGGCGAAGACTGATTCACTGATTATGATAGATTTTCGCGGCCAGTTAGTTATCCTTAGATTCTTCCTGCCAAGGTAGAGGGAAAGGCCTCCTAGTAGTAGGAAAGAGATTAAGATGCTAATATATCCAAATGGGAGTATTCTAAGGCTTGAAATCATCCAGACAAGGAAGGTCAAGATTACAAGCCCCACCAGCTTGGAGATAGAATATCCCCTGTCCTTCAGACCGCCGCATACCCTTGACACCAGGGGAAAGCTGACCAAGCCAATAACGACTAGCGCCAGCCACCACAATATGACATACAATGCTTGTATCATCAAAATACAATCAACGCCTGGTCTCTCACCCTGTAGTGCCTACCCCACCCACTAAAATGTTGTGCAGCGTCTACCCCAGCAGTCTAACAGCCGCAGAGAATCTAGAACTGAAAGCATCACTATTCCTTCCTGCAAATCAGGCAGGCGGGTGAAACCGCATCCTCAGCAATTCCTTAAGATACTCGAAAGTTGTTTTAGGGACAGAAACCCTAGAGTCGGGGTCCTCAACCCATGCTACGGGAACCTCCTTAATCCGATAGCTTTTCCTGCGGGCTAGCAGAAGCATCTCGGTATCGAAGAACCACAATTGATTCTGGACCAGAGGGACGAGTTCGTGGGCTACCTTACTACTGACGGCTTTGAAGCCGCATTGCGCATCGGAGAATTCTGTTCTAAACATCCCCTTAAGGAGCAGGTTGTATGTTCTGGAGGTTAATTCGCGCTTAAAGGAACGCTTCACCGATGAGCCGGGCAGAAGGCGAGAGCCTATTACGATGTCATAGCCTTCCTCGATTCCCTGTATGAGCGCCGGGAAGGCCGCGAGGTCTGTGGATAAGTCAACATCCATATAGCTTACGATGTCGGCGGTACTATCAAGCAAAGCGCGGCGTATCGCTCGCCCTCGCCCTTTTTCGTCCAAGTGCAAGCAGATGACATCGGGATGCTCACGGGATATAGTTTGCGCCACCTCCCATGTTTTGTCAGTGGAGGCATTATCGGCAATGACGATAGTCCACGTATAATTGACGTTTTTCTCCAGGAACTGCCTTAAGGTGTTTATACTCTGCGCAAGGACTCGTTCTTCATTATAGACAGGTATAACTACATCGACGGTGGTCACTTTACCTCTTTCTTTCGATTGGCCTTGATTTCCCATTTCAACTCACGACGGGGCAATCATCATCCCTCATCACTCTCGGCACCGATGATATTCATAGAGTACCTAGCCGTCAAGTCCGCTCGAAATCACCCAGCGAGCCCGCTGCGTTAGACCTATGCACTGCAACACCCAAGCTAGCCGCCGCACAACCCTAAGGTTGAATCCGAGAATAGATAATAACCCCTTCGTTCTCGAACGCCACATCCATCAAATTCTTAAATTTCTCGCCCACCTCCGTCCCATACATCTCCCTCTCCAAGCGTCCTATATAGACGTAGGTAACATCGTACTTTTCCAGCAATGCTTCTACCTGATCCAAGTCCCCACTTGTATATATTTGGTCAACATCCTCCCTCCTGCCCTTGTAGTCGCGATCCGAGCCCCGCCACACCCACTCGTGGTGCTCCCAACCGAGGACTGTAGGTAGGCCTGTGTACACTGACACTCTTCCATGCTCGGTGTAGCAACTCCCAGGGGCTTCCACGATCACCGGAGCACCCTCGACGTTGCTATTGAGCCAGGAGACGGCTTCCCACTCCTCAGGGTGGCTGCTTTGGAGCCACCCCAGCCCATCAAGAGTAGGGCTCCTGGAAAAGGCGTCATTCTTGCTCCAGGTGGCGGCGATGGGATAGATCAAGGAACCTATAACGAGTATCACCAGAAAGCCACACCAGCCAAATCTGGCCAAACGGGTGGCAAAACGCGACACCCTCCAGTGACGATAGAGATAATATAGGGCGAAAGCCGAGGCGACGGAAAGTAGCACCCACGCCTGGTAATAGAACCTGAAGACTGTGTTCATTCGATCGCCAAAAACATCCCTCACATAGAAAAGCTCGCAACCCACAGTGAGCAGCAGGGCGGCAAAGAATAGCAGCAACGCAAAAAGTACGCTACGCTCATCGGTATCAGCCCTTGCAATCTTCCGAATAGCGATTAGCATGATAATAGCAAGCACGATAAGCAAAGGAGCTATATGCCCCAGCTTTCCCCAAACGGAGCTTCCTCCCCCGGTTGCTAGCACCACTATAGCCCAGACTACCCACGGCGATAGCACAGCCAGGGAAATCAAGCATACCCTACGCCACGAAACGGATCTCAGCCCACTCCGAATCTGCACCAAAGCAAAGGAGACGCCAATAAAGAGAAAGAGGCCCCAGATGAGCAGGTAATAGAAGAGACGAGTATTCGGGCCAAGCCAGGGCAAGACGCCGGAAACCGAATTTTGAAAGTTCAGATAGAAGGGAACATAAAAGAGGAAGACTCCAACTACGGTGAGAAGGCTCAATACCCCCCACCCCTTCCACCATCTTGCTTCGCCCTTGCTGAGACGTGTCTGAATCAGAATTGCCCCAATGAAGATAAAGACATAGATAGGGAGGTCCCACGTATGGATGGGCCCCAATGCGCCAAGGCAGACAATCATTATTACGAACGGAAGTATGTTCCTCCTCAGCCAGGCAAGCCCAAGAGACTCCTTCGTGGTTAAGATATTCAGACTGAGCGCTAGGCACAGAAGCACGAAAGGCAAAGACATAAGATTGGCATGAAGATCACCCAAAATAAAGGTGAAAATGGGGAATTCGGTAATGGTATAGTCTAAGCACACGCCACCCACCGTTGTCTGAATCATCCTTGTGGCATGCCACCACCACCAAAACTCTGTCGGATACCAGTGCGCACTATGGTACGGGCTGCTCAAACCATTTATGCCTACCCACTCCCAGAATCCTTCACCTCCCAAGCCATGGGCATAAAGTAGCTCCAGCACCCCTTCAAGGTTGCCCAGTACAACCAAGAATCCTGCCGCCACCAGACCAAAACCAAGGGCTGTTTTAAAACCCCCTCGGCTCAGCCTAACCAGGTTATAGACGATGCTGAACACCCCTATGGAGGCAAGGGCAAAGATCAGGGCCAAGGAGAGATTAAAGGTAATCGCTGATGGTATGCCGGTGAACTTGGTTAAGGTAGCCATAATCATGTGACCAAAGTAGTAGTTATTGAGATGATGTCCACTGAGCCACGGGTCAAGAGGAGGGAAGTAATCGCTTCTGAGGATGGCATTAAGGAAAGCGAAATCCATTGGCTTTTCGGTATACATAATTTCTGGGTTATAGGCACGCACCACTACCCAGATGACAAAGAAAATCAGGAATATGGCTTCGGTGGCGATGATCACCCGGCGATTCTCGGAGATGAAGCTGGCTATTTGACGGCGTCGCCGTATGAAGAGAAAGAGGGAGCCCAACGCAAGCAAGGCGATGACCAGGATGATTGCCCACTGAGAATTGGGCAGAATATGGAGTGAGGCAGCAAGCCAAATAAGGTAAGAGACGATGAGAATGGAGAGCACCTTGCCAAAGGCATATCCCCTATCGGGCAGTCTCTTGAACAGGATAAGAGTTACAGGAAGGGCGATGAACCCCAAAAGCTCGATGGTGACCCACCAGATAAACACATCGCTCAAGAGAATAGCGCCTCGACAAAGCTTTGTGCGTCAAATGGAGCCATATCATCTATCTCTTCGCCGGTGCCGATGAAGAGGATGGGGAGCTTCAATTCATCGCAGATGGCCAGCACAATACCGCCTTTGGCCGTGCCATCGAGCTTGGTCAGGAAAATGCCGGTTACCCCCACTGCATCGGTGAAATACCTGGCCTGGGCAAGGCCATTCTGCCCCGTGGTGGCATCAAGTACCAGAATCACCTCGTGCGGCGCATCCGGGTCGCCTCCGGAGGCCACCCGTTTGATTTTCTTCAACTCCTCCATCAGGTTGAACTTGGTATGAAGTCGCCCTGCCGTATCGATAATCACCACATCAGCGCCGCGGCTTCGCGCCGCCTCCAGGCTATCGAAGACCACCGCCCCGGGGTCGGCACCGGACTGATGTGCGATGACCTCAGCTCCAACGCGCTGCCCCAGTATCTTTAGCTGGTCAATAGCCGCTGCCCTGAAGGTATCAGCAGCCGCCATAATCACCTTCTTCCCCTGCTCCTTCAAGGAGTAGGCAAGCTTGGCGATGGATAGTGTCTTCCCTGTCCCATTCACCCCGACCATCAAAATCACCGTCGGCCCCGACGAAGAGAGAGCCATGGACGTCTCTCCAAGGATTGCGTTCACTCTCAGCATAGCTACCATCTCCTCTTTCAAGGCGGAGCGTACCTGGTAACCCTCAGTAAGACTCTCTCTGCCCATCCTCTCCTTCACCCGTTCGAGGAGCTTAGTGGCAGTAGCAACTCCCACATCGGCGGAGATCAAAAGCTCCTCAAGATCGTCCCACAGCGTCTCGTCTATAGTGGGGCGATCAAAGAGACGCACCACCTTGGTGAACCAACTCTCTCTGCTGCGCAGTACCGCTTTCTCGAACCTGTTCACCATATCAGACCTCGTTTCGAGGAGTCATGATAGCATGGGAATATAGGAGGGTCAATGAAGTGTATCTCACCTTGAGCCATGGCGAACAAGGAAGAACACTACCATCAAACCGGCGGCCAGAACTGCGCCGCAAGTTCCGAACATAGATTCAAAGCCAGCGACCGCGGCAACGCCGCCCATCGCTGTAGCGCCGATGGCCAGCCCCGCCTGCAGAGAGCTATTGGCTGCACCCATGGCCAGCCCCCGTGCATTCATGGAGGCGAGGTCGGCCACCAGGGCAAAGCTTGCCGTCACCGCCAGTCCCATACCAAAACCGAAGACAATACCCATAACCATCAATAGAGGGAAGGAGGTAAGAAAGGAGAAACAGGCAATAGCAGCAGCGCTTATAATAAAACCGCAGAGGATGACCATCTCCCGCCCTATTTTGTCGGAGAGCACCCCTGCCGGCGCACGCAGCAATGCTGAGCTGCCGTACATCGCGGTGATGATTATCCCAGCCTGTGAAGCGGTAATGCCAATTGTGCCCCCGTACAGAGGCAGAAAGGCAACCATTGTTCCAGAACCAAAAACGATAAACAGCACCGTCAGCAGGCCGCCAACGGCGCGCCGTTGCCACAGCCAGCTCCACGAGCTTTCCCCCGCCCCCACCAGAGAGGCCTTCTCCGGCATGCTTCTCAGCCATGGCAGGATGAGCAGCAAAGCCAGGAACGTGGTAAAACTGCACGCATAAAAAGCGGCATCGAAGCCGAAGGAGTTCAGCAGATAACCGCCGCTAATCGGACCAATGATGAATCCCACCATGATCGCAGTGGTGAACCAGCCCAGGGCCTCCCCCCTCCTTTCCGGCGGCGACATATCTACCACCAGAGCGTTAGCCGGGGGAATGAACGAGGCTATAGCAAGGCCATGGATGCCTCTCACCAGAATTAGCTGTAATGGGGTGCTCACCACAATGTACAGCAACGGGGCGAGAATGGACATGAGCAGTCCGACAACCATAATGACTCGTCGTCCTACCCTGTCGGAAAGGATGCCGAAAGGGATCATCGTCAGCGCCGCTACGTAGGAGGATACCCCCACCACCAGCCCGACAATGGCCACCGAGGCGCCAAATGAATCGGCGTATAAAGGAACAACCGGGAAGAGGATGCTGAAGCCGATGTGGCCGCAGAGGCCAACGATAAACAGAGGGAGCAGCCTCACCATGCCACCAGAAATCATAGCTCCCTTCGTACAAGCTCCTTATAGGCTGTCATTAGCCTCTTGGTTACCTCCCCCGGCTTCCCCGAGCCTACGGGCCTGCTGTTAATCATAACTACAGGCACGACCTCCCTTACCGAAGTGGTAATGAAAACCTCATCGGCTCGGACAAGGTCAGAGGGAGGGATCTCCCCCTCCATCGTTTCAATATCTGAGTCATGTGCCAGCTCCAGCACCGCCTCCCTGGTGATGCCGGGCAGGATGCCACTCTCCAGGGAAGGGGTAAGCAGCTTCCCCGTTACTACCAGAAAGATGTTGCTGCTGCTGCACTCGCTAACATAGCCCCTGTCGTTAAGCATGATAGCCTCGTCCGCTCCCAGCGCCGCGGCTTCAGCACGAGCGATAAGGCCTTCTAAGTAGTTCAGCGACTTGATAGCCGGAAGCGGCGACTGGCTGTTTCGCCTGGTACTCACCAGGGCGGCGCTAATCCCTTCGTCGTAGATGCGGGAGGGAACGGTGAGTTTCTCCACAACTACTAGAGTGGTGATCTTGCCCGATGTCGGCGGCGATAGCCCCCTCTCCCCCTCACCAGCAGCAACAGTGAGCCTGATGCGGGCATCCAGGAGCCTGTTGGCCTCCAAGGTCTGATATATGGCCTGCTCCAGCTCAGCCGGGTCAAGCTGAGAGGCGAGACCAAATCTTTCCGCGGAGTGCATCAACCGAGCTAGATGCCGGTCGAGACGAAAGACGCGCCCCCCATAGGATCGCACCGTTTCGAACAGGCCGTAGCCGTAAAGGAAGCCGCGGTCGAAAGGCGAAATACTTGCCTTCTCCCGCGGCACCAGCACGCCATTAAGATAGACTTTCTCGGACATTATTTAATATCCTTATCCCACATCGGATGGGAGAAGCTCAAGAAACTCCTCAATATATCGTGACCAGCATCGGTGAGAATCGACTCAGGGTGAAACTGCACCCCCTCAACAACGAACTCCCTATGGCGCACACCCATAATGACCCCTGTATCCGTCCGTGCCGAGACCTCAAGCACAGGGGGCACGGTCGATGGTTTGATCACCAGCGAATGATAGCGCCCTGCCTCAAAGGGGCTGGGGAGACCCTTGAAGACGGTTCGGCCGTCGTGGTAAATCATCGAGGTCTTGCCATGCATCGGCACCTCTCGCACGATAAGGCCGCCATATACATGACCGATGCACTGATGCCCCAGGCAGACCCCTAAAATGGGGATCTTCCCAGCAAAGTGGAGCACCACATCGTTTGATATCCCGGCATCGAGCGGCGTTCCTGGACCCGGTGAGATAACGATGTGGCTTGGTGAGACGGCTTCGATCTCCTCCAGAGTTATCGCGTCATTGCGATAGACCATAGGCTCCTGTCCCAGCTCGCCGAGATACTGAGCCAGGTTATAGGCGAAAGAGTCATAATTGTCGACTACCAGAATCATCTCATCTTCGCAACCAGTTGTGGTGAAAACTGAAGCGCCTCTATCAGCGCTTTGGCCTTATCCATCGTCTCGACGTACTCCGCCTCGGGATCGGAGTCGTAGACAATACCACCACCAACCTGGAAATATGCCCTGCCTTCTTTGATTATGAAAGTGCGAATCACTATATTGATATCCATATCACCGTTGAAGCTCAGATAGCCGATGGAACCGGTATAGACGCTCCTCTTTGTCGGCTCCAGCTCATCGATTATCTCCATCGAGCGCACCTTGGGAGCGCCAGTAATCGAGCCGCCGGGGAAGGTCGCCTTAAGCAGGTCGATGCGGTTTTTATCCTGGCGCAGTCTCCCTTCTACATTGGATGTGAGATGAAACACAGTGGGATATTTCTCCAGCGTCCACAGCTCGGTCACCCTGACCGTCCCATAGCGGCACACCCTCCCCATGTCGTTCCGCTCCAGGTCAACGATCATCACATTTTCAGCGCGATCCTTGATGCTCTGGATAAGCTCCCTGGCCAGCGCCTCATCCTCCTCCACCGAGTTTCCCCTGGGGCGGGTGCCCTTGATAGGGCGCGTCTCCACGTGGTCCCCCCGAACGAGAAGAAATCGCTCCGGGGAGGAACTGGCAATAGCCACATCGTCAAAGTCAAAGTAGGCAGAGAAAGGGGCCGGATTTATCAAGCGCAGCCTACGGTACAGGTCATAGGGAGGGACAGGTAGGTCTGCTTCAAAACGCTGCGATAGGTTGACCTGAAAGATATCACCTGCGCAGATGTATTCCCTGGCCGCGGCCACCGCCTCAACATATCCCTCATGGGTGAAGTTGCAACCAAGCTGCATCACCTTATTCTCGCTGGAGACGGTTTCAGAACAAGGTGCTTCTACAATGATATCCCGTAGCTCGCCAAGGCGCTCCCTCGCTCTTGTCTTTCTTTTTCCCTCATCCATTTCGGGGAAGCCCGTAGAGGCAATATAGGTCTTGCCCTCGAGGTGATCAAAGGCGATGATGGCATCATAGAAGGCTAGATAGCATTCGGGGAGGTTGAGGTCATCGATAACTGTCATAGGGAGCCGCTCGATGAAATGGCACAAATCATAGCTGAAGTAGCCCACCGCTCCACCGACGAAGGGGATAGGATACGAAGACGGTTCCACGGCGTACTTCTGAAGCACCTCCCCCAGCACATCGAAGGGATTTCCTATTATCACCTCTTCCCTATCGCCATAGAGAAGCGTAACCTCTTCGCCGCGGCTCTTCAGGACGAGAAAAGGGTCGCTCCCGATTAAGGAGTAGCGACCCAGCTTCTCAGGGTCCATCCCGCTATCGATGAAGAAGCTAAAATGACGATCCTTAAAAAGCTCAAAGGCCTCAGCGGCGGTTAAAGAGGTGGAGACCTCCTCAATCAACGGGTAACGTTTTATATAGCTTTCAACAGGCACTACCAGTCCTTTCTTCGACCTTCAGGTCTGCCCACATGATTTGCTCTGTCCTGATTCACCCCCACAGGTCGCCTTCTTCCTCCTCGGCCTTCTTCTTTCGCTCCAGTGCTTCGCGGAAGCCAAACTCCTTGTATGACTCAGGCGTGCCGTATTCCCGTGTCCGCACCACCACCGGCATGGGCACGGCGTGACCGAAGATGAGCGCCTGCTGCTTGCTATCCAGCTTCGCCAGCACTGCCTTTAGCTCGCTCTTCCCCGCGATCCCGGCAAGCACACTATCGATGTCCCGCTCATCGTCGAGGAGGCAGGTTATCTTGGTGCCGAGCTGGCTCATAACCTCATCATCGATGCCACTGGGGCGTTGGTCGATAACCAGCAGGGTTACATTATACTTCCTCATCTCCCGCGCAATGGTTCCGAAGATGGCCTGCCCCGAAATATCGGGGTTGAGGAACTTGTGCGCCTCCTCGATGGTGATTACCAGCGGTCGTGGTTTGGCAACATCCTCCCCCATCGCCCTCTCCATCCGCTCGCGGTAGCGCTCGTGGATGCGACGGGTAAGCAAGTTCGATACCAGAATGTACGAGGCGATGTCGTCGCCATAGCGACCAAACTCAAGCACGACGTGAATATCTCGGTCCAGGCTCTCCAGGATACGCTGTATTGCATTCTCCGACGCGTGAGGCACCAGAAAGCGCAGTCGGCAAAGCATCTCCAGACGTCGGCGTAGCGCCGCCAGTGTCGCCTCATGCTCTCCCAGGCTTTGCGCCAGTTCATTTAGCTCTTCCCTGCCCTCGATGGCGAAGAAGCTCTCCAGCCAGTTGCGCTCCCCAAATCTGCGGGCAAGGCGATAGGTTGCCTGCACCGCAGCATCGGTGAGGCCCAACGTTTCGTGAAGCATGGCGATGTCATCGGGCTCGACCTCGTCATAGCCGATCTCTACAGTGAAGTCGGTGGAGACGTTGCGTCTTCTGGCATTCTCTTCGTCGAGAGTGAAAACGGCGACCTTCGAAGGGAATAGTTGCTTCAGTGCCTTCACCTTCCTCCCCTCCTCGCTGGTGCCCTCCCAGCCATACTCGCTGTGCATGTCGAAGACCAGGTTTACCGCCGCCCCCTCCTGAATTATCCCGATAAGAATCAGCCGTGCCAGAAAGGTCTTGCCGGTGCCGGTTTTTCCAAAGACGCCACTGGAGCGCATTACAAGCTCCGCCGGATTAAGGCGCACCTTGGTCTCCATATCCAGCGGCGTTCCGACGTAGAACTGCTTTTCCTCCACCTGGCCGAAGACCCGCTCTACATCCTGCTCGCTTGCCTCTCTTACCGTGGAGAAGTGGGCCGGCACGGTCTTCACCGGCTGCGGGCCTTCAAGGAGGCTTAACGCATCACTCCCTATTGTGAGCACGGGCAGGACATGGAGCCTGCCGAAGGTGCTTGTACCTGAGAGGACCTCACCGATAAATGGGTCGGAAACGTCAGGAGGGTTTATCATAAGCCGCTGGTCGATGGCATCCAGAGCAATATCGGTGATCATACCGAAAAAACGCCGCTTCTCCCCCTCGACGGTTACATAGCGCCCCACCGCGATGTCCTCCACCGAGATGCCGCCATCAAGCCTGACCTCAACCCCCCTGGTCAGCGACCCTGAGATAACGATGCCCAGCCTTCTCTCTCCATTATGTAAAGTTTCCGCTGTCACCCTTTTATCCTCCGCAGGATGTTATTCAGCCTGTTTATCTCCCCACCCAGGAGCACCGCCAGCTCCTTTCCCGCCTTAATCAAGAAATCACGGGGGGCTTGATGCGCCGCAGCGGCATGGCGCAGTGAGGCGGCTACTAGCTCATCAGCCTGCTCTTGGGCGCTAACCAGAATACTTAGGTAATCTAATGATTGGTTAAACAGCGCCACCTCCTCGGGGTCGCACATATGGACAAAACTATGGATATGGGCCGGCCGCGGTGGCAGGTAGTGATGAAGCCTCTCGTTCTCGCGGTGCCCCACTACCAGGGCAGTGAAATCGGTACGCAGCAGCTTTGCCAGTTGCGGGCTGGAGCGGTAGATGCCCTCCTCATCGACCTCCTCGCTGCCGCGGGCGATGGGATGTCGCCCCGGCTCGATGCTTGTGGTGGCGGCGCTCGAGACTACGCCGAAAATCTCCACACCCCCCTCCCTGGTAAT
>Ga0307431_1000336_pt1 | contig 33479 bp, 36 predicted proteins | sample SalMarWE160170MG_FD_202155 | JGI IMG/M metagenome (GOLD analysis project Ga0307431, IMG submission 202155) | Salt marsh sediment microbial communities from the Plum Island Ecosystem LTER, Massachusetts, United States - WE1603-170 | ecosystem: Environmental > Aquatic > Marine > Intertidal zone >...
CCCTCTACTAAAAGGGGGAAGAGGTTTTAGAGAGGGGCTTTGCCCCTCTCTTATCTATAACTCCCCCTTCCCTTGTAAGGGAAGGGGGTCAGGGGGATAGGTTGCTAATCTTGGATAAGACAATTGTAAAAAATTTCTCAATAAGTCTTTACCCACCTCAGTCATGATAGATTCGGGGTGAAACTGGACTCCCTCTACCGGAAACTGACGGTGGCGCAGTCCCATAATTATGCCGTTTGACGTCCAGGCACTAACCTCAAGGCATTCAGGCAGGGCGTCACGCATCACGGCTAGCGAGTGGTAGCGGATGGCAGGGAAGGGGTTGGGGAGTCCGGTCAGAAGCCCTTTGCCATCGTGGTAGATAAGCGATGACTTGCCATGCTTGATTTCAGTGGCACGGTCAACCTTAGCCCCGTAGCTATAGCCGATGCACTGGTGACCGAGGCAGACGCCGAGGATAGGCAGCCGATTGCCAAACTGGCGGATAACATCATTGGAGATGCCAGCCCGCTCCGGGGTACCCGGACCGGGGGAGATAACAATACGCCGGGGTGACCTGGCTTCAATTTCATCCAGGCTTATCTGGTCGTTACGAACCACCCACACCTCCTCCCCCAGCTCGCTGAGGTACTGGAAGAGGTTATAGGCGAAGCTGTCATAATTATCTATTAGCAGGAGCATAATTAGCCTCCGTCTGCTCAATAGCCGTCAGCAATGCCTGGGCTTTACTCAGACATTCCTGATATTCACGCTCAGGGATACTGTCGGCGACAATGCCAGCCCCGGCCTGGATATAGGCAATGCCGTTGGTGATAACAATGGTGCGGATAGCGATAGCCGTATCCAGATTTCCCGAGAAGTCGAAGTAGCCCACTGCCCCGGCATAGGGTCCCCTCTTATCCGGCTCCAGCTCGGCGATAATTTCCATAGCCCGAATCTTGGGAGCACCGGAAACGGTACCAGCGGGAAAGCCGGCACGCAGGGCATCAAAATGGGAAAGCCCTGGCCTCAATTTCCCCTGGACATGGGATACCAGGTGCATAACATGGGAGTAGCGTTCTACATCCATAAGCTGGGTTACCTTAACTGTGCCCGGCTCGCTGACCCGCCCGATATCATTACGTCCCAGATCAACCAGCATAATGTGTTCGGCACGCTCCTTCTCATCGTTCCTGAGTTCCTCTTCCAGAGCCGAATCCTGGGCAGCACTCTTGCCCCGGGGACGAGTGCCGGCAATGGGGTGGTTAGATACCATCCCGTCCTCCACCCGCACCAGAAGCTCGGGGGAGGTGCCTATGATGTGGAAGTCGCCCAGGTGAAGATAGTACATATAGGGGGAGGGGTTGAGCGAGCGCAATGCCCGATATATGGCGAACGGGCTGGCACTTGTCGGCTTGGCCAGCCGCAGGGATAAGACAACCTGGATGACATCGCCAGCATAGATGTAATCTTTGGCTTGAGATACTCTGGACTCAAACTCTGCCTGAGAAAGGTTGGATGATACCGGAGACCGTGGGCTCGGAATTGCTGGCGAGGACTCAGACGGGACCGGTTGTTTCAGCCTGTCGACCAGACGGTCAATCTTGTGGGTTGCCTGACGATAGGCGGTGTCAACATCATCATCAAGGTGGACATGAGAGACAATCTTAATTTTATGGGTGAGGTGGTCGAAGACAAGCAGGGTATCAGCTAGCATTAGTATGAATTCAGGAAGCCCCAGTGGGTCGTGGTCAGGGGAGGGTAACCGCTCAAAGTAGCCGGCAACCTCGTAGCCCAGATAGCCGACCATTCCACCGTGGAACCGGGGCAAGCCAGCAGTCGGTGTCAGCCGGAACTTGCTGAACTCCTTCTCTATCAGGAGTAAGGGGTCAGTGGGAGCCTCGTCCCCTGCCTTGAGGACAAGAGAAGGCTCGGTGCCAATGAAACTATAGCGGGCTATATGCTCTCCACCCTCAACGCTCTCCAGGAGAAAGGAGTGGTTACCACGGGCAATCTTGAGATAAGCCGATACCGGCGTTTCCAGGTCGGCCATAATCTCATGGTAAACTGGCACTAGATTGCCATGTTGCTTCAGCCGGCGAACCTCGTCTAGTGTTGGATAATACATTGTCATCTCCATCATAAAGGGTAATAAAAAATCTCCCGTCCCTTAAAGGGGCGGGAGACTCACTTCCACGGTGCCACCCTTCTTAGCCCACTCCACGCATTGGAGTTAAAGGCTATCTCTATCAGGTACAGAGGTTATAGCATTACCTCAATACCCTGGGATTTGCTAACGCTTCCCTGGCGGCCAAGCCTACTGGCTAGCTAATTTAGCTGCTTTCGGTTGGCGGCTCCCAAGTCCATTCAGCTTCGGCGCCAGCATCGGCTTACACCTTACCCGACTCTCTGTGCCTCGCTTGAAGCCTACTAGTCTTGTTCACAGCCTTTACTATATTCTATTGGTTAAGAATGTAACATAACATTAAATATTTGTCAATAGCTGGTAAAAGGACGGACATTAGTAGGCTTGATGGTGTATAATTGATAGTGCTGAATTATTTGATTATAGGCTAGTAACTCGGTAGGCAGGAGGTGAATTCAATGACAGCCAAGGCGTTTGTTCTAATTGAAACCGCGGTGGGTAGAAATAAGGAGGTTGTTGCCGCCCTCAGTCAGCTAGAAGGAGTGGAATCGGTTGATGCTGTAACCGGACCCTATGATATTATTGCCGTAATAGAAGGCAAAGACTTGAGCAATGTTGGTGACCTGGTTACTGGTAAAATCCATCCTATAGCTGGCATTACCAGAACAGTAACCTGCCTAACCATAGCCACTGCTTAACCCGCTCGCCTTTTGCTTTCAAGTTGGAATAATTTAAGGCTGACTTTGTCGTGGGGTTATATCGTGAAAGGGTAAGGGATGTCTCTCGTTAGGTTACCTCAACTAGCCTGGTATGGGACCAAAGAACTTGAGCTTACTCTACCTGATAGTTGGCAGGTAGAGGTCTATAATATGGCTGGCTTTGACCGTCCAGCTATGAAGCCGGACGAGATTAAGGTCGCCATAGCTAATCTAATCGGCTCACCACCCATCAGGGAGCTTGCCCGGGGCAAGAATGAGGTAGTCATCATCTTTGATGACATGACCCGGGTTACCAGGGTGGCTGAGTTAGTGCCTTTTGTTCTGGAAGAGCTGGCTGAGGCTGGTATCCCGGATAGTAGGATTCAGTTCATTTGTGCCACCGGCTCTCATATGGCATTGGACAGGTTGAGTTTTGTTAAAAAACTTGGTGAAGCCACCTTGGCCAGATTCCCCGTCTACAATCACAACCCCTTTGATAACAACACCTATGTTGGTACTACCAGCTATGGGACTGATATTTACCTCAATGCCGAGGTAATGAAGTGTGACCTCAAGATTGCTATCGGCTCGGTAGTTCCTCATCCCAATACCGGGTTTGGCGGTGGGGGTAAGATTATTCTGCCCGGGGTATGCTCTATGGAAACTATTGAGCATTTTCATCGCCTGGAGGCTGAATTCAAGCAGAAGTACCCGGGTAGGCTGATTGCGGGAATGGGGGTCTTTGATGGTAACCCCCTGCGACTTAATATTGAAGAAGCTACGGCTCTGGCTGGACTGGATGTAAAGATAGACGGCATAGTTAATGCCTGGGGGGAGACGGTAGCCATCTTCGCCGGCACCCCCGAACCAACCTGGGCGGCGGCGGTTGGTGAAGCCAGGGCTCATTATCTTACCCCTGAGGCAAAAGGGGAGGGGATTGTTATCGCCAACACCTTTACCAAAGCCAATGAAGCCATCATGATTGGCTTGAACACTGCCTTTAGTGCCGTAAGTGATAACGGTGGGGATATTGTCCTTATCGCTAATGCTCCTGATGGGCAGGTTACCCATTACTTGATGGGCAATTTCGGTAAAACGACTGGTGGCAAGCTGAAGTTGCAGGCAAAGATTCCTCAAAATATCAATCACGTGATTATTTACACTGAATATCCTGATGTGGCTGGTCGAGGGTATATTGAGGTGTCAGATAAAGTTTTGTTTGTCAATAATTGGGGTGAGGCTATCCAGGCTCTTCAGCACTTTCACCGGGCTGGGACTAAGGTGGCAGTGCTTCCCAGCGCTGAGATTCAATACTTTCGGTCACAGATTAAAGAGAAGAGATGAACACGGGTTTATTTAGTCAATTTTTAGTCAGCAATGATAAGCTGCGAGTATATAGTGAGGATAGGCTAATCTTTACCTCAAGTAGGGATGGTTTATTGTCGCTGCTGGAATACATTGATAAGTTTTCCCCTTATGAGAAGGATGTCACCGTCTTTGACCGGGTGGTGGGCAATGCCGCGGCGTTACTGTTAAAAAGAATATTTTGTGGTGAAGTTTATAGTCCTTTAGCTAGCGGACTGGCGGTTAAGACGTTGCGCTTTTTCGGTATCGGCTGTCACTTTACTGAAATTGTGCCCTATATACGAGGTCACGGTCAGGAGGATATGTGCCCGATGGAGAAGTTATCGTTAGGCAAGAGTCCCGAAGAATTTTATCAGGCATGCCTGACCTTAGATTCAGGTAACAGCTTCTAGCCTGGTTACTACCTCATCTATAGTCTGTTCACCAGTAGATGCCCCGGCAGTTATACCTATATGGTATTGACCCTGTAGCCAGGAGGGTTGGATTTCGTCGGCGGTTTCAACTAGATATGTTCTCGTAACCTGAGCACACAACTGGGCGAGACAATTAGTATTGGCACTGGTATGACTACCGACTACGAGCATCAAGTCCACTCTACCAGCCAGGTCAAGGGCTGCTGTCTGTCGTTGTCTAATATCATGACATATAGTATCAATAACTCGTAGCTCAGAGTCTTTAGTCAAGGCAGAATCAATGAGTTTCTTGACAAACTGGGTGAAATGAGCTGGTATTTGAGTTGTCTGGGATAGAATGCCCAGGCGGCGAGGCAGGGGGTCAAACTTGGCTATGAATCTGTCATCTAGCATAGCCTCTCCTTGACCATTAGCCCAGCCAAGGACACCCCTGACTTCGGGGTGGTTAGCATCACCATATATGATGACAAAGAAGCCAGCTTTGGCTAATTTCCGAGCTGCAACCTGGGCTCGGTGAACAAAAGGACAGGTAGTATTAATCACGTTGTTAATATGTCGAGCCCGAATTTCCGTCTCTAATTGGGGGCTCACCCCATGAGTGCCAATGGCTACGGTGTCACCCTGTATATCATCCAAGCCTCTGATTACCCTGACCCCAATTTCAGCCAGTCTTTGTAGCACCTGTTGGTTATGGACTACCGCCCCCAGTGTTTCCACACCACCATGCTTGCCGGCAGCCTTTTCTAGGATATCAATGGCTCGCTTAACCCCAAAGCAAAGTCCTATTCCAGCCGCTTTCTCAATTCTTAGTGCCATCTAGTCCCTGTGTCTAGCATAGTGTCCCTGATATTCAGGGGGTAAGAGTTCGGCTATATGCTCCATTATATAATTAGCCAGCTTGGCCAGCTCTGCCTTGGTCAATTGACCACTGACCGGTGGCAAATAGAAAGGGCGGCCAATATTCACCGTTACCTTGGGGCGATGCAATAACATCCAGAATAGCCCCTTCTTTACCTTTTCCATGCCAGTAATACCTACAGGAAGAATAGGAACATGGTTATGTGAGGCTATCACTGCTGAGCCTGGGAAAGCAGGTTGTAGTTGGGCATTCTTACTCCTCGTTCCCTCAGGGAACATAGCCAGGGCTTGACCACTGTCCAGAACCTGGTTCGCTTGGCGCAACGCCCACCTGTCCATCCCTCCTCTACGCACTGGGAAGGCACCAAAGGTGTGTGCCAGGTGTCTTATTAACCTGGAACGAAATATCTCCTCCTTGGCCATAAATACCACTTTGCGGTTGAGGTTAATAGCAAGCAAATATTGGTCAGCATGACTAAGATGATTAGATACAATTAACAGAGGTCCCTGCCTGGGAACATTCTCTTTTCCCTTAACTCGCCGACGGTTTAACAGGAAGAACACCATCCTGGAAAACAGGAGTATCAGCCACCGTCCTATTCTTTGGTGCCTTTTTTGATGAAGCTGGAACTGCATTATACCCCCTGGGGAGAATACCTTTAAATTATACCTTATTGCTACGAACGAAAACAAATAAGGTGTCAATTAAGTAGCGGGCTGAAATATTCTTCCCGGCTAGTAACTAAGAGAGGGGTAATCCCCTCTCTTCCCCTATCTCGGTGAGAGCTGAAGCATAAGCGCCAAAGGTTTGAGAATCAAACAGCACGAACACCGCTTCCCGGAGAGAGGTGGTACTCTGGCTAAGCAAGGTGATAACGGCGTTTATGGCTATCTTTGAAGCCTGGCTAACTGGATAGCCATAGGCGCCGGTGCTTATTGAGGGAAAGGCAATGCTGTTGAGGTTATTCTCGGCGGCTAGTTTCAGGCTCTCTTTATAAGCACTGGCTAGCAATTCGGGTTCTCCCTTATTACCACCGTGCCAGATAGGGCCAACGGTATGGATGACATATTTTGCCTTAAGATTGCCCCCGGTGGTTATTACCGCCTTACCGGTTGGCAGCCGCCCTTGTCGGGCGACAATTTGCTGGCACTCCTCTAGAATGGCGGGACCTCCCGCCCGGTGGATAGCTCCATCCACTCCGCCGCCACCCATAAGACTGGAGTTGGCGGCATTAACTATGGCATCGGTGCTCTGCTGGGTGATGTCCCCTTGAATTATGCGTAGCTTTACCTGATTGATAGTAACTTCCTTAGCTTGGTTCACCATAACTCAGCCTCCTCAAGTATTATTACCATTGAAGTTCTTTCAGGTTCTTATAGAGTTCAAGCGATTCCGGGTTAGCCAGGGTATCTATATTGGGAACGGGCTCGTGGTGAATCACATTCTTGACTGCCTTCTCCACCTTTTTGCCACTGATGGTATAGGGGATATCATCAACAGCTAGAATCTTGGCCGGGACATGGCGGGGGGTGGCGTTTTTCCTGATGGTGGTTTTGATTTTGTTAATCAGGTCTTCGGTTAGTTCTACCCCCTCGGCTAGCTTTAGAAACAGGATAACCCGAACATCGCCTTCCCAATCCTGCCCGACGACAATGCTATCTACAACCTCGTCCAGGGTCTCCACCTGACGGTAAATCTCAGCGGTACCAATCCTCACCCCTCCCGGTTTGAGGATGGTATCGGAGCGTCCGTAGATGATAATCCCGGTATCAGTAATTTCAATATAGTCGCCGTGAGTCCAAACATCAGGGTAGACATCAAAATAGGCGCTGTGGTATTTCTCTTTGTTCGGGTCATTCCAGAAGTAGAGGGGCATGGAGGGGTAAGGGGTAGTGACCACAAGCTCGCCCTTTTGGTTGACTACTGGTTTGCCCTGGGGGTCGAGGCATTGTACATTCACCCCCAGGCTTAGAGCCTGAAGTTCCCCGGCATAAACGGGGCCAATGGGGTTTCCGGTCATGAACAACCCATTGATGTCAGTGCCCCCCGAGATAGACGACAGGAGCACATCCGGCTTAATATCACGATAGACGAACTGGAAACTCTCCACCGAAAGAGGAGAGCCGGTGGAGGTAATTGTCTTTAAGCTGGTCAAATCATATTCCTTACCCGGCTTAACCCCGCGCTTTTCCAGCTCGGCAAGGTATCTGGCACTGGTCCCGAATATGGTTATCTTTTCATCCTGGGTTAGCTTCCACAGTGCCCCGGAATCAGGGTAGAAAACGGAACCATCATAGAGGACAACGGTGGCACCTAACGCCAGGCTGCTCACCAGCCAGGTCCACATCATCCAGCTGGTAGTAGTAAAGTAAACAATAACGTCTCCTGGTTTAACATCAATTTCAAGTTTAAGTTCTTTTAAGTGTACTGCAAGAATTCCGCCGACTCCTTGAACTATACACTTGGGCAGGCCGGTAGTCCCTGACGTGTACATAATGAATAGGGGGTGGTCGGAGGGGAGTTGCTCAAACTGGATTTCAAGACCGGCTTCCTTGGCTAAGAAGTCCTCATAGTGAATGGAATTGGGGACCGGGCTAATATCTGGCTTCTTTGCAACATAGGGGACAACCACTACCTGCTGAATAGAAGGGAGCTCGGCTAAGATGCCAGCCACTCGCTCTAAAGAATCAAAGGTCTTGCCATTATAAAAATAGCCATCAGCGGTAAAGAGAACCTTGGGTTCTGTCTGCCCGAAGCGGTCAAGAGCCCCCTTAATGCCGAAGTCTGGTGAGCAGGCTGACCAGGTAGCCCCGATACTGGTGCTAGCCAGCATAGCAATAACGGTTTCTATCATATTGGGCATGAATCCGGCTACTCGGTCGCCTGCCTTGACCCCCAATTCTCGCAAAGATTTTGCCAGGCGGGCTACCTGGTGGTAAAGCTCGGCATAGGTAATTCTTACTGCTTCTCGAGTCTCACTCTTGAAGATGAGAGCAGTTCGGTTATCACGGTAGCGAAGCAGGTTTTGGGCAAAATTGAGGCGGGCACCCTGAAACCATTTAGTATCCATCATCCGCCGGGCAGGGGTAATAACCGTATCATAGGTTTTTGAAGCCTTAATCTCACCAAATTCCCACATCAACGCCCAAAAATCAGCCAGGTTGCTTATCGACCACTGATGAAGTTCATTGTAGGAGGTAAATTTTGTCCCGTATCGCTCATTAACCAGACCTATAAATCTGGTGATATTGGCATTCTGTTTACGCTCCGCTGACGGTTCCCAAAGGGGCAACTTCATGGTATCTTACCCTCCTTATAATGTCTTGCTCTTTTATCAGGCCTCTGGTTGCCTGACCTCCACACCGGCTAGGCTCTCCAGAGCCTTAACCAATGCCTGGGTACCACTCTTGCCCTCACCCGAGGACTGAAGTGAATAGTACATTTGGTGGATAAGGCTGGTCACCGGAAGCGGGGTTTTCATGGCTGCGGCGGTTTCCGTAATTAGTCTGAGGTCTTTCTGCATTAGGTCAACCATGAACCCTGGGCTGAAATCCCGTTTAATGATACGTGGTCCCAGGTTTTCCAGCTGCCATGACCCGGCGGCACCACCCTTAATGGCATTGATAGCTTTGTTTAGGTCAACACCTGCCTTCTGACTAAATACTAGCCCCTCAACTACAGCATTGAGATTACCAGCTACAAGGATCTGATTCACCAGCTTTACTGTTTGCCCCATACCATTAGAACCAACGTGAGCGATATTTCCCCCCATAGCCTCAAAGATAGGCTTACAGCGCTCAAATACTTCAGCGTCGCCACCTACCATGATGGACAGTGTGCCCTTGATAGCTCCTTGTTCCCCTCCACTCACGGGAGCATCAAGCATGTGAACCTCTTTTTGTCTAAGGCGAGCGGCTATACGTTGCGTCGCCTGGGGGGAAATAGTACTCATATCGATGACTACTGAGCCGGGTTTGATTCCCTCTATAACACCATCCTTGCCCAAAACTACCTCCTCCACATCTGGTGTATCGGAAACTATGGTAATAACCACGGGGCACTCCATAGCTAGCTCTCTAGGTGAATTAGCTTTCTTAGCCCCTTCCTTGGTTAATTGCTCAGCCTTGGACTTAGTGCGGTTATAGGCTACAACCTCAAAACCAGCCTTGAGTAGGTTGCGAGCCATGGGCATACCCATGATACCAAGACCAATAAAGCCAACTTTTTCCAGCATAGCAAAGCTCCTTTAGTTTTTGCTATTCTAGCATCCGTTTTCTCCAAGGTGCAACATTAACTAATCACCTGAACAGGGGCAAAAGCCTTGACAAATACTATATATTGTGGTAATATGGCTTTGTTATACTATATGATGTGGAGCGGCTATGGATTGTCCCTATTGTGGTTACCCTGATTCCAGGGTTATAGATTCTCGGGATGTAAATGAAGGCATACGCCGTCGGCGTCAGTGCTTATCTTGTGGGGCTCGTTTCACTACTTATGAGCGGATGCAGCCCGCCAGCCTGTTCGTGGTTAAGAAAGATGGGAGGCGTGAGGAATTTAGTCGGGATAAGCTACTAAGCGGTATTCGCAAGGCTTGTGAAAAACGACCACTGCCTACCGGCACTGTTGATAAGGTGGTTGATGATATAGAAGCTGAGCTTTACCACCTGGGTAAGCCAGAGATACCCGGTGCTGTTATTGGTGATATGGTAATGGAAAGGTTAAAGAGCCTGGATTACATTGCCTATATCCGTTTTGCCAGCGTCTACCGGGAGTTTACTGATATTACTGCCTTAAAACAGGAGGTAGATACCCTACTCAGTGCTGAGGCGTCTCAACCGGCTGGTCAATTACCCCTGCTCCCCGATGCCAGAGCAAAGGAACTGGCTAAGAGCCGCCGAAGGAGTCGGAAATGAGCCCAGCTAATGATTCACAAAACAAACAATTACTCAATCGCACCCAGATTGCTAGGGCTGTCTTTGCTGCTGCTGAGTCTATGGGCATGGCTGATAGAAAACTAATTGAGCAACTCACGGCACAAGTGATTAGACGTCTGGAGAAATCCGAACCGCTACCTGAAGCTAAACAGCCCCTGCCTGGCATGGAAGACCTGGTGCCCAAGTCCCGGCGAAGTCAGAAACAACTGCCCAGCGGGGCTGAAATCCAGGCTATAGTGGAACAGATTCTGGCGAGTAAAGAAAAAGAATCAGTTGAGAAAGAGGAGGTTAAACCTAAAATGGAGGTTACCAGGGTTAAGTCCAAGGCCAAGCCGGCTGGCGTGGCCACTCTTGCGGAAAATGCCCTTCGTGTTCTGGAGCGAAGGTATTTGAAGAAAGATGCCCGTGGGGAGGTTATTGAGACCCCCGAAGAGATGTTCCGTCGTGTGGCACAGGCTATCGCCTCGGCTGAGCTCATCTATGACCCCCAGGCAGATGTCAAGGGCAGGGAAGAGGAATTCTACCGGTTGATGGCTAATCTAGAGTTCCTGCCTAATTCCCCGACCCTGATGAATGCTGGTCGAGAGTTAGGGCAACTGTCAGCCTGCTTTGTCCTGCCCGTCGAGGACTCAATGGAGTCCATATTTGATGCAGTAAGGTATACCGCCCTCATCCACAAAAGTGGTGGGGGGACTGGATTTTCCTTCTCCAGGCTAAGGCCAGAAAGTGATAGAGTTGGCTCTACCGGTGGCGTCGCCAGTGGTCCGGTTTCTTTTATGCGGGCTTTTGATGTTGCCACTGATGTTATTAAACAAGGGGGGATGCGCCGGGGGGCAAACATGGCTATTCTTAATGTTAACCACCCCGATATTAAGAAATTCATAGTGGCTAAAGACGACCCTACTGCTTTTACTAACTTTAATCTCTCGGTAGCCGTAACCACTGAGTTTATGGAAGCAGTCAAGGCCGGCACTGACTATGAGCTGGTAAATCCACACACTAAACAGGTAGAGGGTAAGCTCAATGCCAGGGAGGTGTTTGACCAGATAGTGGCTATGGCCTGGAAAACCGGCGACCCGGGCATTGTTTTCATTGACCGGATAAATCAGGATAACCCCACCCCTCATCTGGGTAATATTGAGAGTACCAACCCCTGTGGCGAGCAGCCTTTGCTTCCCTATGAGTCGTGTAATCTGGGCTCTATCAATTTAGCCAGAATGCTACGAACCAAAAACGGAACTGCCGAGATTGATTATCCCAAGCTGGCGGAGACAGTAAAAATTACGGTCAGATTCCTGGATAATGTTATTGATGTCAATAAGTTCCCTCTAGATGAAATAGCTGAAATGACCAGGAAATCCAGGAAAATCGGGCTTGGGGTGATGGGTTTTGCCGATATGCTAATTAAGCTGGGCATTGCTTACGACTCGGAGGAGGCACTACAGGTTGCCACTGATATTATGCATTTTATCAATGAAGAGGCGGGTAAGGCCTCGGTAGAATTAGCTAAGGAGCGCGGTGGTTTTCCTGCCTTTAGCGACAGCATCTATGATGTCGCTGGTGGTCTCAAGCTAAGGAATGCCTCATGCACTACTATCGCCCCCACTGGCACCCTGAGCATAATAGCTGGCTGCTCCAGTGGCATTGAGCCCCTTTTTGCCCTGAGCTACACCCGCCATATTCTAGATGGCGCTCAACTATTAGAGGTAAACCCTTATTTTGAGGAGGTGGCTAAAAGTGAGGGCTTCTACTCTGAGGAGCTTATGCAACGGCTAGCCGACGGGGCTAAACTCCACGATATGGACGAAGCCCCTGATAGAATCAAACAACTATTCGTTACCGCCCACGAAATACAGCCTGAATGGCATGTTAAGATGCAGGCAGCTTTCCAGAAGTCCACCCACAATGCTGTCTCCAAAACGGTCAACTTCCCCCAGGAGGCTACCCAGGAGGATATAGCCAAGGTGTATATGATGGCTTACGAGGAGGGGTTAAAGGGGATAACTATTTACCGGGATAGAAGTCGTGAAGCGCAGGTATTAACCACGGGCAAGGCGGAGAAGGCTGAGGGCGTTGGGCTTATCCCGAGGAAGCGGTCAAAGATAACCTCGGGGGTGACCGAGCGGGTAACCACCGGTTGTGGTTATATCTATGTAACCGTCAACTCCGACGAACAAGGAATATGCGAGGTCTTCTCCAGTCTGGGTAAAGCTGGAGGCTGTGCCTCAGCCCAGCTTGAAGCCACCTGCCGACTTATCTCGTTAGCCTTAAGGTCCGGGGTAGATGTCGCCTCAATAGTGAGGCAGCTCCGCGGCATCCGTTGCCCGTCCATCGCCTGGGAAGAGGGCAAGGCTATTCTCTCCTGTGCTGATGCCATTGCCAGCGTCCTAGAAAAACACATGGGTGGTGAGACCGAGCCCAAGCTGCAGGACTATGGACTAGCCAAGAACCTGGCCGGGCAGTGCCCTGACTGCGGTAACCTCCTCGTCTATCAAGAGGGCTGCTTCATCTGCCCCAGCTGTGGCTATACCAAGTGCTAAAATACAAAATCTGAGAAATTGAAGGAGGAAGAATATGGCGGAACAACCAGCCAAAAAAGAAGTAAAGGTTTCATTTCCGGAAAACCTCAGGGGCGGTGTGTATTCCAATAATATGATGATTACCCATACCAAGGAAGAGTTTATCCTGGACTTCATGATGATAACGCCTCCCGTCGGTTCGGTGACGGCGCGGGTAGTTATTAGCCCCGGCCATATGAAGAGGATGGTTTCTGCCCTGAAATTGAATCTGGACAAATACGAGTCCAAGTTTGGCAAGCTGGCTGAAGCCCCCGAACCCCCCAGATCAACCATAGGCTTCCATCCCTTAGAATAGGAAGGGTGCCAGCGGCATTATATTGGCTACTACATTGTCCGCTATTTATGCTCCTGTTATGATAACTTTTCCTCACATTTACATTGCATCACATTATCCCTATTCGCAATTTTGCCCCATAAGCTTTATAATTGGGTCAGTGAAAATAATGCAAAATAGTCAGGGAGGGAGGTAATATATGGCGGAGAGGACAGAGAGAGTAATGATATTTATTGACGGCAGTAATCTGTACCATTGTCTCAAGAATTTTTTCAGGAGAACTGATATAGACATTGGCAAGCTGTGTAATAGGCTTTTGGACAAGCGCCGGCTGGTAAGAATCTATTACTATAATGCCAAGGTAGGGCTTAAGGAAGAGCCACAGCGCTACCGGGACCAGCAGGCGTTTTTTGCCAGTGTGAATGCCATACCTTACAGCGAGTTGCGTTTGGGGCGCCTGGTTTACTACAACTGGCCTAATACCCCCCCTTACGAGAAGGGGGTTGATATCCAATTAGCCACCGACATGATAACTCACAGTTTTAAGAACAATTATGATGTGACGGTTCTGGTTGCCAGTGACACTGACTATGTGGGTGCCCTCCAGTCGGTTAAGGACAACGGGAAGCATGTAGAGGTTGCCTTGTTTGGGAAAGAGCGGACTTCTTATCAGTTACGGATGGTTGCTGATAGAGTAATAACTATCAACGCTCGGTTTCTCAAAGGCTGCTGGAAATAAACAAAAAGTTAGTCAATGGCCTTATGGGTTGGAATGAAATCAGAAAAGCCAGACGGCGGCTTTCCCGGGAACAGGGGACTATTATCAAGGATTGGGGAGGTAGAATCCCCATCGCCCTTATCTACCCAAACTCCTATTATGTTGGGATGTCCAATCTGGGAGTCCATGCCATCTACAGGCTTTTAAATAGCTACAGTGAAGTCGTTTGTGAAAGAGCCTTCTGGGGAAAAGAGAGCAGCACTCAGCAACTAACCCCTTTGTGCCTGGAATCTCAGCGACCACTTTCCGATTTCGCTGTCCTTGCCTTTTCGGTCACCTATGAGGTTGATTACTTTAATGTAGTCCAAATTCTTGAAGCCAGTGGCCTACCCCTATATGCTGCTGACCGTGATGAAAGGCATCCGGTGGTTATGGCTGGTGGTCCCTGCATCACGGCTAATCCTATGCCCTTGTCCCCCTTCTTTGATTGCCTGTGTATTGGTGAGGCAGAGCCAATACTACCAGCTGTGCTTTCCGTACTATCAGAGGGCATTAGTGGTAAGCGCGATGAACTGCTAAAAGCGCTAGCCTCACTGCCTGGCATTTATGTGCCCCAATGTTATTCGGGAACACCGGTGGTTCGCCAGTGGGTAACAAATCTGGATGACTTTCCCACTACCTCTACCATAATTACTCCCGATACCGAGCTTGGTGGCTTATACCTCATTGAGGTGGGGCGGGGCTGTAATTGGGGCTGTCGCTTTTGTTTAGTGGGTAGTGCCTTTCACCCGATGCGCTTTCGCTCTCTAGACAGCCTGATCGCCCAGGCAGAGGAAGGTCTTAAATATAGAAAGCGGCTGGGGTTAGTTGGGCCGGCGGTTGCCGACCATCCCCAAATAGAGGAGCTACTGGCTAAGCTGCGTCAAATGGGGGCCGAACTCTCTATTAGCTCGCTACGAATAAGACCCCTGTCTCGCATAGTACTAAGAGCACTGGCTAAGGGAGAAGCCCGAACCATTTCCCTGGCTCCTGAAGCTGGTTCCCAGCGCTTACGCCAGGTTATTAAAAAGGGCATCTCCGAGGACGATATATTACAATCAATGGACAAGGTGGCTGAGCAGCAAATAAAACAGCTCAAGCTCTATTTCATGATTGGTCTGCCCTCAGAGACTGATGAGGATATAGAGGAAATCATAAACCTGACCCTTAAATATAAGAACATCCTTGATAGGCGGCAAAGTGGCTGTCGTATTAGCCTCAGTATTGCCCCCTTTGTGCCCAAGGCGGGAACACCTTTTCAATGGCTACCTATGGCGCAACTCTCCACCCTGAACCGTCGTTTGTCTCTACTCAAAAGAAACTTATCGCCCAGAGGGATTAGACTCAAATGTGAAAGCCCGGCCTGGAGTCAGGTCCAGGGGGTTCTCGCCCGAGGTGACGTTAAATTAGCTGAGGTGCTGGCTAATATTGAGGGGGTATCATTATCTGGCTGGCGCCAGGCTGTAGAAAAGTGCGGTTTAGATATTGATTTTTATGCTCATCAGCAGTGGGATACCAGTCAAAAGCTACCGTGGGCAATAATTGATTCGGGTATTAAACCCGGTCGTTTGGAGCTTGAGCTAAACCGAGCCCTAAGATAGACACATGCTGGAAGAATTCGGCCAAATCTCAGATTGCCACTTGCCTACCTAAGAGCGTTGCAGGGCTGCCCTGAACCGACCAACTGCATCGCTTACCCGAACGTAGGGGAACGGGGGAATCGGCTTGTCTAAAGCCGGCGAAACCTTCAGGCAAACAAAGTTTGGGCCCGCCTGATTGATTACACTATCTATTTTGTTTTCCAAGGTCTCTACATCGGCAAATTCGTAGACATTAGGATATCCAGCCTCTCTGGCCAAGTTAGCAAAACTAAGTCTACCAGCCCCAGGCACAGGCTGGCCACCGGTACACCGGTAAACTCGATTGTCAAATAGGAAGTGAGTGAAGTTAGGCGGAGCCATATGAGCAATGGTCACCAGACTGCCTAAATTCATAAGGAGCGAGCCATCACCGTCTAAAACAAAGACCTTCCTATCAGGTCGAGCCAGAGCTAAGCCCAGAGCCAACGATGAGCCTTTGCCCATTGCCGCCCAGTTAAACGGGAGGTCAAACTCGGGGCGCGTAGATACCACAGGAAGCTCGGCACCCGGAGTCATTTCAGCCACGATTAGGGCATCACCTCGGTGTTGTGATATGACCTTTACCGCTTCAAAGCTCTCCATCATGGCTCCTGCTCCCTTACTATTAGAATGGCCACCGGCTTATTGGTCTCCTGCGCCTCCTTATCCCCGATGGAGACCTTCTCTACATCTTCATCACTCTGCACCAAGTAATACTTGATGCCCCAGGCATCCAGGGTAGGCTCAAGGATGATGCCTGCAGAATCAGTCCCCTTCCAACCTCGATAGCCAATTAGCATAAGTAGCGGAAGATGAAGCTCAAAGGACACCAGTCTAATCGAATCTCCTGCCTCATAAAGGCCAGCATTCTGATAGAGCACCACTGGCTTCTTGCCGCCTAGAATAAGACCAGCGGCGATGGCCACACCCTCTCCCTCGCGGCAAAATGGAACGAGGATAATTTCCTTCTGGCTTATCATGGCTTCGTACATGAAGCGAAGCCCCGACCCAAGAAGCCAGACGATGTGGGTAACGCCACACTTCTTAAGTTCGTCAATAATCCTTTTACCTGTTAACTCCATCTTCTGAGCAACCATGCTACTTCCTCTGTCTATTGCGACTATTATTATAAGGACATTACCACGACGTGTCAAACCACCACAGGCGGTTTGGTGAAGATTTTGGAGGAGTGAAGTGAAGTTTAGCTCCCTTAATTACGCTTCCAATGCTTGGAGCCGAATCATCACTAGGTACCTTGTCAGCGTCAGCAACAGCAATCTGTATCTCAGCAGGTGCATTAGAAATTCTTTATCTGTGGGCGAGGGTTACACCCTGGGGGTGTTAATCCAGACGAAAGAACGGTATTCAAAGCTAGCTCAGACTGGTTTCCTTGCTGATTCACAAGCCCTGGGCCCACTTGACGGCGTTGAGGAAAATCTGGAAGCCGTCGCCATACTTCTTGGCGCCTTCTCTTGTCCACTGTGGGTGCTGGGTGCCCTGAATATGACGCTCGGGGTGGGGCATTAGGGCAAAAATACGCCCTGAGCTATCACAAATGCCGGCAATATTACCTACCGAACCGTTAGGGTTATGTGGGTAGCCGGCATTAATATTTCCCGGCTCGTCGGTGTAATACAGGACTATATTTAAATCAGATAGAGCCTCGGCACTGGTGACAACCTTTCCCTCGCCATGGGCCACCGGCAGATACATGCGGTCAATACCCTTGGTAAACAGGCAGGGGCTGTTCTCATTCACCTTGAGATGTACCCATCGGCACTCAAATTTACCTGAATCATTAGCCGCCAGGGTTACTGGTGGTGCCCCGCCATTAGTTCTCGGTAAGATACCAGCTTTGACCAGCACCTGAAAGCCATTGCAGACCCCCAGGATTAGCCCTCCGTTATCAATGAAATTGTGGACATCCTCACCCAGCTTTAACTTAAGCTCGTTGGCGAGCACCTTGCCGGCGCTTATATCATCGCCGTAGGTAAAGCCACCGGGAATAACAAATATCTGATAGTGAGCCAGCCGTTGCTCGCCACGGATTAGTTGGCTAATATGGGCTGAAGACACTATGGCTCCAGCCTGCTGGAAAGCAAAAGCAGTTTCAACATCGCAATTTGTCCCCGGGGCGCGCAGTATCAATGTTCTTACCTTAGCCATTTATTTCTACCACCTGATTGGCTTCTGCCAGGCTTCCTTAAGCTCGCCAAGTGATTTAAGCAGAATCTGCCGACCATCCACACCGTGTATCTCCAGTACCTCAGAACTGGTAACCTGACCGATAGCGGCCAGGTTAATACCCTGCATTACCTCTTCAAACTTATCTTTGCTTCCTGGGGCTACTTCAACCAGGAACCGACTGTTTGACTCCGAGAAAAGGATGAAATCATCCCTGTCTATGGGCTCACCCAGCGGTACTGGCTTCAAATGGATGTTTGCCCCCAGTCCACCGGCAAACGCCATCTCAGCCGCCGCCACCCCGATGCCACCCTCACTGCAGTCATGGCAGGCTCTAACTAAGCCTCTCTCTGTAGCTGCATTCAATCTATCCATCAGCTCTTTGCCTTGATGTGGATTCACCCTGGGCACACTATTGCCGACAAAGCCATGAGTCCTAAAGTATTCCGACCCTCCCAGCTCATTCCAGGTGGTGCCAACAAGGTAAATTAGGTCGTCAGCCCTTTTGAAATCCATTGATATGGCTCGGTTGACATCGGCCATAACACTGATGGCTGAGATAAGCAGGGTATGGGGGATAGAAATGACCTTGCCCTTATGTTCAAACTCATTGTACAGGCTGTCCTTACCGGAGATAAATGGGGTCTCATAGACAGTAGCCATATCGTAGCAAGCCTGGGCTGCCCTGACCAAAGCACCGAGTATGTCAGGCTGCCGGACATTACCCCAGCTAAAATTGTCCAGTAAGGCTACCCTTGATAGGTTACCGCCAACAGCGATAATCTGTCTCAGGGCTTCATCAATAGCCGAGGCTGCCATCCAGTAGGGGTCTATCTCTCCATATCTCGGGTTGATGCCGTTGGCGACGATTACGCCCATTTCCGAGTCTAAAACTGGTCTGATGATAGCGGCATCGCCCGGCCCATCGTTATCCTTTCCCACCAGCGGCTTGAGGACACTGGCTCCCTGGACCTCATGGTCATACTGGCGTATCACCCATTCCTTACTACACACATTCCACGAGCCGAGAATTTGAAGTAACGCCTGACCCAAGTCCTGGGGGCAGGTAAAATCAGGCTCAACATGGTGGGGTGGTGTCCAAACCGCTTCCCGCTTGACCTGAGGGCGACCATTGTGCAGGAATTCCATATCAAGGTCACCTACCAGATTTTCCTGGTAGAAAAGCTTGAGCCGCCGGTCGCTGGTAAACTCGCCGATAACCACTGCCTCAACATCTTCACTGGCAAAAAGGTTTAGCAGTTCATCAATATGCTGTGGCGGAACCGCCAGTACCATTCGCTCTTGAGATTCTGATATCCATGTTTCGGTGTAAGAAAGCCCGGCATACTTGAGGGGTACTCTATCCAGGTAGACGCTGACCCCGGTATTAGCCGCCATCTCACCCACCGCCGATGAAAGTCCTCCACCCCCACAGTCAGTTATCCTGGAGTAGAGCCGGCGGTCTCTGGCCTGAAGCAGAACATCAATAACCTTTTTCTCGACAATAGGATTGCCAATCTGGACGGCGCTATAGGCAGCGGTGGCTGACTCTTCAGTAAGCTGTTCCGAGGCAAAGGTTACACCGCGTATGCCATCACGCCCGGTTCTACCCCCGACCAATACCACCAAATCACCGGGCTGCTGCTGACCTCTCTGGGCAAGTTCCTTGGGTAGCAGTCCCAATGTGCCACAGTAGACCAGGGGATTAGCCACATAGCGTTCATCAAAGATTATAGCCCCGTTAAGGGTGGGTATCCCCAGGCGGTTGGCATAATCAGCTACTCCGGCCCGAACCCCTTTAAATATGCGGCGAGGGTGTAAAACCCCCTTGGGTAGCTTTTGGTACGGGAAATCGGGAGGGGCAAAACAGAACACATCCGTATTTAATATTGGCTTGCCGCCTAAGCCGGTGCCAAGAGGGTCGCGAACCACCCCACCGATACCGGTGGCGGCTCCGCCATAGGGCTCAATTGCCGACGGGTGGTTATGGGTCTCAACCTTAAAACATAGTGCCCAGCGACCATCAAAATCAATCACTCCAGCATTATCGACAAAAACGGAGAGGCACCATGGTTTCCCCAGCTCCTCAGTTACCTTCATAATCGTGTTCTTAATCAGGTTATCTATGGTTGTTTGGCCAAGCTTGATTTGGCTCTTAAATGTCTTATGGACGCAGTGCTCAGACCAGGTTTGGGCTAGTGTCTCAAGCTCAGCATCAGTAGGGTTTCGCCCCTGCTTCTGAAAGTAGGCTAAAATAGCCTGAAGTTCATCTTCAGTAAAGCCAAACTGCTGCCCAACCTGTCTGATGTCTACCTCTTTCAAGGCAAATTCATACCGGGGGTTTTCCGGGAACCCCACCGGCTCCTGTTGGACTACATGCTGGATAATCGGGTTTACCAGCATTTTGCGGCATATGGCGTCTAACTGTGGCTTGTCTAATTGCCCTTCAATAAGGTATCGTTTGGCGGTTTTAACTGCCCTGACCTCAGCTACCCCCAAATCCTTGAGTGCCTTGATAATAGTGCCTTCAACCGGGTCGGTAACCCCGGCATTATAGGCAACCTCAACCGTGTGATAGCCAGTGCCGGCTTCACCCTCAGGGGAGGGAAGCCCTCTAAACTGGTATTCCTGAGTTATCGGGTCGGCGAGAAGACGGCGGCAAACGAGGTCCAGCGTATCGGGTGTCAAATCGGCATCCAGCCAGTATATATCGACCACACGGACATTAGACACCGAGGTTATTCCCAGGTCATGTATATCCCTGACCAGACCAAGCCCTCTGGCATCAGGCAGATGTCTTTTCAGGCACACTTCAATTCTATGCATTAACTTATCCCACTTGCCAGCTTAAAAAATCTAAGAGGGGCTAACTGTGCCCCTCTATTCCAAAGCAATATTATTTCTCCCCTTGAACTTACCACCGCTCATACTATAAACCCAGTAATTCGGTTACTATCGCATTTATCTCTCGCCCATCGGCTTTGCCTTTAAGTTGAGCGATAAGTTGGGGCATAACCTTCCCCTTATCGCCAGGTCCCTGCGCCCCTACCTCCTCAATAACCTGGCGAGCCGCGGCTATAATCTCTTCCCGGGTCATCTGCCGGGGTAAATACTCCTTTAGCACCGCCAGCTCGGCTTCTTCCTGAGCCACCAGGTCTGGGCGGTTGCCCTGCCTGAAGGCGTCAATGCTTTCCTGACGCTGCCTCGCCTCCTTGGCAATAATGCCAAGAATATCGGTATCATCTAGGGTGGCCTGACGGGCGATTTCAACGTTTTTAATGGCTGCCATCGCCAGTCGGATAACGGAACGTCTTACCTTATCCCCGTCCCGCATCGCCTGTTTAAGGTCATCGGTTAATTTTTGTTTTAAGTCCGCTTCCACTTTACTTACAATCTTACTAATATCTTTTCAGTGCTCTGGCGGTTTTGCGTCTTTTAGATGCCCTCTTCCGCTTACGCTTAACGCTGGGCTTCTCGTAGTATTCACGACGACGCACTTCAGCCAGAATACGTTCCTGTTGCACTCTTTTGTTAAACCGTTTGAGTAAACTCTCAAAGCTCTCATTATCACGGGCTACTACATTAGCCACATAGCATCATCCTCCCCCTACTTGCATTTATGAATGGATAGTTGGGGCAATCAATACATTTTAGTAGTCATAAGTTACCCTGTCAAGCAATGGCAGACAAATTGTACCCTCCTCAGGTTCACCACATAGCTCCGTCTTGCCCCGAGAGTGCAAAAAGGCAGCAAAGCCCTTTAGGGAGGCTGAGTGGGGCATCAATAGCTATCAACTCAAACTCATACCTGGTCACAACTTGCCGGATATCGGAATCCCCATTTAGGCAACCAGAGTATATAAGGTCTAGCTGATTATCTAGCCCCAGACAGGCGCTGGGTTTGGTCTCGGCTGAGGTAAGGTCAATACCTAGAAAACCAGCCCTAATTTCGGCTCCTTCTTAATATCTCGCGGGCTGCCACCACACCCGAAGCTGATGCCTGGATTAAACCACGACTAACCCCAGCGCCGTCACCAGTAGCAAACATATTGCTAACCTCGGTCTCCAGGCAAGGACTAAGTTGAAGCTGGCAGGAGTAGAATTTGACCTCAACCCCATAAAGTAAGGTATGGCTGGAGGCAACACCGGGAGCTAGTTTATCCATTGCCTGAAGCATCTCGATAAGCCCGGTAAGGTGACGATAGGGGAGGACGAAGCTAAGGTCACCGGGGATAGCACTCCTCAGGGTGGGCTGAACCAAGCCCCGCTCAATGCGAACCGGGGTAGAACGGTGTCCGTTCATCAGGTCACCCAGGCGCTGCACCAGCACCCCACCACTGAGAATATTAGCCAGTCTAGCCAGGTATTTACCATAGGCAATAGGCTCCCGAAATGGCTCGGTGAAAGTCGTGCTCACCAGCAAGGCAAAATTAGTGTTGTTGCTCTTGCGATTGGCATAGCTATGCCCGTTAACCGTGATTACCGGGTCGCAGCCACCGGTAGTCTCCATAGTGACTTCACCAGCGGGACACATACAGAATGTTCTGATCCGGTCGTCAAAACTCTTGGACAGGTACTCCAATTTTGCCTCATACAGGACACTGACCAACTCCTCCATCACTGCCACTGGCACCTCTACCCTGATGCCAACATCAACAGGGTTATTATGTGTTGTTAGATTAAGTCGTTTAGCTTCTTTAGATAACCAATCCGCCCCCTCCCTGCCCGGAGCTAAAATTAGATAGTGGCAGTCAAACCTTTCCCCGGTCTCAGTTTCAATACCCCTAACCTCACCATTATCAACAATGACGGTGGTAGCCATTAGCTCAAGCTTAAATTCCAGGCGTGAATTAAGGTCAGTTCGCATAGCCTTGAGCACCGAGCGGCAACGCTCAGTGCCTAAATGACGAATAGGCACTGGTGTCAGGCGTAATTCTATCAGAGAGGCTTGGTGACGTATGTCATCAACCTTGTCCCCTGTCCCGTAGAGCTTTTTAGGAGCGCCAAACTTGAGGTATATGTTGTCAACATACTTAATCAAGGCTTCGGTATCAGCCTCCCCGAGGTAATCTTGAAGCCGGCCGCCTACTTGTGGAGTTAGTGTTAGCTTACCATCACTGAAAGCACCAGCCCCGCCTAAACCACAAACCAGGCTACTGCGTTTATCAATATCCTTCCCTTTCTCGACAAGCAGAGTATTAAGGTTGGCGGCTTGAGACAGCTCTAAAGCGGCGAAGATGCCCGACGGACCGCCACCGACAATGATGACATCGTATTTCTTAGCCATTTTACTTTAACCTAAGTGCCTAAATGTCATTGTATAACCCCGTGGCTTTAGCCGTCAAGGAATAGATATTTAACGAAATTTTAACACTTTTTTAATTGACATTTGCCAGTTGGCGAATTATAATTTAACTATGGACACAAGTAGCATGGATAATTTAGGCGAAGTAATCAGACAGCAAAGGGTTATGATGTCGCTGACGCTGCAGGAGTTATCAGCTAAGGCAGGGGTATCGGCATCACATCTGGGCCGAATAGAGAGGAGAGAGCGTTTTCCCTCAGCCCGTATTCTGCGAAGGATCGCCCAGCCCTTAGGCTTTGAAGAGAATGAGCTATTTACTCTGGCTGGTTATCTTTCTGCCCATCCCCTCAGCGTAGGCGAGGAAAGTCCGCCCTATAGGGCTAGACGGGTAGACCCTTATGTCGCCACGGTGTTATCGCGAGAGCCGGTTAGCGTCCAGCGGGCTATAGTTGGAATTCTTACCATCTTAAAGAGCATCGCTGAGAGCTCGGCTAAAGAATGAGCCGGGGATAACTACCGAGGGTAGGCAATTAAGGGGGCAGGATAGGTAGCGGGTGGAATTTATCAGCCTATCCCCCCGTGAGCTTAAGGCTTACCCTTACTGAATATAGACTGTGTTACCTATTTGGTGGCTCTATTCCCCTGAACATCCACAAAAATCACGAATTGGTGAGAATGCCCCCTTGGTCAATTCTTTACGGGACCTTTATTAGATTTTTATCAAACTATTATCTTTTTTATGCCTGTGTTTATGGCTAGCTGATAGATTTAACTTTAGTAGCATTAGAGAGGTAGCTCAAGGCAGATAGGCAGTATCTAGGGCAGATTCGGTTAATTCGGTTAATCAATGCCGGTGAGCTCACCCAGAAGAAGGTCGAATTAAAGTAGAGATTGAGTAAGGAGGTAGAAAGGGTAGAAGAGATGAAAAGAGTATGGCTTAAAATCGGTGTGGTGCTGATGGTGGTAGCCGGGGTGCTGGTGGCAACTGGATGCGACGGACTACTGTTGGCAGCAATCACACACCAGAAGATTGTGGCCGAGGTCATCCCGTCTCAGGCATATGCTCAGGCGGAATCCTCGGCAGGTGAGGCTAGTGAGGTTGAAGGGAGCTCCGGACCTGCCCCAACACCACTGGTTACTGTTGAAGTATCGCCGCCCCAGCCTTTCTGGGGGATGGTGATGCCCGCCAGTATGGGACACGGGTGGCACCGGAAGCCGCCCGAGAAGAACTGGGAGCTTGAGTGGGTAGCCTTTAGTGTTAAAAGCTTCATTCCCGAGCCTGTCTGTCTGGACAGGGCAGTTGTTGAGATTGCTGGGAAAGTGGAGGAGGTTCCTCTAGATATGGAACTACACTACCAGGAATACCAGGAACACACACTGCAGTTACAGTCCATTCTGGGCATGTCTAGTGGCGAGTATGAACTCAAGGTTTCGCTGTGGAGTGGAGACCAACTCTTATGCTTCAGGTCAGATACCGCCGGGGTGTATTGGCAGGAACCGTAAAAATCTAGGTCTCTTGGCCACTTTTACTTAAAATCCATCTATATAACATACACTTCAGGTTTCGCAAATTCGGCTACGAGGGCTTCAGTGTCAGGGAAACAAGGTGCTATTGCCATTTGACACTGGACATTTGGCGAACTATAATTTAATTGATGGACAAAGGCGACAGGGATAATTTAGGCGAGGTAATCAGACGGCAAAGAGTTATGATGGCGCTGACACTGCACGAGTTGGCCGAGAAGTCAGGGGTATCGGCATCGCATCTAGGCCGCATAGAGAGAGGGGAGCGTTTTCCCTCAGCCCGTACTCTGCGAAGGATTGCCAAGCCCTTAGGCTTTGAGGAGACCCTGCCCGAGGGTAGTGGACGATTGGACCCTTATGTCGCCACGGTGTTATCGCAAGAGCCGGTTAGTGTCCAGCATGCTGTGGTTGGAATTCTTACCATCTTAAAGAGCATTGCCGAGAGCACGACTAAACAATCAACCTCGGATAACTAGAGACAGAGTGGCTTATCCGCTGGCTCTGTTTCCCCTCTAAACATCCACAAAAATTACTGATTGTGAGAATACCCCTCTTGGTCAATTCTTTACGAAACCTTTATTAGATTTTTATCAAACTTTTATCTTTTTTATGCCTGTCTTTAGGGCTATCTGGTAAATTTAAGTTTGATATTATTTACCCCGGGAGGAGCAGCGTGGGCAATATCACTGTTTTTTTAGCCAATTGGCAAGTATTATTTAGAGAGGGAATCCACTTCAGCCTCTCCGGTGAAGAGGACATTGAGGTCATTGGTGAGACCACTGGTAACGAAGAGGCTCTGGCTTTTATTGAAGCCCATTCACCAAGCGTAGCTATTTTGGATATAAACTGTGGCCAGGTTAGCGGGGTTGAGGTAGCCCGCCGCATTCAACAGAACCTCCCCTCAGTAGGGGTGATTTTAGTTATGGATAATGACGATGAGGTGCAGCTTTTCTCAGCCATGAAGAGCGGGGCGAGAGCCTGTCTGACCAAAGGCAGTGACCCTGTTGACCTGGTCAACATTGTCAGGGAGGTAGCTCAAGGCAGATACCCCATAAGTGAAAGTCTGCTCAGACCAGGGATTGCTTCCCGGGTTCTGGGGGAATTTGAAGCCCTCTCATTATTAAGCGAACAGGTAGGTAATCTGTTGACTCCCCTTTCGCCCGGTGAGGTTGATATTTTGGGACGCATTGCTGAGGGAGACTCGTCTGAGCTGGTCGCCCAGGCGCTGAGTATCAGTGAAGAGGCTCTCAGGCATCGGCTTGACTTCATACGGGCTAAGCTGGTGGCTAATGAGCACGACCGAGTAGTGATTGAGGCAGTGCTAAACAAGACAAGATATTTAGGGCAGGCTAAAGACTAGGTATAGACGGCGACCACTACTGCCTCTCTGGCATTATGCTCATCAAAGAAAACCACTGCTAGCTTTCTCCCCACTGCCATCTCGGCGGCGGGCAGGTTTCGAGCCACAGCAACGCCCTCCAGGTAAACCTTGTGGCTGCTGGATAGCTGGATAGTGGCCCTGTAGTCACCGGGGTTGAAACTCTTTAATATTGCTTTCCTCAGGCTCATTTACATAGTCCTCCTTTAGATATTCTTATAACCCTATCCCCTTTATCCCCTTCCCCTTAGTAAGGGGAAGGGGAAGAAAATTTATTTAGAGAGGCTTCGCCCCTCTTAAACTCCCCTTTAGTATTTTGCCCTCTTAATAAGGGGAAGTTTGAAGGGGCTTCCCCCTTCAAAACCCATACTTCCCCCTCTCCTTTGAAGGAGAGGGGGATAAAGCGGGTTCCCTGAAAAATCAAAGATTTTTTAGGGTGCATAAAGGGGGTGAGGTAGATAAACGATTTCTATACTGCCCCCAGTAACAGCCGCTCCCCATATTCTCCGTGGCGAGGGTTATAAACTAGGGTTAGCCCGAGCACCCTCTTCTTCGCCTCACTGAGCCCAGCCCGGCTATCGGTGATGTCAATGACATCATATAGTTGCTGTCCGCAATTGGGGGGAATTTGAATAGCCCCGCTGGCTGATTCTATCTCAGCTTGTCTTAAATAGGCGTCTCCTCGCTGCTCGGCTTTAGACACGCTATCTATATTCCTGTCCTCAAGTTGGCTCAGCCTATCATAGAGCCTGGTTATCTGAGTCCAGGAGAAGGAATCAACCACTACTGGCTCATCGTTTACCGGGTCGTAGCCCTCGACCTGGACACGGTTAAGCTCCCAGGCTCGCTTCCGGTATTCCCCCTCAAGTAGGGGATGGGATGAACCATAGGCATAAACTGAGTTGTCAGATGAGCCGGGATTCACCACATAGGCTTGGTTGCCTTCAATGAAGACTACATCGGGGATGAGGGAGAGTAGTTTTCCGATGACTATATCTCCCCTATTATTGGGGTGGATGGTAAAATCAGGGTAGTAGCTGGTTATAACCGATGACTGGGATTTAACCTCGAGCTGTAACCCAACCCTAGCCAGGACGAAGGCGAGGAGAGCCTTAACAGACATTTCATCGCTCCCCTTATTCCATCGGAACTGGTGCCTGGCTCTCCAATTTTTAATCAAGTTCCAGCCATCTGAGGCATATAGAATAAGACTGGCCTTACCGCCAGAGCTGGTATGCTCGTAGGCATCAACCCAAAAAGCAAGGCCTGAGCTAATCTCATTGCCTTGAGAGGTAGTATAGCCCGGGCTGACCTCTAGCTGACAACCTATCTCAAGGACCTCAAGCTCGCCTTCTCCCGGTGAGGCATATTGCCCATTATTATTGTTTAGCTCGACTATTAACCTGCCTGCCTCTTTAGTCAGCTCCTGCCTTACCCTCAGGACATCGGTGGTTAAATCAAGGCTCTCCTCGCTGAGCTTCGCCCTCCATACGCCGCTAGGATTTGACAACCAGCAATAGTCGCCGTGATGGGCGATGGCTAATCCATACTCACTTGATAGATTAAATGGCACTGGCTCATGCCACAGATTATCAATGAAACTGGCGCTGGAGTGGGACCAGAAGGGGCGGTTATAGGCTTGGGTGCCGATAAATTTCTCAATGAAGAAACAGCGATAGACATCTGGCTTATCCATGAATGCCCGGTGGTATTCAAAGTTACCGTCTGATGGTGCTGAGGCAAACGGCTTCAGTTCTGACCAGGTGTCGGTGGCGACATCATGGCCGTCGCCATAGATAAGTGACCACAGTTTAAAGTTACCATCCGAGTCCTTCCCGGTAATAAAGAGGTTCCAGTCGCCATCATAGACAGCAGCCACCCCGGATAAATCACTGGTGGTTTTATCCCAGGCGACTTTATTCTGCCAGTTACCGCTTACATACTTCTTAACATAGAGGGTTGTCTGGTCGGCAAAGAATAGGGCAAGGTCACCGTTTGGCTTGTAAGCAGCCGCTATGCCATAGATAGCGGTGGTCGGGGAATAATCAATAAGCTCAGGACTGCCAAAGGTTGCCCCGTAGTCGGTGCTTTTTAACTGGTAAATCGCCTGGTCGCTCTTTATCCAGAAGATACTGACCTCAGCCCCCAGGGAGCAGCAGGTAACAATAACGGCATTATACTGGTTGCAGTATGTCCACTGGCTGAAGTCTGATTCTGGGCTGGGGTTAGCCACCCTTTGCCGATAGAGCTTCCTGGAGTCGGATGGAGGAGTAAGCCTGACCCTAATCAGAGAGCCATCACCGGGGAAGGTTAGGGCGTGGAAGTAATCAGCCTCAGCACCGGTGTACAGCCTTGTCCAGTTTAACCTGACAATGCCAGCAATTTTGTTCCTGGCTTCAACCTTAACATAGGGGACGTGGCTAGCTTCCTTCTGAGCAGTTAGTAGTGTTGACGATAAACTTCGCATTCAAATTGTCTCCATACAAATACCAGACTAATCCCCTAGCTGCCCTGGGACCCAGGGCGTTCCCCAGAACAAATGCCCAAGCAGGATGCCGATACCGGTAGCCAGGGCAAGCCAGAAGAGCGGTTTGTTATGGTAGGAATCCCGGATAATATAGGTCCAGGGGCGCCTGCCTATTCTTGACCACAGGGCGCGATAGAGGAGGTATAGTAATCCCTTGTTTTTCCTGTCCATTTATATTTTCCCTGTCATCTATACTAAAGCTGCCAGGGTATCGGGCAGTGGCTTATTGGCTTTTCGGTAGTGGTTAGCTAGGTGCTTGGCCGCCGCCAGTATTTGCCCAGGGCTGGCATCAACCCTCTGCCCCCGGTAGCCTTTTGGTGATAGAGCGGCTACCGCCGCCGGCATCCGAGCCCAATCAACTGTTTTCTCAATATCAAGCTTGCCCTGCAGGGCTCTAAAGATGCTCTTCTTATGGTGGGGTAGTTTCCAGGTTTCAGGGTCTTCCGGGTCGCCAACAATAGCGAATGCCTCCTTGGGCAAGCCCTCTTTGGTCTTTGATAATGCTTCTTTTATGGTCATTATTTACTTCACCTCCTCTTAGACACCCCCGTTTAATCTATAAAGAGCTGCTGGGTTCTTATCCTCTGTCTCCTACCCAGCCGCCTTAGCCCATCCTTAAACGTTCTCAGCCGCTCATTACCCCAGGTTCGGTATTCCTTGGGCGTCATCGTTCCCCCAATATTGACCTTGTTTATGGAAAGGGCTGCCCAGCTAATAGCCGCATAACCGCAGGCGCCGGTGGCCACTAAGTCCTCATATTTGCTGGGGATGGTGGAACCATTGGCGTCAAGGGTGTGGAGTTTTCCGTAGTAGACATTGCAATAAGAGCCATTGGGCTCACCGCCGCTTATTATAGTCAAGGTATTCCCCCAGATGGAGAAGCGTTGATATTGGGCTGGGGACTCATCTACCGGATATTCTACGGCTTGAACCATAATCCTATCGGTGAGGCTAGAGATATCTACTTCCCAGGAGCCGCTCACGGTAGGCAGGGTAGCCTTAGCTGGCAGCGGCACCCTCTCTGATAGCTCCTTCACCGCATGATTAATATGCCTGGTTAGTTCCTCGTCTGACCACTGGTAAGGAGTGGCCTCATCATTAAGGTCACGCCTGACCAGGGTTATCATCTCGGATAGATTCATGAATTCACCCCCTTGGACGGTATTCTTGCCTTGCCCATCTTGGTCGGCAGTTTCATATCAGAGGCACCGGCTGAGGTCATAATTTGGGCTCTAAGTTGCTCTGAACCTGAACCTGCCTCACTGGCGGTGATTAGAGCCAGCAAATTAGCCAGAGCTTCAAGTCCAACGCCACTATCAGTGGAGATAAAGGGTTTATATAAAGTAGCTGCCTCCAGGCCTGAGCCGGCATCAACCAGGGATATTCCCCGGCCCAGGAGCTTATCTATACCTAAACCAGTGTCACTACTGGCCGGGGCAGCAATTGCCAAAGCGATAAAGGCGTCTAACCCAGAACCGGTTTCGGCCCGGGCTAAAGTAGCTAATAAGATTAAGCCGGCGTCGGCGCCAAGTCCGCTATCGGTGTGACGGAACAACCGGAATAGTAAGGTTTCGGTCCCGATTCCTGTTTCTGAGGTAGCCAGTAACCGGGCAAGCAGTGCTTCAACGCCTGAACCTGAGTCTGTGGAGCTAAAAGCCTTGGAGGCAACCCCAGCACCGGTTCCAGTCTCTGCCGTCGCCACCAGCGCTGCCAGAAGCGCCCAGGCTTCGGCTCCAGAACCCACTTCGGCAACACCGAACACTCGCGATAGCAGAGCTTCAACCCCGCTCCCGCTATCAGCCTGGCTTAATGAGGCTATCGGTGATGAGGCTTCAGCGCCAGCGCCGGTGTCAGATGATGACTTCTGGGTTAGTGTTACCGCCGTTGAATACCCAACAACAAAGAAGTCAACATCGGTAGATTCTATCTTACCTTCTATAACTCGGTTAGTGTCACACTCAACTATAGCCCAAGGATGTCTACTAGCATCCCTATAAATATCATAATAACCACCGCTTTGACCATTCTTACGCAAGCCGTATGCTTTAGTAAAAACAGCAGTATGGCAGACTTCAATAATCCCCATATTGGCACCAGATGGTAATGCTGAGAGGGCTATATATGAGCCTGCACTTCCTAGGCTTACATCAGCGGCATTAGTATTAAATGTAGCTCCATCAGTAATATAACCAACCAAGAAGAAATCCACACTGGTGTATTCTATGTAGCCCTCACAAATCTGCGAGGCATCGCAACCTATCATAGCCATTTTACACGAAGAGCCATAATATATATCGTAGTATCTATCATCTGAGCTACCATTTTTGCGGAAGCCAAATTCCCTGGTTCCGCCAGTAATCTCCCAAATAAGCCCTATAGCACTAGGGGCTTCAGTGGAACAATCAATATCCTGCCAGCTACCTGCACTGCCAAGCGACTTATCATCAGCGTTGGTCTTAAAGGTTACTCCAGACATCGTATAACCTACGACGTAAATATCAATATCAGTTGTGCTTTCAACGTAGGCTTCAAATACACGGTTGGCATCAACCCCTATTGCTGCCCAACAGTGAGTTGTTCCATACATATCGCCGTGTCTATCATCTGTGCTTCCGTTTTTACGAACACCCATATATCGGTTACTACTATTAGTGTTGACGATGTGCAGAATTACACCAGTAGCCCCTGCTGGCACACTACCACTAGCATCCATATCTACCCAGCTAGTAGTACCACTAGCTGTAATCTCAGTTGGTGTTATGGGAAAGAAAGTTTGAGCCATTACATCCTCTCTTTGAGTTCAAATGGCTTTCGCTGTAACTCAACCCTCAGCTGATTAACTTCATCAAGCTGTTCCATTAGACCTGCTTCAGCCTCAGCCAATTGCTGTTCTGGAGTAACCTCCTCATATAAGCCATTAGCCTTGGCCCACTCCAGGTAGTCATTCCACAATTGAGCTTTAGCCTGCTTATAGGTATCCTCCTCCTCAGCGGTTACCCCTGCAGTCCGCTTCTTCTGGTAAAAGCTGGTGCTGAGGTTCTGGATGGCAATCTCATACTCGCTGTCCTTTTGGAGCTTGGCTACCCTCTGAGCTTCGGTTAAATTCCTTGGTCGCTTAGGTCTCCAAACAGTTTCCACCATACTTACCTCCTATTTAGATGGGGGGAGGGCGGCTAAGCCCGCCTAAGGCGGACTAAGCCCTCCCCCCTCGCCCAAGCTATTAGCTCAGGCTGATTTCTACCTCTAGCGTCCAGGTGCCTGTGCTCTTAGTGCCCAAGCTCTCAACCTTTCTATTCAGGCAAATGCTACTGGTTGATTGCTTGACCACCCATTCCTCCCAGGCATAGTTAGCCTCGCTAGAGCCAAAGCTTGCCTTAAAGGTTGCCTTCTGGCTGGTAGAGGTAGGATAGCCCGACTCCATTCCCTTATAGCTCTTGTTGGTGGCTGCCTGCAGGTCGGTCTGGGTAGCATTGGCAGCCGTATTGGAATCACCCACGCCAATCTGGGCAGCCGCGTTATCAAAGATATGGTCAGCGCCGGAAACAGCACCGGTTACTAAGTCCCATATCTCGTCAATGCCGGTGTTGAGCAGGCAGTTTCCCTCTCTCTCTATAACCTCGTAAGGCTGGAACAGCTGGTGAAACTCATCCTCCCGGCCCCGGTAGGGCTCAATATCCTGGTGATACTTGCTGAGCCTATATCGGCATAGCCACTTGGCTATTTCCTGTTTTCTCATTTTCAACCTCCTATCCTGAGTTAGTTTAGTCCTGGACCCCGATTAGGGCAGTGGCCTTAATGGTGCTAAATAGAGCCAGGGAGACATACCACTTAATCCTGGTTCGTGAGGCGTCTTTGGTCTCCAGCGAGCCGATAGGCTCTACCTGAAGGTGACCGGGACTGGTTAAGCCGCAAAGACCCCCCTCCCCGAACTGGGTGGCATAGATGGTGGAGCAGGTGCCGCCTGTGGTCGCCGTCTCCACACCACCGGTAAGCACATGGGTATCCAGGATCCAGTCAGAAATACCGATAGGGATACCATCCCACAACTGGATGAAGTTGCCCCATTTATCCCGGTCAGTCTCCATCATTCCCCCGGCTGCCCTGACCAGGGCGTTAATCCTCCGCCTTGAGCGTCGGCTCATAAGCAGCATATCAGGCTTACCACCCCTTACCGTATCAATAAGCTCATCCAGCTTAGCCAGGGTTAGAGTAGCTCCGGTATCCCCCATGGCTATTACCTGGTCGCCGGCGGTAGTAGTATCAATGAGCTTCCTCAGACCGTCGAACTGCTTACCATTAGCCTCCGAATCGCCATAGACAAAGGTCTCTTCAAACTTACGTTTGAGCGCCTTGGTTTTAAGCTCAATAACGGCTGCCTCTAAGTCCTGAATATTACTTCGCGTCGCCTTGAGGAAATTATCGACATCGGCATCGCCGCCCATAATCTTCAGGTTCGCCGTTTTCTGCTCAAAGGTTGGGGTTGATTCCGCCCAGGGATCACCGACATCATAGAAATCAATGGTAGGCAAGGTCTTCTCCTGGTTATAGGTTAGACCATTACCCACAATCTCTATGAAGGGGAGTTGCTGGAGAATGGGTGAGTCCTTAACGATGGTTTCCACCACCCCTTGAAGTAGGATATCGTTTGACAGCTTGGCTGCCTCAGCTAGTGTTAACGGCATTATTGTTTACCTCCTATTGCGTATTGAATCTTTTCCCGTGGGGATAGAGCTGATAGGTCAGGTGGTGTCCTCGGCGGGGCGCCGGCAGGAATCTTAGCCCCTGAAATTTCAACCTCTAACCCCTGCCTCACCCGACTAACCAGGGTTTTAGCTTTCCTCAGGGACTCATTGATACACTCAATGCTATCACCGGTGATGAGCTCCTCAAGCACCTCGGGATTAGCCTCAACCACCTTGGCTTTGTAGCTGGCTA